>OGPZ01001967.1_pt1 | contig 13462 bp, 9 predicted proteins | sample 1553111 | NCBI WGS metagenome assembly OGPZ01 (sample SAMEA2579968, study PRJEB22360) | human gut metagenome
TTTGGAATTCCATATCAATTTCTTCCTATTACAGATCCTCGTACAGATGGTACACCTCCTGTATCTGCAGCAGGTGCAGATACTGGTGTTGGATATGAGTATGGAACAAAGATTGCTTCTAAGATTCCTCTCTTATTTATTGCACCAGGAAGACCTAACTTCATGACAAAGTTTTCTTCGTCTGATAAAAAGACAGCTCTCGATAGAATTCTGAATGACACCTTTACTGGTAAAAATCAGGCTACAAAATTAGATGAGCTCTTGGAGTCAGAGGGAAGATACTACACATTTGATTATGCATTAACTGAATACTATCAGTATGTAAATCCTATGTGTAGAATTGCCGCAAGATATCTTGAATTACAAGATATGAATCTTGGCGGGCGTAGTTTTACCCTTGATAGTATCGACTGGTCTGCTTATACGATTGGTCATATCAAAGGTTTAATGGAAGCCACAACCTACATGAATATTCCTTTCTATCTCGATAGTGATACATCTGTTAGCGAAGACTTCGATAACTCTATCGGAGAATCAAGCTTGGCCAACTCTGTTAACGGCATCTCTGATTTAGGTAGAGAGCTTAACTTCTTAACAGGATATAGCTCTCGAGCATTAGATCAAGATTGGTTTAGCCAAAATGCTGATACTTTGGAAAATATTGAGAATATCAACCAAGAGATTGAAAGTATTCTTGGTAAAGGTAACTTCTTGAGTAACCTGACTAAGCATTTGAATACTGTTGCATCTGGTGGTAGACTGATATTCCCTAAGATCTGGACCGATTCTTCTGTTGGTAGATCTTTTAATGTAAAAATTAAATTGGTCGCACCGGATTGTAACAAACTTTCTGTATTCTTGAATGTACTTGTACCTTTATTCCATTTGATTGGGCTTGTAGCTCCTCAAACAATAAATAGTAATCCAAATGGATATACTGCTCCATTTATTGTAAGAGCTATGTATAAGAGCTTCTTCAATGTAGATATGGGTATCATTACAGGGATGAGTATCGATAGAGGCGGAAATTGTATGTGGACCGTTGATGGACTTCCTACATCGGTAGAAGTTTCTTTAACTATCAAAGATCTCTATGATGCTATGTCTATTACAAAAACAACCTTAAGTGGCTGGAAATATGATACAATGTCTAATACAGCACAGATGGATTATATTGCCAACCTCTGTGGTATTAATATTTATAAACCCGAACTCGGTAGACAGGTTAGCATGTGGCTTGTAAACAATGTAGCTAACCGTGTTACTGATATTCCTAGAAATATATGGAGAGACATTAACCAAGGAATTGGTTCTAGTGTTCTCAAATTATTCAGGAAAGGGATGTAAGAATTGAGCAAAATCTATAATATCCAAGGTAATGTAGTCGGAGAAGAATATTATGACGACTGTGATTTAGATTGTTATGATTGTATGTATCTCGGCTGCAGGATGTCTACTGTTTGTTGTAAAGCCAGATGTGGTACTATGGAAATCTGTAAGGATTGTTCCTTGCTCGATGAGTACAGAAATGTAAGATCTTAATAAATCGGAAACATTTTAATGAGGATGCGGGATCGTCCGCATCCTCAATTCTTTAGAGGTGTAATATGAAAAGAAAATCACGCAAAATTAAGGAGGAGGAATATGAGAACAAGTATTCTCATATTCCTATTGATTATAGAGAGCGTTTATCGTGGCTCTATGATACTCTAAAGATTACTGACACTCAAGCATATGATATTCTTCTACAAAGAGATCTAATGCTTAATCAGTTGCAATATATTGATACTAAAATTATTTTATTTGAAGTACCCGAGGGCTCTCCCAGACCTAGAGTAAGATTAGTAAACAGAAAGAATCTAGCATCTGTGGCTATGGCTAATTCTAGTTTTATTCATGTTTACTCTCTAACTGGGCATGAAGATAACGTCTTTATGAAACGTCTTATGGAAAAAGAAGAGTTTGATGCTCTTGATTCTATGATATGTACTCCATGTATATGCGATATCAATATGTATTTTAAAACTCCTTCATATTTCAATAAGACACAAACTATTTTGGCAGAAATAGGATTGGAAAGACCGATATCTAAGCCAGATTGGGACAATGGTGGCAAAAAGTATTCGGATATGTTTAATGCCAATGTATGGCTAGATGATACATTAGTAGTAGATGGAGCTGTTCATAAATACTATTCAGTTTTGCCAAGAGTTGAGATCTATCTTAGATATCTAAATATGCTATATAATAATCATCAGTTTAAAAGCATTACAAATCGTGTAGACTATAAAAGTGAATATGATGTAAAATACTTTAAAGGGTGATTTGCTATGTATATTAACAATCAGAACTTTTATACTGCGAACTTAAAATACTATCAAAACATCAGAGATTATATGGTACTTAATATGTATCCACGACCTGGTGTTGTAGACGAAATTATCAATCTCATCTCATCTAAAATTGATTGCTTAGATATCAGTTTTGATTCTATGAGATATGAAATCAATATTGCAATTAAGAAAACTACTATGCGAAGAGCCAAAGGCTACAAAGCTAGTACGATGTATTATTACGGAATTATGAATTCTGTATTTAGAGATTTCTTCACAAATCATCCTGAGTATTTCGCTCATATGAAATTAAACGTAAACGGAATCAGTGAAGATTCTATCATTAACTTTGATAATATCTGCCAAGTAAACTGTATCGGTGATAAATATGTCACGATAAAGTTATAAAAAGAAACCAGAGAGGGAATCCCTCTCTGGTTATTCTGTTTTACTTACGCAGGCTCTCAATCAGAGATTCCATATATTCCTCATTAACGTCATACAGTCTCATAGTATTGACAGTTTCAATGAAGGTATACATGGTTTCAATACGATCGGTAATCTTAGGCATGTTCAATTTAGCGCCTTCCATAAACTGCTCTTTGAGAGAATCATCTTTTAAAACGCTCTCACACATGGCCATTACCATGCTTTCAAAGACGCCCTTTTTACGATTACGAATTTTTGAGATGTGACGCTTAGATAACCGTTCATAAGATTCTTTGATCTCTTCCGGCTCATCTTTGATCTGAGCAAGCTTATCCTTGGTCAGTTCAAGAGTGTCCATGATACGGTCATGATCTTCACGGTTAGCAACCAGGAAATCAGTAATAGCATCAGTAACTCTATTACGGATGGCACTGCTAATGGATTCAGTATCCATAGTATCCAGCTGCTCGAAGAAATCATCCTTAATACCCTTATCAATTCTGAAGGAAGAAGGATCTTCCGTATCGATGGATTCGTTGATCTTCTTCTTGGTAGAATTGATCAGGTTATACATCTCAGAGAGAACAGGAGTCTTAGTTCTCATCTTATAGAGAATATCAGAGTAATCCTCATTGATGAACTCGCTAATCATAGCTCTCATCATAGTAGGAATATTGGCCTCCTGAAGCAGCTCAGGTCTCATAGCATCTCTATAAACTCTATAGATACACTCAGAGAGCAGAGCATGAGAAACAGATTCCTTGAAGCTGGTGACTCTCTTAGCAGCTTGCTGCTTTCTTGCCAGCTTACTCTGGAAGATTTCTCCTTCTCTCATAGCCTGCTGTTCTTGTAACTGCTGCTCTCTATAAGCAGAAGCTTCCTGTTCCAGTTTCTTATTATATGCATCGATTGCATTTTCTACAACGACTTTATTGGAAACGGGTTTATACGCCATAATCATCGTAAACAAACCTCCTTAGGTATTTTAATGATATGTTAAACTAGCTCGATATTGATGTCCGGGAGCTCATCGGGCAATGTATTGATATTGATGAACTCAGGAACCATGATTCCATCAGGCGGATCCATAGAATAGATATGCTGATAACTAGGATCTTTACCATTAATGGAAACAAATTCAAAATATACGATAGAATCTCTATAAGTATTCGTAATCTCTGTGATGAGATTAGGAATATGAAGAGATTTAATCTGGTTAATATCTTCAATATAGTTCTTAATATCTCTACGGATATCTTCAACGATATTTGTATCAAAGTTGGGTTTGAGTCTGAGTTTGAAGAAGAGGGTGATATTTACTCTATCAACAACATCAAGCTCATTATCCCAAGTAAAGAACTTAGAAGGACCATATGTATTGAAGAACTTAAAGTCCATTTCAAATGCATCTTCAAGATAATCAATACATTTATCGATATATACCTTTCTGCTAAGAAGTTCATTATAGAATTCCTTAGCTACATCTTCATCTCTGAAGTAATCATACTTCACTACAGGTACACCTGTAATATGGTAATGAAGTTCAGTAGGAATAGGTTCGGGTTCTTCATAGGTAAGTTCATCGACTTTAACAGTGATAAACTTAGTCTTCTCTTCATCGAAGAACAACTTTAAAGTTTTATTCGGAATGTCTTGTTCAAATCCAACCACTACTTGATCCATAGGAAGATTGATAACAGGACCGATCTTATTTCTAGATGTATCATAAAGCTGAAGCTCACTATCAGACATATATCCAAGAATGACTTGTAAGTCATCAAAGATAATCTCTTCCTTAGGAGGTTCAGGCTCTTCGGGTTCTAAAGGAGGTTCTGGTTCAGGCTGAGGGATTTCATCTTCTGTTACTGTGATAATAGAAGAGACAATCGCACTATAGTCATAGAAGAAATCCAGACCTCCAATGATATTATAAGTATTAGAAAGACTCCAAGAAGTATCGAGTCCGGGAATTAATGTACTAAGATCAGGATCTCCTAATCCGTAAGAAACTCCCTGTTGAGAAACGATAAAAATTCTTGTAGTCATATTGGAATTCAAATGAGCATAGCTCTCATTCTCAGATTTCATATCATAGAGACCGCTATCGATTCTGATACGATTCTCATTATCAATGAAATCTTGAGTGGTAAATTTGAACTCAAATTGTGCTGTTGCGGTATCTTCGAGATCAACTTTGGTTACTTCGCTCTTAGCCCATCTAAGAGGAATATTATCCTCATTATAGATGATCATAAAAGCTTTTACATTACAGACAATATTCCCAAGATCGTCTTTATAGATAGGAGAATCTACATCTGTCTTTTCAGGAATAATATTCTGCATTACATCGATTTTGATAGAATAGGCATTATGATCTTCCAAGCAGTTTCTATCAACATCGATACTTGTAGCAATATATTGATATAAGCATTTTTCATTAATATACTGGAAATCCAAATGCTTAGTAGTATGAATCGTTGTCATGAAATATGATCCATAAAGAGGAGACTGGGTAATGATATAGTCATACGGCAGATAGTATGCAAAGCTTCCGTCATATGTACTTCCATTCTGTTCAGGTAATTCCTCATCAGGTTTTAAGAGTCTTGCTTCATTCTCACCAGGTGAGAGAATAATCGCTTGACCTTGTTTCAAAACAAGCTTTCCAGATCCTTCTTCTGTCTGAAGATCATTGGGAGAAATCTTCAAATTGATTGTATTGGTCGGAACGATATTTAAATCATTCCGCATAATCATAAAGGAATGGAAGAGTCGCTCCAAACAGTTATCTCTCTTTTTATAGAAATAAAGTTTAGAGTGCTCGTTATTTGTCATATTGAAGAAGTTGTTCAGATCAGTTGTACTAGTAATAGACCCTCTACTAAGAGCCTCTCTAGGAATGATCTGTTTGAGTTCTTCAATTGTTTTCTTATCTCTGCCATACATTGCATTACGATCAACAGGTTGAACCTGGCACATAATGTTTGTATAGTCATATTTCTCAGACTCAAATGCAAATTCAGGAGCATCTTCACCATAGAATGTAAAGTTACCCTTAGAGCCATGAGTAGTTTGAAGATTGATAAGAACATCTGCATTTACTGCAGGAATACGAGAATTCCTATCAAACTTAATACGAATTGTATTAGCGTCAAGGAATGTATACCAGAAGTATAATTGTCCTTTTGTATCTACATTAAGTCCCTCATATACAGGAACCATATGATAAGTTTCAGTTCCTTCTGTTACATCTAAACTGAAGGCAGCCAACTGACCATCATAGGTAAATGTAATTGTCTTAGAAGAAACATCATTATCTGACAAAATCTTTGTACTCTGTACAAATTTTTCCACCTGTCTGATAGTGGTTCTAACTGCAATGACATTCATTCCCTTGTAGTTGAACTTAACAGGAGGAGTTAAATATGGATTTGTAACTTCAGCAGCAACAGGATTACCCGTGTCAAAATCATCTTGCTTATACTGTGCTGTATAAGCAAATCTTTTTTCAGGACCCTGTGTAGTAACACTTACTTTCTTGATTACAATATCATAGTCGGTATGAAATTCATAATCTCCGAAATAGATCTTGTTATCCTTATCAAAGGTAAAAGACCAAGGAAGTTCTTCCCCATTTGCCGATTGAGCTTCTGGTCTATTATTAATGATATCATCTTCAACAAAGGTAAGCAACACGGACATCTGAGCAGGAACTGCATTGATATCAGTGATACCTAATCCAAGTGCATGAGCAATGATATTCTTCTCAAACTTTGCTTTTGTAGCAATACTTTCATTTGAGAATTCAGATGCCATGATAATACTATTCTGGAGTAAATCAGAAAAGATCTGTCCAGTATAGCCAAAGATACCAAGCATTAATGTATCTTCATTTAAACCGGTAATAAATTCTTTTTTAATATTATTGACGTATTCATTTACGCCATAAATATCAGGAGACAGGTTTTCGTTAGCCACGATATCACGCCCTCCAGTTCAGAATATATTTACACATTCTTTGATCAGCAGGAAGATTTTCATATCCGTCGATAACGGATATGTATGCACTAGAAGCCCATCTACTTTCAACAGTAGACAGGTTAGGATTATTGCTAAATAAAGGAAGATCAGGCTGACCGGAATTTGCATAATCGGCAATTCTATTAAACTCTTTTAATGTATAGGGATCCATATCCCTAACAAATTGAGCTTTGAAATTGACAGTAATAACCTGGCCACCGTTATCTCCCGTTTCACTAAAAGCACTTCTAGGAGCTCCTGTTGGATAAACTCCTGTATACTTAGCCCAATAGATGATACTCATACCATCTTCAGCTGTTACGATTTTATAAATAGAGAATTGATCATGAAGAATCTTATTCAGGATATAATTTCTCCATCTATCATCATCGGGATCGTTTGTGATATCGATTAATCCTAAATTCTTGTATCTACAATACTCATCATAGATCTTGAAAAGCATATAGACTTCAAGATATTTAGTATCTTCAAATTCAAGAGAGAAACTCAAATCTTGATCAGATGTATAGGAGTTTCCTCTATAAGTAATTTTGGTTCCATATACATTAGCACCAGTTTCCTGATCGTTCTCTGATTCAATATCAGGAAGTTCAAGTGTAGATCTAACTGTATTGGAAAGAATCGTCATAAATGGATTTCTAGTTCTAACAAAGGCACTACTTGCATTTACCATTGAGACTTGAAGTTGTTCACAAATAGGCTTAAATCGTTCTACTGCTTCCACAAAGAACGGATAATATCTTAGGGAATTTGCAACTCCACCAGTACTCTTATTCATTAAATGAAGGTCAGGCTTGGTAAAGAAAAGATATTCATGGGTAGTGGTCATCGCGTTAAACGGATCCACCCCAGCATATCTTCTAAATTTTGTAAGCCAGCCCATTCTACGTTTATCATATACACCAGCAGATGCTAATGTATTTATAATATTTGAATCTTCAAGAAATGTTCTTTTACTACTATCCAACCCTTCTAAGGTCTTACCATAGGTAGGAGGCTCAGCCATTTTGAATCACTCCTTTTATTGCATTATATAAACTTATTCTAATGTTGTGAGGAGCAAATAAGAACGTCTAGAGAGATATTTTGACACTATAGGTAGAAATAATTGTATATTATTTCTATAGATACCATATAATAATTACGTACAAAAGGAGATTAGAAATGGGTATTGTGAATATTGCGGTAGGAGTAATACAGTATGGAAGTTTTTTAGCTGCTATAACTCTCTTGACTGGATATTTGGTTACAAGAATTAAGACTGCTAATTATTTTAAATATGATCGACATAGAGATGATATTAATCTAACCTTGAAAATTAACTATGTTCTTGAGCGTGATGGTATCGGAGCTGTCTATAATGAAGCAACAAAAACAATCGATATCTACGCAAATAAAGAAACCTTTGAAAAGGATATAGTTGCAAAGTTTTCATCTTTAACAAGATACGATATAGATATCATTCAAAATTATATAGAAAATTGTAAGTTGAATAACGACAAATTTTTGGTTATGCGTATTCCTACAGTTTTCTGTAATTCGTCAGATTTTGTATATTATAAGCATCAAAGTCCATATAGTGATCTATCAAACTATTGCGGAGGCGATGGTGGTAGTGGAGGAAGCAACAATTGTTATAGCAATTTTACTCAATCAGTTTATGGTGGTAATGGTGCTTATTATGGCACTTATTATCCAAATCAACAGCATATATTATGTAAAGTAAATATGGGTAAGTCTAATAAGAACCCGAATGAATATGATGTAATCACCATCGATTTATCTGCTGATTATAACTATAGAAACGGTTATAAAAATATAACGTATAATGGTAGAGATTATAGGTTATATTATGATGAAAATGGTTATCCTGCAGAAATAAAACGTATGGATGTAGATAAAGGAGAATTCTTATCAGAAATACAGGAAGTTGATTTGAGAGAAAAAGTAAAGGTTGAATATAAAGGATATACTGTTATTCCAGATAAACTAATTATTTCGGATAGTCCTGTTACTTCTGAAGATGGGTGTTATATAAATCTCGTTATAGTTGATGACTACGATAAGCGCTGTATAGTAAGATATAAAAACGAAAATGGTGATTATGAAACCTATGAATTTCCTTATATTCTTTTCACCGACTTTATTTATCGTAATATCTTAGAATGTAGTCCATATCATGAATCCTACATTTGGGATATAATAGCTGCTAAGAAATCTAGCACTTATGAATTTTTCAAATATTTCACTTGTCGTAAATGAGATAAAGAAGGGGAGTTAATCCCCTTCTTTATTTTTTTTATAATTATTTTTGATTAGATACTATATATGCGAGAGAATGGATGGAAGATAATAAATTTGAATATTACTAAGGATAATATACAACCTATAAGACTGCACATTTTAGTTAATAGCTTTATAACAAAGCTTATTTAAACTTTTTACGGAGTCGAAAGGGGTTAAAAATATTATGCCTTATAGCTATAAACACAAGTATGAAACTCAGGAAGATATCGATAGAGAGTATGGAGATACTAGAAGACATTCTAGAAGAATAGCTGGTACTTTCAATGAAGTAAGAGTATTAAGAGAAGAAGCAGCCAGAGAACGTCAAGAATATCTTGAAACATTAGATTTCGAAGATCAAATGGCTGCTAGAAGTATTAGTCTTAATGTCGATGCGAGAAACAAGTATCAGCTTAAAAGCACTATTACCATGCTACAAGGAATGCTCGATGAGTTAGAAAAAGAAAACTTTGAAGTCCCCTATAATCCAGGCAAGTTAAATTAAAAGAGAAAATAAAATTCCATCCATTCTCTCTTTTATTTTTTATTAAAACCGTAGAAATGGCCATTTCAGAACATATGATTAATAATAGATCTCTAGGAGGTTTATAAGTCGATGAAAAAGTATGATCAAATTCATGAAAGTGTTTTGAAAGATGTCATTGATATTTACAATGATATCAGTAGTCTCTCCGATGAGAATTTACTGTCCATGTTTAAGAAGCATAAAAATGGTGGTCCTATCAAGTCTATTGCCAGAGCTTCTAACGACCTTATCTGTGTATTTCCTGTTCTGTCAAGCAGGAATATTTCTATTGATAGCCAGGCAATGGTTGCTAAGGCTATTGAGAAAAACTGCGTATCTATGCTGCAGATGCTTTTCTCTGCTAACCAGCTGACTAGAGCAGAGCAGGCAGCTGATTATATCAAGTATTTCCATACTAATATCAATAAGTCTGCTAAGGCTATTGATCTTGATGATGTAATTCAGCTTGCAGATATGATTGGTATTAACGATTCCGCTATCCAGGTTGGTGGAAAGGTTGATTATGCCATTGTCGAACAGGTTCGAAATGACATGAGAAATCTGAATTTCTATATGGAGAATAATATCAGCGATAAGTCTATTGCTGAAGGATTCTCTTGTAATCTGGATCCTGATGGAAAATATTTCGTCACTGTTGAAACTCGTCAGCTCTTAAGAGAAGCCGATGAGGATGATGAGAATGGCGGAGTCGACTTTGAGGCTATCTATGATCGCAACACAAGTGGATCTAACACTGTAGTGGATACTCTTGCTAGTCGCAATGTTGTTCTTCATAATGAACTCATCAATCAGCAGAATATTAATAGCAATTATAGAAAGACGGTTGAGTATCAAAAGAGAACCATTGATGCTCAGAATCTCGATATCGAGAAGTTAAGAAATAACTTCAATAATGCAAATGAAGAAGTAAAATCTGTCAGATCTCAGATTAACAAGATTAAGGGAGAAACCGAGAGAGGTCTCAGAGCAAAAGACAGTGAGATCAAAACTCTTGAGCGTAGACTTGCAAAGGCTGAGAAAGATGCAGAAGCTGCTAAAAAAGATTTAGCTACTGCCGAAAAGAAAGCCGAATCTCGTAGAATGCGCGTTCAGAACCGTAAGGATAGTGCAGATTTCTATTCTAAGCAGGTTCTGAATACCGAATATAAGAAAGCCAATGAGTTAATGCCGACTCTTATGGTAGTGAATTTCAAAGCTAAGGTTGAAGGAGAAGTTGTTGATATCGATTCTGTTGTAATCGGTGTCAAGGCAAAGCTCTATCCCATGAGCTCTGAAGATATTATTACCCATGTCGTGGCTAAGGCAAAGGATGCCAATTGGGTTCAGAAATTTATCAAAGCTAGCACTAGAGAGATTTCTTTCTTTAAGGATTTCCTCTTTGCTATCGATAAGGCAAAAATCGATGCCTTGTCTCTTTCTAGAAAGGGTTCTGCAAATAAGATGTGGAAGGTTCTTGAGAGACGGGCTGCTAAGAGCAAATGGAATCGTTTGATGGCCAAGGCTACTAATGATTCTACTGCTATTACCACTCTGATGATGTCTCAGAGTGAGATTGATTATATCAAGAAAGAATTCCATATTGATATTGCCGATGCATACAATAGCAGAATTCTTCTTGAATCTTATAATCTGCTCGGTATCTGCATTGTGGATGAATCTCTCGAGATTGCAAAGTTTATGTGGGATACTGGAGAAGATATGTGGGAAACCATTGCTTTCGGTAATCTGGAAAGAGAGAGCAATGATAATACCTATAAGAAGGTCGTCAATCTTATGACCAAACATATGTAAGAAAGGAGTTGACGATATAATCATGATTATTCGTGAAGGTTTATTCAACGGAAAACGTGAAGTAAAATCTAAGGTTGAAGTTCCTGATCATAAAAGAGAAGAGGAACTCGCTAAGGAATATAATGTCGTAATCAAGAAGAATTTTTCCAAGATTGCTTCTGTCGTCAAAAAAGTATCCACTAAGCCTGAGTATAAAGATGCAGCTAAAGGATTAAAGATGGAATCTTTTAGTCCCTGTGCTAAATCTTCCAGAATTTTCTCCAATAAAGAGAATGGATATATTTATGCCTTCAGCTATGATATCGCAAGTGTTGATATCTCAAAGGTATATAAGAATCCTCGTGCTCAGATGAATGATGATGGGGCTAAAGAGTATAGTGATTTCGTTAAAGAGATCATCTCTGATGCTTCTTCTTATGTAAAAGTAATTGCACATAATGCTTATGTGGAAGATGGCGGTGACTGGGATATGGCACTCATCTCCATTATCATCCCTTACACTGGCGGATTCGTTACAGAGTCTTTTACTGTATTAGACGATGAAGATGATGATGTAGTTGTGGCTGACAATGAGTCTGCTACCGAGATTCCTGATGAAAGAGAAGCTTTTACTCGTTATTTTGATGTGGAAGATGTTGAGCCATCTCTGACTGATGATCCTGAAAAGGAATATTACAGAGATCCCATCTTCAATAAAGCTATCACTGAACATTTTAATATGCTTGATACAAAGACTCGTAGAACTCTGTTGCATCTGAATGAAGCTCAGCAGAATTCTGTTGTAATGTCTTTGACTTCTAAGTTGTATGATAAAATCGTAGAGAAATGTGAAGACATTGACTACGGTGAAATTCCTGCTACTAAGGGAGATATTACGAAGCTCTCTAAGTATGAAAGTATGAAAGAGACCATTGCTATTATGCATGATCTCTTAAAGGAATATAATCAGGATACTGGCCCCGTTGATGAACTCTCCGTTGCGCTTTCCAATGTGGAATCTCGGAGAGAGATCTTCGAAAGGGCTTATAGATATAATTCTGAGCTGCCTATGGTAATGTATTGCAACATTGTGCTTGGTATCATTACTGGTATCAGCTATATGATTGCAACCTGTATCGAGTTCATCAAAGATCCTGGAAGTGAAAACTTCAGAATCTCGCTCGATAAAATCGCTTATGCGAAATCCAAAGATCATATGATCTACAATACTCTTAAGTCTTTCAATAAGACTTGTGCAAACAAGGAATTTGATAAGGCTATGGAGGCTGTACTGAAAACCAGTACAAAGAACTTTGGCGGTGCAGTTGCTGCGGGGAGTATCGCCATGGTTGTCCTTGGAACTATTCTGGTTCTTATCCCCGTTTTAAGAGAGCTGATCTTCATGTTCTACTATATGAGAATGAGAATTTCAGATTTCTATGATATGCAAGCTGATCTTCTTCAGGCCAATGCTTATTCGATTGAGGCAAATTCTACTCTCGATAAGTCTGAGCAGAAGAAGATTATGGCTAAGCAGCTCAATTATGTAGCAAAATTCCGCAAAATCTCCAATGCATTTGCTATCGATATCAAGAAAGCCGAAGTTGAATCCGATAAGTCTAAAAAGGCTGATGATGAAACCAAGATGCTGATCGATGATATTGATGGAATCGATACAGGATCAAACGGATCCTCTCTCTTCTAATATAGCTTATTACTAGGCTTATAGTTGAGAGCTATAAACATCTTAATAAAATCTATGAAATAATAGATGACCAATTTACAAGGAGGAAACTAAGTTATGATTATTTCCGCTAATCGTATGAGCACGATGAACGGTAACTACGTCATCGCTGCTAACGAGAGCTATACCGTTGATGATATGGGCCAGATTCTCATCGAGAACGAGAGAAACGACATGGCTATCTTCAACGCTATGCTGAGAACCGATATGCATCAGATCCAGGCCCGTACTGAGGGTACTCTGCTGGAGTCTGAGATCCGTGCTATGACAGAGTCTTCTGTGAGAGATCTGTATAATTCTATCGCTGCGAAG
>OGPZ01001974.1_pt1 | contig 13424 bp, 9 predicted proteins | sample 1553111 | NCBI WGS metagenome assembly OGPZ01 (sample SAMEA2579968, study PRJEB22360) | human gut metagenome
TATAGTGAAGCTTTCCCGGGGTTCCCGCCGTAGCGGCTGCCGTTGCACTATACGTATTGATCTTAACAACGTTTCTGGTGCTGTTCTTTTTTGCGCGACTTGTGATCAGGCAGATCACACCACCTGCTATTCCACCAAAAATACAGGCTGATACAATAAGAATTCCCAGCCTTTTCGCCCAGATCAGACATTGCTTTTTTCTTTGCGGTTTTACCTGCTCACGCATAAACTGATAACGTTCTTCCTTATGGGAATCATTGTTTTCTCTACTAAACATAGTTTCTACTCCAATGAAAAAATATATCAAGTTCCATTTACACTCTTTATAGAATAGCATACAGATATGAATATACTATGAATAACTTGTAACGTATTTTCCCATCTACCTTGCGAATTCATGATACACTATTGATAAAAGCACACTTTTTGTTGTATCATATACCATACATATAGCAGACATTTGTAACACCATTACATTTTCTAAAAACTCGCAAAACAAAAATGATCCAATGCGTCATACCCTTAGAATTTGTGTTGTGTTTCTATATTTTTTTGCTTTTGGGAACACTGTTTCATCCGATAAGAATTTCTAAGATTTTTGGCTTTTTTGCTTTGATTATGGGCGCTCTCATCTGATATAGGGGCAAGGCCGGGCTGATGTACATTGCTGTTTGGGAATCTCAAAGACCGTCGCCACTTGCGTTGCAAAAAGTGTATTTGCTTTTTGCAATGCTATGTGTGCGCTACGTGGCTTTGCGAAGCGGGAGCGTGTCCCAAACAACAATGCTACTCAGACTGAGTCGCCCCTATAGTTATGACCCGCGCCCAATAAGCAAAAAAGCTTAAAAAATCAGAAATTCTAATCGGCTGACGTGTTTATCCCAAATGCAAAAAGAAATATAGAAGCACAAATAAAAAGCTACTGCTATGACGCATTGTAATATTTTGTTTTGCGAGAATATTTGCAGGAATGCAAATGTCTGCCGTGCCTATAGAATAATGAGAAAACAGAAACGAGGATTTGTATGAATAAGAAAGTTTTCCATACGTTAGAATATGATAAAATAATACAAAAACTGATCAAACATGCTGCTTCTCCGTTAGGAAAACAGTATTGTCGTGATCTGACACCTTATACCGACAAAGAAATGATCCTGCATGAACAGCGTGAAACTTCAGATGCATTGACACATATCCTGACACAGGGTGCTGTCTCATTTCAGGGAGTCAGAGAAATCCGTGAAAGTTTAAAAAGACTGGAGATCGGTTCTATTTTAAGTACAATAGAACTTTTAAATATCTCTAATCTTTTGAATGCTGCAGGCAGTGTCAAAGCTTACTTTCGAAAAAGTGTCAATGAGACAGACGAAACAGGGGATTCTTTAAATGATTATTATCAGAAGATTGAACCACTTTTTCCCTTAATGAATGAGATCCGTCGATGTATACTTGCCGAGGATGAGATTGCTGATGATGCAAGTGCCGGTCTGTCTAAGATCCGTCATTCGCTAAAACGAACAGGCGATAAGATCCATGAACAATTAAATGCGATCCTAAACAGCTCTGCACGTTCCATGCTGCAGGACAGTCTGATCACGATGCGTAACGGAAGATACTGTCTGCCGGTAAAAGCAGAATACCGTTCTTCTTTTCCTGGTATGCTGCATGACCAGTCCGCTACCGGTTCTACCCTCTTTATGGAACCGACATCGGTTGTTAAACTAAACAACGAGATCCGTGAATTAGAATTAAAAGAACAAGAGGAGATTGAAAAGATCCTTGCTGATCTGAGCAATCAGGCTGCAGAACAGACTTTTTTTATTGAACAGAATTTTCAGGTTCTTTCAAAACTTGACTTCATTTTTGCCAAAGCATCTCTTTCGAGAGAAATGAAAGCAACCGAGCCGAAATTTCCCAAGGGAGGCTATATAGAATTAAAAAAAGGACGGCATCCTTTAATCCCATATAAACAGGTTGTTCCGATTGACCTGCATCTTGGAAAAGATTTTTCTCTGCTCGTTGTAACCGGTCCGAATACCGGTGGTAAAACTGTTTCTTTAAAAACAGTCGGACTTCTTACTTTGATGGGACAGTCAGGACTTCATATTCCGGCATTTGATGGTTCGAGCTTACGCATTTTCAAAGAAGTATATGCGGATATCGGCGATGAACAGAGCATTGAACAGAATTTAAGTACATTTTCTTCGCATATGGTCAATACCGTATCAATCTTAAAACATGCTAATCCGGATAGTCTGGTACTTTTTGATGAATTAGGTGCCGGAACCGATCCGGTAGAAGGTGCTGCTTTAGCAACTTCAATCCTGTCCGATCTGCACAGCCGTGGTTCAATCGTTATGGCAACGACACATTACAGTGAGTTAAAGCTTTATGCTTTACAGACTCCGGATGTTGAAAATGCCTGCTGCGAGTTTGATGTAACCACATTGCGTCCAACCTACCGTCTCTTGATCGGTGTACCGGGTAAAAGTAATGCTTTTGCGATTTCAAGCAAACTTGGTCTGTCTGATACGATCATACAGGATGCCAAAGCAAGGATCACTTCTGATGCACAGGCATTTGAAGATGTGATCAGCGACCTTGAAAAGACAAGGGTCGAATTAGAGAAGGAACATCAAAGTGTATCTCAAAACCGCAAAGAAATTTCCGAGCTAAAAAAACAGCTTCGACAGAAAACAGAAAAGATCGATTCTTCTAAAGAAAAGATTTTGGCAAATGCAAATGAGGAGGCTGCACGTATCTTAGCCGATGCTAAAGAATACGCAGATTCTACGATCCGGAAATACACAAAATGGGCAAAAAGTGATAAACACATCCGCGAAATGGAAGCGGAACGTGCAAAGCTGCGCGAAGAGATCAACAAAAAAGACGCTAACAAAAAAATCGCTGCACCAAAAAGAAATACAAAAAAAGTCAAAGCAAGTCAGTTAATGATCGGCTCCGACGTCCGTATTCTTTCTTTGAATTCCGTCGGAACGGTCAGCACACTTCCAAACGAAAAAGGAGATCTTTTTGTACAGGCAGGACTGCTTCGAACCAAAGTAAATTTAAATGACATTGAACTGATCAAACAGGCACCTGTTAAGCCGGAACCGAAGAAAAAATCCGGTGGAGGCCACATCCGTATGGACAAGGCTGCCAGCATCCATCAGGAGATCAACCTGATCGGCATGACAGTCGATGAAGCAATGCCGGTCCTTGGCAAATACTTAGATGATGCCTATCTGGCTCACATGTCACAAGTCACGGTCATACACGGTCGCGGAACCGGAGCTTTACGAAAAGCAGTACACAATCATCTGAAGCGCACCAAATACATCAAATCATTCCGTCTGGGTGAATTCGGTGAAGGGGATATGGGCGTTACTATCGTAGAATTCAAATAAATACACTACAAAAAGGAGAATGAAAAAAATGGTAAACAAACAAAAAATACTGATTGTTGATGATGATGAAAATATTGCAGAGCTTATCAGCCTTTACCTTGCGAAAGAATGCTTTGATACTAAAATTGTAGGTGATGGTGAATCTGCTTTAGAAATGATTAAAACCTATCAGCCCAATATTATGTTACTCGACATCATGCTTCCGGGCATTGATGGCTATGAAGTATTGCGTGAAGTGCGCAAAAGCTCCAACCTTCCTATTATCATGCTCTCTGCCAAAGGAGAAGTCTTTGATAAGGTTCTCGGACTGGAACTGGGTGCTGATGATTATATTATGAAACCTTTTGATTCCAAAGAAATGGTTGCCCGTGTAAAAGCCGTATTACGTCGTTTCCAACCGACAATACAGACAGCGAACACGCCTGAAGATACATTACCGGTCGAACAGGTAACGTATCCTGATCTGACAATCAATCTGACGGATTATTCTGTTCATTACAAAGGCGAAGTGGTAGAAATGCCACCAAAAGAATTGGAACTTTTCTATTTCCTTGCTTCTCATCCTAACCAGGTGTTTACACGCGAACAGCTTCTTGATCATATCTGGAGCTACGATTATATCGGTGATACCCGAACCGTGGATGTGCATATCAAGCGATTACGTGAAAAGTTCAAAGATCATCCGACCTGGAAACTAACAACGGTTTGGGGAATCGGATATAAGTTCGAATACCACAAATAATTTTTTGCTTACAAAGGAGAATGAATTATGCCTAAATCATCTCTTCGCTTCCAATTTGTTTTATCCTATGCTATTTTATGTATTCTGGTCTTTGTTCTGTTAAACACCTATGGACGTACCACGATATACAATCATTTGATCAAAACAGAAGAAACGAAATTATACAATGAAGCGGAATTGATCGTAAAAGATTATATTCCAAGCATGGATATATTAAACACCTCAGATGCTACTTTGTTAAAACACTTTTCTTCTCTCCAGACATTAACAAATATGCGTGTCTGGCTTGCATCGTCTGATGGAATGATCCTAATTGATTCTGATATGAAAAACAGCCAGAAAGGACGTAATATCAACCGATATGATTCCGATTTTTTATCCAACCAGACGATTGTCGGCCGCTGTCCTAAGGGACTGCTGTCAGAGTCCATGATCACGGTGATCTATCCGATCACAGAATCTTTAGAGACAAAAGGATACGTCATTTTGATGTCTCCTAACTCAGGAATGTTAGACCAGGCAACCCAGTATATTGACACAATCCTGATCTGCTTTATTCTGCTTTTAGCTGTAACGGCTTTGATCTTTTTTTACCTATATCATAAGAGTGTAAGACCACTTCGTCTTATGACAAATGCAGCAAAAAAATATGCTGACGGACAATTTGATGAGGGAATCACAACTTCCTTTAGCAAAGAACAAAATGAGCTGGCATCTGCAATTTATTATCTTTCCGAACGAATGCATAGTATAACCGATTATCAGACAAAATTCATTGCCAACGTGTCACATGATTTTCGCTCTCCGCTGACCTCGATCAAAGGATATGCCGAAGCGATCGCAGATGGTACGATTCCGCCGGAAATGCAGCAGAAATATTTTAATATCATTCTTTTTGAAGTAGAACGTTTAACAAAACTTACCGGAAATCTTTTAGAATTAAACCAGTTTGAGCAGGATGGTCTTGTATTAGAATTAGCAGACTTTGATATCAATCAGGCAATCAAAGACTCTTCTGCCGCTTTTGAACAAAGATGTACAGAAAAAAAGATTTCTCTGAATCTGATCTTTAGCGACAAAGAACTTTTTGTCAATGCAGATATCAATAAGATCCAGCAGGTTATTCAAAACTTATTGGATAATGCGATCAAATTCAGTCCAAATGATACAACGATTGAAATACGAACTGCAAAACGAAACCATAAAGTCTTTATTTCGGTAAAAGATCATGGTATCGGTATTGCAAAAGAAAGCCAGAAAAAAATCTGGACACGTTTCTACAAAACAGATGATTCCAGAGGCAAAGATAAGACCGGCACGGGGCTTGGACTTTCCATCACAAAAGAGATTATTGAAGCACATAATGAAAATATCAATGTGATCAGTACAGAAGGGGTCGGAACGGAATTTATCTTTACGCTGCCACCTGCCAAAAAAGATGAAAAACACACATAAGACAAACAATAGTCCTCTGATCAAACAGAGGACTATCTTACCAAAGCAGCAGCTTTGTTCTTTTTATTTTTTGTTGATCGTATATGACTTATGACTTGTTGCTCTCTTTAAAGCATCTATCAGACCGTTCAGTTTCCATTCCATTTTTGTCCGGTCATATTGTTCGCCATTATCCCAAAGAAAACTTGCAATGCCTTTATCATATGTATACTTTACGAAATTTTCAACAAAGTAACGACAGCTTGCCGGATCGTTTGGCCCAAATCCATACTCTCCTACAATCACCGGAATTTCCTTCTTCACACAGGTTTTATCCAATTGATCGATCAGATCATGCATCTGTTTGATTTCTTCTTTGCTTCCCCATGTATTCTGCTGATTTGTTGTACAGAACTGCCATGGCGTATAATAATGTACCGATAAGATTTCTCTGTCTTTAATCGTATCTTTTGGCATTTTAAACGTTCCATTCTCAATACCTGTACAAGTCTTTTCAATATCTGTCCAATACCCGGCGATCAGAAGATGTCTTTTGGCATTATTGCCACCACTGCTTCTGACGATATCCACAAAAGTCTGGTTGAACTCATTTAATAATGCAAATGCTTTATTTTCTTCCATATCATCAAATCCAACTTCATTCATTGATTCAAAAATCAGATAGTCGGAATAATTCTGAAAACGGGATGCAATCTGAGTCCATAATGCTTTATAGCGTTCAAAAACTTCTGTCTTCGTTTTGTCACCTTCCGATGCAGATCGTATCCATGCACCAAAGTCAGGATCACCACCTCCGTCATGATGCAGATTGATGATCACATACATTCCATTTGTATATGCATAACGAGCAACCTCTTCCACACGATCCATCCATGCCGGATCAATGGTATTCTTCTTTTTATCTATGATATGATCACGCCATGTCACCGGAATACGAACTGCATTGATACCATCCTTCTTTAAGCTGTCAAAAAGCTTCTGTGTGGTCTCAACATTGCCCCATAAGGTCTCATCTACCTTTTTGCCGGGCTTTGGTGTCTGGTTGACCTTACCATCTCCATCCGTATCCGCTTCACAGACATCAAGAGAATTGCCCAGATTCCATCCGATCTTCATCTCCTTGATCAGCTGCTGTGATGTGATGTCTCGCATCTTACCGGCTTTCTTTTCCAACACAGAGGTATCGCCTGCTGCAAGGCCGGTATTTACCGGATCTTTTGCCTCCTGGTCTGCACTTTGTGTAACATCCGCTTTCTTAGTCGTGCTCTTAGTCTCTTTTTGGTCACCGCAGCCACTCAGAAGCGATATAACAATTCCCATAGAAAGAACTGTTGTGATCAGTTGTTTTTTTAAACTTCTTCTCATATCTTTTTCCTCCCTGTAACACTCGGTAGTGTCACTTTCAAAGCATGTTTTTTTCACGGCTCATTTTTCATAGCTCACCTGACACAATCTAAACTGCCTTTCTTTTGTGTCCGTGCAAAAACCTTTTTTCAGTCTGTCCTGTCTTTCTTTCGTTTTCCCGCAATACTATTTTTTCAGTTCGATTGATTGCAAACGGCAGCTTTTCTATTTTTGATTATAGCAGATGTCTGTTATGAAAGAACTATATAAATTAGTACAAATATACTTCAAATTTCGGACACATTATACGTATTTCTCATAAAAAAGACAATGAAACCATACGGTTATATACTTTTCATGCTATTAACATTCTTCCATTGAAAAGATATTTCCGTAACAGATCACATTGTCTTTTTTAATTACAAATATTTTAAATTAAATGCCTTGCAAAAGTCTGCCAGATATATGTATTGGCATTATTCTATTATTTATGCTGCTTTTGCCATGTTTTCATTAGATATTCTTATAATCGCATCTTGTACCAAGAATACTTGCTACCTGATATTCATAATCATCAATGCTCTTCTTCAGCTTAAATGCTTCTTCAATATCAATATCATATACATGACCATCTTTATATCCAACCAGACGATTTTTCTTACCCTGATCGATAATGTCAACTGCATAGGATCCCATAACAGATGCATAAACACGATCACGTGCTGTAGGACTTCCGCCTCGCTGTAAATGACCGAGAATCGTTGCTCTTGTCTCTACACCTGTAGCTTCTTCAATACGCTGTGCAAGCTCATAAGAATGACCGACACCTTCTGCATTGATAACAACCTGATGTGTCATACCTGCTTCACGGTTCTTCTTGATCTCTTCGATCAGCTTGTCATAATCATTGTCAAAACGTTCCGGTAAAAGAATCTCTTCTGCACCATTGGCGATACCACACCAGAGTGCGATATATCCTGCAGAACGTCCCATAACCTCTACAACGCTGCATCTTTCATGCGAATTAGAAGTTTCACGAAGACGATCAATTGCTTCCATCGCAGTATTTACTGCCGTATCAAAACCAATCGTATACTCTGTATATGCAATATCAAGATCAATCGTTCCCGGTAAACCAATAACATTTACACCATACTTTGATAAATCCTTTGCTCCTGTGAAAGAACCATCTCCACCGATTACAACCAATGTGTCAATTCCCATTTCTTTACAGATTGCTGCTGCTTTCTTCTTACCGGCTTCTTCGCCAAACTCTGCACTACGTGCTGTAAAAAGGAAAGTACCACCATGCTGTAATTTTTCTGATACATCCTGAAATGTCATTAATTCCATTTCTTTATTCAAAATACCATTGTATCCTCTTTTTACACCAAATACTTCGTATCCTTTTGCAATACCGGTACGTACAACGGCACGTACTGCTGCATTCATTCCCGGTGCATCTCCACCACTTGTTAATACGGCAATTCTACCTTTACACTCGATCATTTCCTATATCCTCCATTTCTGTTGCTTGTCATGACGTTCCCATCATAAACTGTTTATGTATGTTAAACTAGCGTTTCTATTCAACAAAAACGAAACTACTATATTATAAACAACGTTACTATTTTATTATTTTTAGATTTCTTTTTCAACATCTTTTTCATAATTCTGCTTTTTTTCTCCATTATGTACAAAAAAGAAAGTGTCTTACTGTTATATTTCACTATAACGCTATGTCAGAAGTTGGTTTCACAAAGAAACTTCACTAATATTTTCATTAAGATATATTCTCAGGCTGACAGGTGATCTGCAGCATTTTCTCGGATCAGACCGGTCTGCTCTTTTTATCATTGCTATATTGACATCTAATATTATATGGCGTATAGTATCAATAACAAATAATACTATACGCCATATAATATTATTTATCATACTAATATACTCTCAGGAAGGAGGAATATTATGGTATTTAATACTGGAGCTGCTCTTTTGGATGCGATCGTCCTTGCGGTCGTCTATCGTGAAGAAGAGGGAACCTATGGGTATAAGATCACTCAGGATGTTCGTGCTGTGATCGAAATTTCGGAATCTACCTTATACCCTGTACTGCGACGACTGCAAAAAGATGACTGCCTGGAAGTATATGATAAAGAATTTCATGGCCGCAACCGTCGTTATTATAAAGTGACTGAACGCGGCAGATGCCAGTTAGAGCTTTATCGGCAGGAATGGGGCAGTTATATTTCTAAAATCAATGATTTATTGCTCAATAACAAATGAGAAGCATGGACATATGAATAAAAAATGCTATTCAAAACATTTCACAACATTTACTGCTTCCACTATGATAGATACGCGAAAAAATCGCGGGAAAGATGGGGATTATCATGAATAAAAAATTATTTTTAGATGAATTACATCGTCTGCTCTCAGATCTTCCTCCGGAAGAACGGAATCAGGCGATCAAATATTACGAAGATTATTTTGAGGATGCAGGACCTGAAAATGAGCAGGCAATCCTAAAAGAGCTTGGATCACCACAAGAACTTGCCAATCAGATCAAAGCAACAACACAGGATGATATCGAATACGGTCAGGGAAGTTCTTTTCACAGATCGACTGCTTACCCGGAGTTCTATGCACAAAAGGAACCATCAGATTCACAAAACGAAAACAACAGCGCTTTTAAGCAGACAAAAGATGGTTTCCAACAAGGTCACCAACAAGCCGGCAACGGTTTCAATAACAATGGCTACCGGCAGACCGACAATGGTTTCAACAACAACAACAACAACTATCAGCAGGCAACCACCGGATACAATAGCCATTATCAGCAGCAATCAGCACGCAAAGCTGTGTGGATCGTTCTGTTTGCTCTCCTTGCAATTACGATCGGACTTCCTTGTCTGTCTGTGCTATTCGGAATCCTCCTTACAATCTTCTCTGTGATCATTTCTATTGTTCTCGCATTATTTGGAACCGGTGGCGGATTGATGATCGGTGGTATTGCATCTTTCTTTGGAAGCTTTTTTATGACGACTACTTCCGGTATAGGTGCCATACTTTTTGCAATGGGAATCGGTCTGGTACTCTTTGCGATCGGTGCTTTGATCCTATGGGTTGGTGTCTTATTTTGTATTCGTTTTCTGCCGGCTCTCTTTCAGGCAACCTGGAAATCTGCAAAAAGTGTAACCCTAAAATTTCAACAATGGATAAAAAAGAGGTGGTAGTGCTATGAAAAAGAAAAAACATATTATTTTAATCCTGTCCGGAATCCTGTTCCTGCTTGGTGCTCTTTTGATCCTTGCTGGAATGATCCTGGGTGTAGATTATGATGAACTGACGATCTCATCAAATTTCGTAACGACAAAAACAGTTTCTCATACAATTGAAACGACAGCCTCCAATGATCCGTCAACCGTCCACAAGCTTGACCTTGACCTATTTGCCGGAAATATCATCATTAAAAATGGCGATGATTTTTCTATTTCCGGTGGCAAACTTTCCAAAAATGTAATAGAAGATGGTGTCTGGAAAGTAAAAACTTCCAAACACAAAAAACTCTCTCGCTTGATCCGTCATACTTTTACTTCCTCTGATACACACAACAAAACGATCACGATCACGATTCCCGATTCTGCTGCATTGACAGAAATACATCTTGAGCTTTCGGCCGGCAATGTCAAGATTAATACATTAAAAGCAGATACCATAAAAATGGATGTTTCAGCAGCGTCCACGAAAGCCGATACGATACAGGCAAAAAATGTATCTCTGGATGTCGCTGCCGGAAGCATGACGATCGATCAATTTACGATCAATGACAAAGTTTCCATCGATTGTAGTGCCGGTGATATCAAGCTCGGTTCAAAAAATAACGCAGCCAAAAATGTCTGTAACAACCTAAAGGCTGACTGCTCTGCCGGTTCTCTTGATCTATATGGAAAATTAACCGGATCTTCTGATCTGCAGGTGCATATGGGAGATATTACTTTAGGACTTGCCGGTGCAAAAAGCAACTATAACTTTAACTCGGCATCCGCGACAATGGGGGATATCCGATACAAAAATGAAGGTGCCGCTACAGATACAACCGTCTATGGTGATGTATCACTTGATTGTACTATGGGGAACATCAAAGTTACATTTTATTCATAATAAAGATATATGATTTTGCATAAAAATGATCCATCCTAAAAAACAAAAAGCTTTCAGCCAGAACAAATAATCTTTCAACATAGAACTACTATTCCTTCAGCTAGAACCAACGTTCCTTTAACAAAAACCAATATTCCTTCAACAAAAACCAATATTCCTTCAACAAAAGCAAAAAATATTCCAACTATAACCAATAATCAAAATAATAAAAGAAAGCGCCTGAACCGACAATGTTGCCGGAACAGGCGCTTTCTAGTCAGAGACTTTTTTTCAGTCTTATTTCATTTCTAAATTTTCATCGATCTTCCAATCAGCGATCAGCCAAATTTGCTGTCAAAAAACATCTTACAGTTTATAAAGCGGACCATATGCTGCACACGCTCTGAAATCCTGTCCTTCTTTGTCCATACCAAATGCATTCCATGCTGCCGGACGGAAGATATCCTCTTCCGGCACGTTATGCATACAAACCGGAATACGAAGAATAGATGCTAATGTGATCAGATCTGCACCAATATGTCCATAACTGATCGCACCATGATTTGCACCCCAGTTGTTCATAACATCATATGCTGTTTTAAATGCACCCTCGCCTGTTGTTCTTGGAGCAAACCAGGTACAAGGCCATGTATAATCAGTACGTTTCCAAAGCTTATCCGATACCTCATCCGGGAGTTCTACCGTATATCCTTCACATATCTGTAAAACAGGTCCAAGTCCTTTTACTAAATTCAAACGTATCATTGTTGCAGGCATTGTTGCCTTTGTAAGATAACGTGAAGAGAATCCACCACCACGGAAGTAACCATTATCCGCTTCACACCATTCTGTTGCTTCTAAGCAGGCTTCCTGGTCCTCCTGTGTCATCTCCCAGAATGGCTTCATCACACCATTTCCGTTTTCATCCTTTACAGCACCACTTGCATCCAAGCAGGCTGCACCGGAATTGATCAAATGTAAAAATCCACCGGCTTCTTTTGCAACACCTTCCAATTCATAACCGGTTGCTTTCTTTACCGCTTCAGGACTCCAATATGTACGCACATCGGCAAAAATCTGGGCGCGGCCTGTCAGAAGTTTCATAAAGAGCATTCCAATACCATTTAATGTATCATTTTCTGTTGCAAGAATGTAAGGTTCTCTTGCCCCATTCCAGTCAAAAGACGAATTCATCAACGCTTCTGCAAAATCACCATTTGGATAGAAGTCTGTCCACTGTCTCTGTCCCTGGAAACCTGCAGCGATTGCATTATGACCAACGGCTTCTTCTTCTCTTCCTTCCGGCAGATTTGGATTTCCATTCATCAAATCTTTTAAGATACACATCATCTTAACAACAAATTTCCAATCTCTGTCTTTCTGTTCATCGTTTCTCTTTACAAAATCAGGATTTTTATCCCATCCTTCTTTGCAATGTGACTTTGTCCATGAAAGTGCTTTTTCATACTCCTTCTCATCGTAAATGCCTTCTGTCATTCGACGAATGATCTCGACTTCATCAACTGATTCTACACGCATGCCAAGATATTCTTCCATAAAAGCAGAATCAATGATCGATCCGGCAATTCCCATTGTGACGGAACCAACCTGAAGGTAAGATTTCCCACGCATTGTAGCTGCTGCCACCGCTGCACGTCCAAAACGCAGTAATTTGACTTTTACATCTTCCGGAATCTCTGTCGCATCTGCTTCCTGAACATCTCTTCCATAAATACCAAATGCCGGCAATCCTTTTTGTGCATGTGCAGCGAGAACTGCTGCAAGATATACAGCACCCGGTCTTTCTGTTCCGTTAAATCCCCAGACACCCTTGATCGTATGCTTATCCATATCCATAGTTTCAGAACCATAGCACCAACAAGGTGTTACTGTCAGAGTAATATCAACTCCTTCTTTTCTGAATTTATCTGCACATGCAGCTGTCTCTGCAACACGTCCGATCGTTGTATCAGCAATCACAACTTTAACCGGTTCTCCGTTAGAGTATTTCAGATTCTGACGAAAGAGTTCCGCAGCACTCTTTGCCATATTCATCGTCTGCTCCTCTAAGGACTCACGAACCTTTAAAGGTCCTCTTCGACCATCAATCGTAGGTCTGATACCGATTACAGGGTAATCTCCAATCAATCTGTTTTCTGCCATTCTATCCTTCCTCCTTTTAAAAGCAAAATACTTAATCATTTTTTACAGAACCTCTCTTGTATTTTACTATATTTTTGTATAAAATGCACTCTTTTTTTAATTATTCCGTTAAAAAGTGCAAAACCAGCGTTTTGCACTATAAGAATTGCTAAAGCAATTCTTATTGAAAT
>OGPZ01001997.1_pt1 | contig 13328 bp, 10 predicted proteins | sample 1553111 | NCBI WGS metagenome assembly OGPZ01 (sample SAMEA2579968, study PRJEB22360) | human gut metagenome
TCTTTTCTATATCTTGAAATAAATGGAATCGTATTACCTTCATCGATCAGCTGTACTGCCGCATCGATCTGCCAGCGTTTTACATCCAGTTCTTCTGTCAGTCTCTGATTAATATCCATTCTTTTTAGTCCTTTCCACTTTCATAGGCATTCTGTACCTGTTCGGTCAGCTCTTTTCCGCCGTTCGCATACCATTCTACCACAAAAGTATCAAAGTAATCCACTGGTTTCTCCCCACTAATGATCTGAAGAAATGCTTCCTGTTCCAGTTCCTGTAATTCTTGCGGAATTTCTGCATTTACATTTTCCAGAGGCAATGTCGATGTACTTGTTATTCCTGCCTTCTGCAGTTCCCCCACAGCCTGAATTCTTGACGCATACGCCGCCCATCCATTCGCGGTTGTCAGCTGTCCATTCAAGTAAGATTTGCATGTATTAAAATAAGACTTTTCCAAACCGCTAAGCTCTGATACATCAAGCGTCTTATCCAGTGCTGCCTGAATATGTTCTGTCGTACGGTAAAGTGCATCCTCATAATCCACATTAATATTCAGTGGCCGGGCCGTCGGATCTACATTAATAGAAAAATAATCATTCACTTCTCTTGCCGCACTATCATTTGCATATCTAGACTGATCAAAAATCGCACTCACATACTTTGCTACAATTTCCGGATGCTCATATCCTTTACGCACCACCACATACATCCACTGGTCATACGATTCAAAAACTGATATCTTCTGCGTCTCATTTACCTGTTCTTTGTCTAAAAGATACGGTTTCCACTCTGCATTTGAATCGACATTATATGCTGCACTCAACGGGTTATTCGGAGCCCACCAGCGTCCACAGATAGCACCGCAATGTCCGGTTTTTAACAGATCATCTATGTTTTCCGTCTTTCGTAGCAGGAATCTCTGGTCGAGTATCTCATCCTCATATAGATTGTGAAGTTTCAAAAGCGCTTCTTTTGTTTCCTGTGTTACTGACCCATAAACTACATTTCCATTTTTATCCAGGATCCAGTGACATGGCATTGCACCGGCATGTATAAAAGTTGCATCCACTCCATAAGTCTGATCCGCACCGGCAACCACGTCTGTACTACAGGCAAGGCAGATTGTCTGACCGTCTCCTGCTGCATCCTGTTCTACAAATGCCCGGATCACTTCCAACGCTTCTCCTACTGTTTCCGGTTCCTTTAATCCCAACTTCTCAATCCAGTCTTTCCGCAGCCAAAGAAGCGGAGTTCCATCGTCAATCACCGTATTCGGAAATGCATATAGCTTTCCATCCACGGTTGCAGACTGTAAAAGAGAATCTCCATAACTTTCATACATTTCTTTGATCGTATCTGTCGTACACTCTTCATACGTTTCTGTAAGTTCTTCGATCAGGCCTGCTTCAATCAGGCGGAGCAGGTTATCTCTTCCCTTCACAACAAGCACATCTGGAATATCACGATCTTCAATCGCTACATTGACCGCCTCTTCATAAGTATTGCCATCCTGCAATTCAAAGACATCTTCATTCTGAATATTAAGTATTTTCTTCAAATATCTCGTATATGCATTATTTTCGTACGTATCTCCTACAGGAAGATTCGAATTATTCGCCCCTGCAATCTTGCCAAGTGTATAGGTAACAGTCTCAGGATATTTCCCAAGTGGTGTATGCATCGCTTTATACATCAGCTTTCTTTTCACTTCAACTGCATTGCTTGCACCAGACTCACTTTGAGATACTTCTAACTGTTCCATCTGTCTTTGACTTTCCTTCGTCTCAAAATAGGTTCCGCACCAAAGCATCATCAACAAAATTAATACAAGCTGGGCTGAAAGAATTCGCTTTTTCCTATCGTTTTTCATAGCACCTTTGCCTCCGTCTTCTTCGGAATCCGGATAAAGACCCGCGTTCCTTTTCCTGGAGTACTTTCTATCTTCATCTCACCTTTTTCTCCATAAAGGACATGGATTCTGTCACAGACATTTCGCACACCATAACCGGAGGACTGATATGTCAGAATCTGATCCGCCTTCTCCTGCGTCATTCCCGCACCATTGTCCCTGATTTCAAAGAAAATGTGCTCAGCCTCTTCACGAATCGTCAGCCACAACGTCGGATTCTCATTATCTGACACATCAATTCCATGATCGATTGCATTTTCTGCAAGTGGCTGCAGGATCAACTTCGGTATCAGATAATCATTAAGACCATCCGAAATCTGTTCAACCACACGGAACTCGTTATCATGCATAACCAACTGGATCTTGAGGTATGCACGGATATTATCAATTTCTTTTGCCACTGTAGTCATTGTTTCACCACGATTTAGGCTTGTCCGATAATAAGTAGACAGTGCCAATGTCACATGACTGATTTCATCCTCCCCCGCTTCAATTGCTTTCCAGTTGATGATTGAAAGCGAATTATAAAGGAAATGTGGATTGATCTGTGCCTGCAGTGCTCTCATCTCACTGTTCTGAAGCTGGATCTTACTCTCATATACTTCTGAGATCAAATGGTTCATCTGATCCATCATGCGCTGAAATGACCGGATCAGCACACCCACCTCGTCTTTGGATTTACTCTGCACGGTAACTTTACGAAGTCCCATATTGATCAGGTTCATATTTTCAGTCAATAACTCCAACTGCGATACCATACGGAGAGAAAAAACATATCCCAGAAAACTCAGAAGAAGAACACTGATCAAAATAATCGGAATATTTTTGAGCAAAAGCTTATGGATTGCGTTTTCACTTACTGCCTTTGGACGATAGATATAGAAATTCCATCCTGTATCCTTGATTGTCCGCTGTACCAGATAATAATTCTCACTGATATGTTTCGGACTCTCAATATCCTTCGGACGATATTTCTTATCCATAGAACACTCAGCATAGACAATATTTCCATTATCATCCTGAATCATGCCTCCTGTATTATCTGTAAGCTGGCTCATGAATGGTTCAAGAACTTTTTCATAATCCAGACGCATCTCCAACACCGCTTTGATCGTATCATTGTCATAGAATTTCCGACTGGCAATGATTGATTTATTCACACCGCGAGTGATGCTCCACTGCATTAATGTTCCCTCATTCAACCTGGAATACCACTGTTGATTCTCCGCTTCCGACATTGGAAGAAGTGTATCTCCATGTGGCACTTCTATATTGTCAGAATATAATGTAATGCTCTGGATCTCTTTGTGATAGATCGTCGGCATCTGCAACAGTGGATCAGCCACCTTCACATATTTCAAATACTTCTCATAATCCGACTCTGTCTCCACATCAAAAATATTCCTGAGATTTTGAGAATAAGACAGATAATCAACCAGGTTCTTATAGATCTGAGACTGATTCTCAATCGAACTCACTGACTGTTCCAACATTTTCTCCAGATTGTACTGTTCCTTCTCTCGCAATTGATTCATCATGCCATACTGCATGGAAAAAGCAAGGAATCCTACCGGAACCAGTCCTGCAATCAGCATCAAAACAGACAGTTTTTTACGAAATTTCAGATTTTCAAATCGATGGATCAACTTCCGTATTTGTTTTTTCATCCGCCGCTATTCCTTTCCTGCATGCTTCCGGTGTATCTCCGAAAAACTCTCTGAAACTTCTGCAGAAGTATGAGTTATTGGAAAATCCTACTTCTTTCGCAATTTGGGAGATTTTCATATTCGTTGTCTCTAAAAGCTCTTTTGCTTTATTCATTCGCACTTCACGGATAAAACGGTTCAGTGTCATCCCTGTTTCTTCTTTAAATACAGCACTTAAATATCCCGGTGACAGAAAAACCATTGCGGAAAGTGTCTCTGCTCCCAGATCCTTTTCCTTATAATGGTGATAAATATATCCCTTCACGGTTGTAACTTCTGATCGGAACCCATCTTCCTGCTCTTGTATGCAATGTTCATATTCCTGAAGTACTTCTTCTACTATAGCAATCACATCATTAAGGTTTCTGCAACGATATAATCGATCCACTCTCTTTGAAAGCATCTTTTCATCCAGCCCTTCCATCTGGTCGAGCAATTCTTTCATAATTCCAGAAAATACAAACTTTACATACATATCCGAAAATTGCTTATGTGCACGATATTTTTCTTCCAGTCTCTGAAAATCCTGACGGAGATGTGGCAGATCTTTATATTGAATATCTTTCGTAATCTGTTCCATGATTTCAGAATCTTCTGCCGGATCAGCTTTCTTCTCTTCCTGCTTCTCCCCGTGGAAAAACAGATGCTGACGTGGCTGATAGAACTGCTCTTCTAACATTCCTTCCAGCACCTTAAATTCCTCTGCCAGATTTTTTCCATCTTCGATTTCCTCACTGACTGCAAAATAACATTCACTGTCAAACTGGTGCGCAAAAAAACGGTACATTTTCTCTACGATTCCATGATAATCTGCATATTTTTCCGTGAACAAAAAGATGGATTCGTTCGAATTCAGATTCACATAATGAAACTCTCTCTGCACCTCTTCCTTCAGGCTCATCAGGAAATGTTCCTCTTCCGTTTCGAAGAATCCATTTGAGGCACTGACAAGAACCATACGGGTAAATTGGGACAGATCATCTTCCATTCCATCTGTAAGTTTCTTAAACTGAACAAAATCTTCCTCTTTTCCCCCATACAGATATTTCAGTAAAAAGTATTTTTTCAGATAATCTTCTTTCTTTTCCTGCTGCTCTTTTTTCTCTATCTTAGAAGAAATATTTTCCATCACTCGTTGAAAAGTCTTATGGAATTCCTCCGGATCAACCGGCTTCAGAACATAGTCCACAACTCCATACCGCAATGCTTCTCTTGCATAAGAGAAATCATTATATCCGCTGAAGATCACGATTTCCATATCCGGATGATCTTCTCTCACTGCTTTCGTCAGCTCCAGTCCATTCATATAAGGCATCTTTACATCCGAAAATAAAATATCCACATGGTTTGATTCTAATACTCCCAGTGCATCCTTTCCATTCGTTGCTTCTAGGATCTGGAATTCTCCTTCCTCCCTCTTTAACAGAAAGCGGATTCCCCTTCGCTCCAGTTTTTCATCATCCACGATCAATATTGTAATCATTTCCCCACTCCTCCCACACGTTCACTTTACATTTTCACTATTCCTTTTATAACGTCCGAAAACAGCAGGGAATGTTCACTCACTCTCTGCTGTCTTTTTTTAATTTTTATAATTCTATTTTAATTCATTTTTTAGACAATGTCCACACTAGCCTTTAACCGCTCCGGCTACAACGCCTTCGATAATATATCTCTGGCAGAACAGGTAGAAGATGATAATCGGCACAATTGCAAGAACCAGAGTTCCCATCATTGCTCCCATATCTACAGAGCCGTATCCACCTTTCAGATACTGAACTGCCATCGGCACTGTCTTATATTTTCTCTGATCCAGTACAAGTGATGGAAGCAGGTAGTCGTTCCAAATCCACATTGCCTGAAGAATTGTAACTGTTACACAAGTCGGCTTTGCAATCGGAAGTACAATTCTGAAGAATGTCTGGGTTGGTGTGCATCCATCAATCATTGCAGCCTCTTCAATCTCCAATGGAATGGATTTCATGAACCCGGTAAACATAAAGACGGAAAGTCCTGCACCAAATCCAAGGTAGATCACAACCAGTCCCCACGGATTTCCCATATGAAGCATATTTGCGATCTTGGATAATGTAAACATTTCCATCTGGAATGGCACGATCATTGCAAACAGGCAAAGCATGTAAAAGATCTTTGTAAATTTTGTCTTCACGCGGCAGATATACCATGCACACATGGAGCAACATAAGATAATCACTGCTACAGATAAGATTGTGATAAATAAACTCCATCCAAATGCCTGAATCAGCCCTGTCTGCTTAATACCACGGGTATAGTTCTCTAATCCGACATACATCTTTCCAGTCGGTATCTCGAACGGTGCTTTACTGATATAGACTTTTTTCTTAAAGGAGTTGATAAATACCAGTATGATCGGATACAGATACAGCAGGCTGAGTAGTGCAAAAATAACGGTTAATAATGTGCCATGTTTTACTTTTTTATTCATTACTGCTGCACCTCCTTTGATGTTGTCAGTTTATTCTGGATCAATGCAATCACTCCTACGATAATAAAGAAGATAACTGCTTTCGCCTGTCCTACACCTTCCCAGCCAGTTCTTCCATAGAATGTATAATAGATATTCAGGGCAAGCATTTCTGACATCTTGTCCGGTCCACCGTTTGTCAATGCAAGGTTCTGGTCGAAAAGTTTAAATCCGTTTGTAAGTGTCAGGAAAGTACAGATTGTAATGGATGGCATAACCATCGGAATTGTAACATATCTTAAAAGCTGTACTTTATTCGCTCCATCAATCTGTGCTGCCTCGATCAGCTCTCCAGGAATATTCTGGATTCCTGAGATGTAGATGATCATCATGTATCCAATCTGCTGCCAGAGCATCAGGATAACCAATCCCCAGAAACCATATTTTGAAGAATATGTAAGTGTTTTCTGGAAATGTGCCAGAATACCATTTAATAACAGCTGCCATACATATCCAAGTACAATACCACCGATCAGGTTCGGCATAAAAAATACAGTACGGAAAATATTGGTTCCCTTAATATTCTTTGTCAAAAGCATTGCTACCGCAAATGCAAAAATGTTGATCAATAATACTGTCACAATTGTAAATAATGCGGTAAACCAAAGAGAGTGAAGAAAATCTCCGTCTCCAAGGATCTTTGCATAGTTGCTAAGTCCAATAAATTTAGCGTCTGTCACCGTTGTGAACTTGCAGAGCGAAAGATATACGCCTAACACAAACGGTGCAAGGAAACCTATCGTGAATGCAATCAGCGTCGGCAATACAAATACCGGAAAATATCTCTTTATTGCTTTTTGCATGTTCTTCTCCTCCTGTCTTTCTTTTCTGTAAAAAGCCTTTCTGCGCCTTTGCTTTTCACAATTCTAATTACATAATTTCAGCCTGCCCCGGTATGCTCGTTGGCAGGCTGTTTGATCTTCTTCTCTATTTCACAGCCTTTTTATCTGCCTATCCTGTGAAAAGTCTTTTTTATTCGTTTGCTGCTGCGTATTCTTCAGCCCATCCATCAACAAATGCTGTCTGTACACTATCCCATGCGCCTGTACCCTGTGCATAGTTCAGAAGAGCTCCACCAAGATTGTTTTTCCAGTTCTCAGATGGCATTGTTGTAAAGTTCCAGCTTACTGGTGTCTTTCCTGCCTCTGTATACTCAGCATTTGCTTTTACAAGCGGGTTGTCCGGAAGGTAATCTGAGAATGTTGTGAACGGTGTTACAAATCCCATCTCGTTAGCCAGCATGTCACGACCTTCATCGCTCTCAACTACCCATTTCATAAAATCAAGTGTTGCCTGAATGTCTTCTTCTGAAGCGTTCTTATTTACACACCAGTAGTTCTCAGATCCTGTACAAAGTCCCTGATTTTCTTCTCCATCAACTCCGATGTAGATTGGAAGCATTCCCATATCTTCATCTGCTACTTCATTATCTTTGATATCATTGTAAGCCCATGTACCATTCTGATAGAATACTGCTTCGCCAAGTGCAAATTCACTTGCTGCGTCATCTCCTGTCTTAGAAGAAATCATAGATGGCTCACATGTAGAGTTGTTCAGATACAGATCCCAGATCTGTTTGTAGTTGTCAAGGTATGTTCCTTTGATTGCATCTGTGCTGTCAATTCCGTCTGCCTTATACTCATAGTAGATTGGAAGATTTGCAAGGTGTGTCTTGAATCTCCAGTCAGAGGAAGAATCCATTCCTGCTGAAGTAAAAGCTCCTTCTACTCCAAGATCATCTTTGTGTGCCTGAATCTCTTCTGCAACTGTCTTAAGTGCCTGGAAGTTATTCAGATCATCAATTGATTTGATACTTGCATCCGGCAATTCGAAGTATTTGTTCAGAAGAGCTTTGTTGTAGATCAGACCATAAGTCTCAATAACATAAGCGATTCCGTCTACTGCGTCGCCATCTTTTAATATATAATCGTCAGACTCGACATCTTTATAAATATCGCTGTCTGAAAGGTCATAGCAATATTTTTCCATGTAGCAAGTCCAACCGGTCCGTTTACCTGGAACAATGTTGGTGCCTCATCTTTTGCCATCTCTGATTTCAACTGTGACTCGTAAGTTCCTGATGCTGCTGTCTGTACATCAACCTGAACACCCGTCTCATCTGTATACTCTTTTGCAAGTTCTACCCACTGGTCAGCCTGCTCTGGTTTAAAGTTCAGATAATAAACTTTTCCGGATGACTTATCTCCTTTCGCTGTTTCATCTCCGCCTGATGTGGCTCCACATCCTGCAAGCATTCCTCCTGCCATTGAAGCTGCAAGTACAAGTGCAAGAATCTTTTTCTTCTTCATAATTGAATCCTCCTTTTATGATTACTTGTCTTTGTTTTTCTTGATGATGTTATTATAAGAAAAAGTTCCAAAATAAGATATAATAAAATTCCAAGAAACATAACACTATTTCAAGATTATTGTAATTTTTGAAGATTTTGTGTATGATACAAGAGTTCGCCAAGAACCAAAAGTGAAAAACAAAGGTAAAATTTACTTGTTATAAATAGGATTTGCAGAAAGGATGTTTGAACTCGTCTAAAAAGTTGAGTGACTCAACTTTTTAGACTGACTATCATTTGTGGAGGTATTCACTATGGCAGAACAAACCAGTCTGGTTGCACAGCAGGTCCGCCTTATGCACTGGGCAGAACAGATCAGAGAATGTCAGAACCGTCCGGAAGGTATGGATGTATCGACCTGGTGTGAACAAAATTACATTACAAAAGCCAACTATTATTATCCACTGAAAAGGGTTCGGCAGATGTACCTGGATCAGCTTCCTGAGGCAGAAAAGCCTGCTTTCGTTGAACTTTCGCGTCTAAAAGCGGAAAGAACAGCAACTGTGCCCGAAGTTCCAGTGATGTGTATCAAAAACGGAAATGGACTTTCGGCAGATATATTTTCTTCAGTTTCTCCCCAGTTGCTCCGTTGTCTGGTAGAGGCATTTAGTCATGTTGAATGATGCCGCTGTTTCACACTTCAAAAAAGTTTATCTGGCCCCCGGTTATACGGATCTCCGCCGGGGGATCGATGGATTTGCTTCTATTGTACGCTTTCAGTTTGAACTTGACCCTTATGATAAAAATACGCTTTTTCTGTTCTGCGGAAGAAAAAAAGCAGCAGGATCAAGGCACCAAATAAATTGTTTAATCCTCTTAATGTCCGTGCATAGCAGATTTGTTTGTACAGTTTTTCAAATTTGCTCATTTATAGCTATACATTTAAAAGTTTTGCACTTGTTTTTTATCTCACCAAGAAAATTGTAAGAGGGTCAGACCACAATGTCTCTCACACGCTTTCTTTTATACTCTGCGGGATGCTTTTAATCCTCGATTGCTGCCTTACGGGCATTGATTGCCTTTATCACATCCATATCAAACTTGGGTTTACGTTCATAGGTATACAGACCGTTTAACTCTTGCTCCACATCATACAGCTGGGTATAACAGAAGGCAAACATATGGGGATTGTCCAAAAGGGCATCGGTCAGTCCCTTATATCGGTTCAGGAATTCCTCCTTGGTAGCAGGACCTGCACCATAGCCCCAGCCATCCTTTTCAACACCTTCCTCGTCCCACTTGATACCGCCATACTCACTGATGAAGGTAGGGATACCCTTTACAGGTGTCTGCCTGTAGCCATGATGATCTTCCAAATCACCTCCCTGTTTAAAGGACTCGTAGGTTGCTGCAAACTTTGCCGGATCCTGCTCATAATTGTGTAAGTCATAGATGTCCGTCACCACATGATAATTTCCGCTGGTATCAATGCAGGGTCTGGTGGTGTCATACAGCTTTGTCATCTTATACACATTGGCCAGTAAGCTGTCATCCTGCCTTCTTCCCTCATAATCCCATGTCTCATTAAACGGACACCAGCCGATGATGGCGGGATGGTTGAAGTCTCTCTCCAAGGCTTCCATCCACTCAGGCAGGAAATATTTTAATGCTGCGGGATTGCTGTAATCCAGTCCCCAACAGCCCTGCTCGCCCCATACCAGATAGCCTGCTTTATCGCAGTGATACAAGAACAGAGGCTCAAATACCTTCTGATGGAGTCTTGCGCCGTTGAAGCCTGCAGCCATGGACAGTTCCACATCCTTGACAAGTGCTTCCTCTGTAGGCGCTGTGTAAATGCCATCCGGATAGAAGCCCTGATCCAGCACCAGTCTTTGGAACACGCTCTTATCGTTGATAAGGAATTTCTCTCCATCCAGTCTTACCTCACGCATACCAAAGTAGCTTTCTACCTTATCTTCTCCATAGGTTAATGTAAGGTCATACAGTCTGCCATGACCCGGCTCCCACTTTTCCAGACGGGATAAAGGAAGTGTCATGGTAACGGTGCCGCCCTCTGACTTTGCGCTTACGCTGCCACAGGGCTCTCCCCCATAAAAGGCCTTTGCTTCCAGTGTGCCCTGCCCCTTTACTACCGCCTTAATTCCCAGAGTTGCCTCTGCCAGGTTTGGATAATATTGCACTTTTTCAATGTAGCTTTCCGGTACCCACTCAAGCCATACCGTCTGCCAGATACCTGTCGTTCTGGTATAATCACAGCCTCTGGAGTAGAAGAAATGACTCTGCTTTCCCTTGGGCTGCTTTCCGCCTCTCACATCATCTGCTGCAAAAAGCGTAATGTCATTTTCTCCTTCCTTTACAAGCTTTGTAATATTAAACGTAAAGGAAACATAACCGCCCTGGTGTCTGCCTGCCTCTACTCCATTGATCCATACTCTTGCATCATAGTCCACTGCGCCGAAGTGTAAGAGAAGATCTCCCTTCAGCTCCTCCCCTGTCAATGTGATGGTGCGGTGATACCATACGCCGGGGATAAAGTCCTTATAGCCGATTCCGCTCAGATCACTTTCCGGGCAGAAGGGCACCAGGATCTTCTTCTCCCAATCTGTCTTTCCTTCCTGCCATTTCTGATCTATGCCGCTGCATCCAAAGTCAAAGGAAAAATCCCATTCTCCATTCAGGTTTTTCCAATGTTCCCTCTTCATCTGGGGATGGGGATGCTCCGGTCTGGGTATTTGTGTCATAATTTTGTCCTCCTGTGATCATTTATTTGGGTTGATTTCATTTTTATTTTATATGGTTAAAGCCATAGTTGACAGGCTTACTCCTTTTTACTACAATGCTGTTATTACATTATTGCAATTTGCTTTCAAAAAATGGAGGAACCACCATGCCTCAGGAAATTACACGCACACAGATTGAAAAATACACTGTCTACACCGGCCCTACCGCGGAAAGCTTTTCTCCCATCATGGCCGGTATCACTTACCCGGATCCTGCCTATGAGATCCTGGTTTATCGCAGACCCCTGTGTGTGTTTGAATACGTTTTAAGCGGCCGTGGACATATCGAGCGAAATGGCAGTATCCTCACTGTAAATGCCGGAGATGCCTATATCCTTACTGCCGGCACCTACCACCACTACTATTCAGACAAAGTTGATCCCTGGACCAAGATCTGGTTCAATGTCAGCGGCAGTCTGGTACAGCATCTTCTCTCCGATTACGGCTTAGACGGTGTCACCCTGATCCCCCGCTTCCATAACGAAACACCTCTGACCCGGATCCTTGATGCCTTTACCGCCGACCCTGTACACTCTGCTGACAAGCTGGCTGTACTGCTCCATCAATATATTCAGGAGCTTGCGGATTTTCTGGCAAACAAAGTTCCCATCAATCCTACTGCACTAGCGATCCGCAATTATATCGATATGCACTTAACAGAAAGTCTGTCCTTGGATCATCTGGCAGATACCGTTTCCCTGTCCCGCTCCAGGCTCATCCACCTGTTCCAGGAGGTATATCATGTTGCTCCCTACCAGTATTACCTGTCCCAGAAGTGCAAGCTGGCCCAGTCCATGCTAAGCCGCACCACTCTTCCTGTTTCTGCCATCTCCACACAGCTTGGGTTCTTAGACCCTCACCACTTTTCTTCCTTTTTCAAGAAACAGTGCGGTCTGTCCCCGGCTTCTTACAGAAAACTCCACACAGCGCCTGGGAATTTTCCCACCTAAGTATTATTCTTTCTAAAAATGGAACCAAGGCAACGAAACCACTTTTTTAAGTACTTTCATTGCCTTGGATTATAGTGCATTTTCTTTCTGTTTACGATACAAAATACAGCTAAAAAGGTATGAATTATTGCTACTACATATTCGGTTTACGTTTACCATTTGGGCTTCGATTTGATTTGCAATCTCACCCACCTAATCGCCTGATCAAGTTTCTGTTCGTAGGCTCAAGAACTTTGCTACACCACTTCCTCCATCCATACCGTTACTGATACCGACTTGTGATTCGCTACACTTGGCGGTAAATACCCGTGACTGGACTTGCACCAGCAAGATTAGTGCCATGCTCGGCACACAAAATGACTGCCCCGCCTGCTCAAATGCAGGCAGAACAGTCATCTGATCTTTTTATTCACTTTTTATGAAACAAATTTTCCAACGATCAGGCAGATTACAATCGTAATCACCATATCCGGCAGAGTGTTTCCCAGCGGCATGTCGATGTTCATCAGAATTCGGTATACCACAAATCCAATCACCCAGATGATCAGATTCGGAATATGTACGGCCAGGCTGCTCTTGTCCCGTTTCAGCAGAAAAAAGTCGGCAATCTGAATTGCGATCATCGGTGCAAAGACCGAGCCGATCAGATAGAGGAAATCTGTGATGTTGTCCATCGGATATACAATCGCTGCGATGGTTCCAATGACGGTGACAACGATGGCCACATGCTTTCCATTCCATTTGCTTACGACAGTCTCGCTGGAAATTCCTGCGGAGTAGGCATCCAGAAATGTCGTTGTTACTGTTGAAAATACAATAATCAGAAGGCCCGCAATGCCAAGGCCTGCCTTCAGCATGATCTGCGCGATGTCATATTCTCCGGTGATGATCGCTGCTCCCATTCCAATCACATACATCCAGCAGCTGACGATTCCATAGACAACCGCGCTGATGGCCGTTGCTTTGACCGGTTCTTTTGCTTCTCTTGTGTAATCGCTGATCAGCGGCAGCCAGGATAACGGCATCGCAACCGCAAGTTCTACTGCTGCACCGAATGTCATACTGTCATCCGATGGTGCTCCTGCTCCGCCTCCGGCAAAGATGACCTTGCTCAGGATCAGGCTAAGCAGAAATAATGCTGCCATGGCAACCGTGTTGATTTTACCAAG
>OGPZ01002002.1_pt1 | contig 13316 bp, 16 predicted proteins | sample 1553111 | NCBI WGS metagenome assembly OGPZ01 (sample SAMEA2579968, study PRJEB22360) | human gut metagenome
GGCTGCTCCCGCTCCTGGTGTGATGCCTCAGGCTCCCGTGGAGAATGCATGTGAAGTCCAGCAGCAGAAGCAGTTCAATGTGTAATTGAATTGGGTCTCATTTGAGTCATCAAATTGGGATGGTAGTCTTTATGGCTACCATCCCAATCTTTATTCATATCCTAATTGATTTTTATTTGTATACTATATTTGTAGTAATAAAGAAAGGAATGAATTTATTCTATGAAGCAGATCACTGTATATCATGTATCTCCTGAATTCTTTGGAGATGAATTTATTTTAACTCCCAGAATTCCTCACAATACGATTCCTGGTGAGGATGAATTCACTAGGAGGATTTGTTGTTGCTTATCACCAGTTGATTGTATCAGAGCAATCGATAGTATTCCTTTTGAAATTTGCAATAATGGTTTAAATACACTCTATCTATATAAGGCTACTGTAGGTATTGAATATATCTATGTGCCGAATGTGCACGAAGTCCCTGATGTGTGGATGCATCATGAAGTATGGTTGAAGAGTCCTACGGTATTTACTCACTGTAGAACTTACAGTTGTTCTCTTCAATTCAAATTACCAAACAATCCATATGCTAGATATCAATTTGTCGATATAAAGTCTGATGATGTGGTTGTAGATAGATTATTTACTCCACAGGTATATGGAGATGAAGGAGCATTTAGTATGCTTATGGAATACTTTCCTGAAGAAAAAGAAAAGGAAGGTATTTATAATTACTATCATCAAAACAGAGTGTTATTTTAATTATCAATAGGAGGATATTGAAATGATTACACTAGAAACTTTAGCTTCCATGAAATTAGAAGTTCAGAAATTAAGAGAATTTCTGAATAAAGAAGATAGCCTTATGGAGACAGATCTTTCAAAGTCATTAGACATCTTGGAAAACAAGATTAACTATTATTCAACTAATTATAGTGCTCTAAAGTCATTAAATGAGAGGACTTTAGACGATGACAAATTATGATTTCGCTCTCAATAAAAGTTTATGTGTAATGCTCCATGAACAATCGATTAAGAGGTGATTTATTCAAATGGCTAAGAAGAATAATGTCAATAATGATCTTAAACAATTTGAAGAAAGTATTAAAAGCTATGGTGATAAAATCAAAAAGCTCAGTTATGTAGATTCCATTAGACATTTACCTGGACTTTATATAGGCTCTACTGGAAACCTTGGCTGGAAAGGCTGTGTCAGAGACATCTGGCAGAATGCTTTTGATGAAGCTGTACGAACCGATTCACCGTGTAATTATGTAAAGATCACATTTGATGAGAGGAATCAATCAGCTCTTGTAGAAGATACTGGTCGTGGTGTTCCTCATGGTAAAATGTATGCCGTATATAGCGAAGAACACACTAGCTCCCATTACGAAAACGCCGCAGGGAGTCAGTTCAGTAGTGGCGTGCACGGCTTGGGCGCAGGAGTGGCTATGGCTTTATCGGAGAATTTTTATTCGATATCTTATGTACTCGGAGTTGCGCATGAAATCAGATTCCATAAAGGAGAATTAGTCCAAAAAGAACACAAGGTGGACTGTCCTCTTGGGAGACAGGGAACAACTGTATATCTTGAACCTGATTTAGATATTATGGGACAGGTTAATTTAACCTGTCATGAAATCTTTGTCATGGTTGCAAATATCGTTCCTTTGCTTCCTTTAAACACAAGGGTTGATTTCGTTGGAATCGATTCTGTAGGAAACATTGGTATCAATGAGAGTCTTGTTAATACAGATGGAATATTTACATTCTTGAGAAATAGATGTAAGAATCCTCTGGTTAACCCTGTATCTTTTACTGTTCAGACTGATACTATGAAAGCTGAAGTCGCTTTCACCTATGACTCTAGTGACTTAACGTCGGCAGAAGATATTGTATCTTTTGCAAACTTCACGAATACAACCGGACATGGTACACATGTCGATGGTTTCTTAGATGGACTTTGTATGTGGTTGAGAAACTACATGAACAAAATCTATATCAGCGAGAAATCAAAAGTTGTAGTAACCAATTCTGACATTAAATCTGGATTGAAGGCTATTGTGAATGTAGCTCATATCAATCCGATTTTTGCTGGTCAGTTTAAAGGTATCTTATCCAATAAAGATATGTATGACTTTGTAAAAGTTCAGACCATGTCTTGTATGGATAACTGGAGTAAGACGAGTCCTAATGAACTTGCTAAGTTGGCAAAGTTCATTAAGGAGGTTGCAGAGATCCGGATGAAAAGCGAGGGCGAAAAGATTAAGCTCTCAGACAAATATGTGAAGAATGTAATTACAGGATATCCAAAAGATTATGTTCAAGCTTCTGGTAATAAAAATTTGGAACTGTTTATCGTGGAAGGAAAATCTGCTAAGGGTCCTGCTAACTCTGGCAGAGATTATCACTTCCAAGCCCTGTTCCCTAAACTACATGGGGCTATAATCAGTAATGATTATAGAAAACTTCTTTAATTGCTGGGAACTCTCTGAGGAGACAATCAGCAGCCAAGAATGATAAAAAGAATAAGTATGTATATTATTCCAAATTATCATTAAGGTTCAACGACTATCCTGTGATAACCAATAAGGAGGTAAATATTATGTATAGACCTGGAGATAGAGATTATAATAAAGACTGGGATGATCTTCCTATATTTAGAACTAATATCGAAACTCTAATTGATAAATTAGAGGAATTGAGAAAAAATACGGGGGTGATATTGCAGTCTGTATGCAATATGACTGTGGAGGCGGATATGATGATATCATGTCTGTTTATCCAACAGAATTTCATGATAATATAGTCATCTCAATTTGCTGTCTTGAAATCAAAGAAGCCGAAGAATGTGGTTATCTATTAACGGAGTAGAGTTCAAGTGAGCTCGAAATTGGAAGCATCCTATTATATTAGGATGAAGATATAGTCTCAACTTCTAGGGAAACCTAGAGAAGTTCATAAGAGAACTGCGTAGATTAACGACCTACGTGAAGATATTGATAAGGGGCAAGTTTGTAAACTGTTTCAAAGAAAGCAAAGCAAAAGTTTTAGGAAATCCTGAAGCAGCAGGTATTATCAAAATTATCGGTGCTGGGTATGGTAGAGACTTCGACATTAATAAATGCAAGTTTGATAAAATCGTACTCTTTGCCGATGCAGACGCAGATGGTTCGCATATAGCCACGCTGTTGCTTAGATTCTTCCTTGTATATATGCCTGGAATTATTGAGAGTGGCAGATTATACAAATCTGTACCTCCTCTCTATGGTATTAAGCAAGGAAAGAATACAAAATACTTTGCATCCACTGTAGAGTATACAAAATATATTCAAGGAATCTTTTTAAATAAATATCTCTTCACAGATATCAAAAATAGAAAAATTACCTTCAATCAGGCTACTAGTATTTTCTATAGAAATAGAAATTATACTAGAGACATCGAAGTTATCTCTGACAACTATGCTATCGATGCAGATTTGTTAGAGTCTGTCTTATATGAATTAGCTCCGTATATTGAAGTCGGTTCTGGAGAACTGATTTGTAATATGGCAGCTAAAAAGAAAGCTGTTGCTGCAAAGAAGAAAACCACTTCTAAGAAAACTAAGGAAACTGTTAAGAAAGCTAAGGCTACCAAGAAAGTGGCTGTAAATGAAGAAGCTCTCGACGAGGATGAAGAAGAAGTAATTGTTCCCGTTACTGATGATTCTGTAATGGCCAATGTAAACTATTTCATTCGTCCTGAGTTCAACTTCAAGAAGATGGCCAAAAATCTTAAGAAGAAATATCAGTTCCTTAATATCGAGAAGGTAAATGGTACGATTCTTCTCAGCGGCTTGGTGAATTCCAGATCTCAGTATGTATTCTTAAATGATCGATTTATCAGCAGCTGTATGGAGCTTATCAATATCATCAAAGGTAATGATGAGTACTATATGCTGGATGGTAATATTGTATCTATCTATACGCTTATGAAGACTTTTGAATCAGTAGCTCCCAATGGGATTACGAGATATAAAGGTCTCGGCGAACAGAATGCTGATCAGCTGAAGGAGTCTGCTATGGATCCAAATGGTTCTAGAACTCTTATTCAGTATACTCTTGAATCAGCCAAAGAAGAAATTGAAAGTATTAGGCATACTGAATCCAATATGTATGCTTTGCTTAGAGAATTAAAAGTAGATAGATCTGAGGTGGAATAATGAATAAGGTAATTGAAATAACTTTGAAACCTGATAATTGGGAGAAGGTCAATAATGAAAGATTTGCTTATAAGCAAAGAGTTGATCATCCAGAAATCAGAGATATCCCTTGCTATGTGTCGTTATCAGATGAGACTCCTAATGATAAGGTCGAGGAGATCGAGAGAGTCATTCTGAGTGGAAACGTTATTACCAGTGATGGCTATATTACGTTTAACACAAATAGCACATATCATGAGGATATCCATATCATTCTTATTTTCAAAGATTAAATGAATAGAGGGAGGAATAAATCCTCCCTCTTATTTTTTTATCATTTCGTAAAAGTTACCTATGATACTTGTATATTATTATAGTAATAAGAAGGAGATACCACAACGATCTCTCATCTTATAAATTTATGGGTTATGCTTAATCCCAGAAAAGCATGGAGAATATTATGAAGATTCGTTTTGAGATGACCGCTGCTGAGACCACCACCATCAAGTCCATCATTGCCATGACCGATGATAGCACTGCTAAGTCTGTTAAGTTCAAGCTGCAGGAGATCCTCAGTGATAATCATTCCGAGATTACCGAAATGAAGGAAGACGGAAGTGTGAATTATGAGCTCTCCGTAAGTGAAATGGCCACTATTAGCATTGCCAACCGGGCGTTGAGCATTTATACATCCTGCAAGTCTCTGGTGATGGGTGTTGTTGATACTTACAAGAACATCGCAAAGATGTTCAACATCAAGAGCTTCAAGATCGATGGCAACGAAGTTGAGAATCGTTGCCATAAGATCACTACAACTGTCCATATTCATGATATGGACATTCGCGTAAGCAGCTTCGATAAGGATGGATCTGATGACGAGGCTGAGCAGAAGAAGCTCGCCGAGATGCTCATCGACAAGTTCAGCGAGAAGACTGCTGAGTAATTCAGAAAGAAATAAACGGGAGAAACATCTCCCGTTTATTTTTTGATATTAAAGGAGGATAATCAAAATGACACTAAATTTAAAGCTTAATAGCAAGGAACAAATGGACGAGTTTAAGGCCTATCTGAATGAGCTCTATGAATACATATATCTCGACAAGGAAGCTATTCCTGCTACATATGAAGAATATGATGGTAATGAGATTTCTATCTACATGACCGATGCTTTCTTCAAATACTCATATCAGTTCTTTATTGACAAGCTTTTACTCGGATTGGCTGGAACTAAGAAAGAAGAATTAGAAAAGATGTCTAAAGAATTCAGACAGGGTTCTGAAGAATTCTTGATGTCTAATATTCTTCTATCATAAATCAAATGATAAAGAGGTCGAGAAATCGACCTCTTTTCTTTTTGTTTGCCTTCAATTTATAAAACCAGAAAGTAATATGACCATTAATGTCATAAAATATTTATATTTTGGAGGCTGCCCTTATGTATGCTAAGAGAAATGACAATAGATCGAATACCCCTAGAGAGCCTAAGAAGGATTGGCGTCGTAGAACTACTCATCAGCCCAATGGCCTTCCTAAGAATCTTAGAGTAGAGATTCCAGTCTCACGCTATGGAATCACTATGAACAATAAGGAATACGATGGTACGACCTTCATTGATCTGATTGAGGAGCTTCAGAGAAATGGAACGTTCCACAAGATTTCTATTCCTATCTACACTAAAGCCTCTTATATTGTCGATGATCCCACTGCCAGATGGAATTCCATTATTGGTTACATCAAGGAATTCAAGGATACAGGTGATGCTGAGTGTGTCATCTATACAAAGTCCATTAAAGTCTTCAAGAAAATTGAAGATCCTATCATTGTCCCCAGAGTTGTTATCAAGGATGGTGCTTGCACTTGCATCATTGGCCTTGATGTGATCAGCAAGAAAGACATCAGTATCTGATATCTATTATAGGGAGGGTATAATCCCCTCCCTATATTCTTTTCAATTACATATTATTTTTTTGTAAACCCTATAGTAACGTTAAAAGGAGTGATTACGATTGTCTGAAACTATTTTAAATCGTCCTGTAGGTGAACAGTTCAAAGACGATTACACTAGATATGCTTTGTATACAACTTATAAACGTGTTTTATCAGACTTCAGAGATGGTCTGAAGCCGGTTCAACGTCGCATTTTATATGCGATGTTTAATGACACTAAGGCAATTAATCATACCGTAAAGTCTGCAGCAGTTGTAGGCGACGTAATGAAGCTATACCATCCTCACGGCAACAGTGGTATCTATGGTACATTTAAGCCCATGACAAACTGGTGGGAAGGTAAAGTACCTTTATTAGACAAGCAGGGAAACTTTGGTACTCTTAGTGGAGATATTGAATCCGCTGAACGATATACCGAGGTTAAGCTCTCTAAATTTGCAATGGAATGTGTAATTGGAGAGTTGGCTAATACTCGTAAATCTGTGGACTGGGTGGACAATTATTCCAATACTTGTCTCGAACCTGAATTCCTTCCTGTTAAAGTTCCTCTGTTGCTCATTGAGGGAAGTCTTGGTATCGGTGTTGGTCTTAGAGCAGATATTCCTGCTCATAATCTTGCCGAAGTAATCGATGCTACTTTGTATCTCATGCATAATCCTGAAGGCCAGGTTGCTTTAGTACCAGACCATTGTATGAATTGTGAAATCTATGATACAGATTGGTCTAAGATTTCTAAGGCTGGATTTGGTCATTATAAGATTCGTGGTAAGATCGATATCGAAGACTATAAGAATAAGAAGGCTCTTGTAATTAAGAGTCTTCCTGATATGACATTCCTCAATACTATCAAGGAGAAGATTGAGGAGCTTGTAGAGAAGAAAAAGATTATCCAGATTGAGAATATCTATGATGAGTGCACTGTCGATAAGATGAGACTTGTCATTGTTCTCAAGAATGGAGCAGATCCTAACTTTGTTAGAGATGTGATTTATAAGAATACGAAAGTTGAACAGACTCTTCGTATTAACTTTGAAACTCTCTATGGATTCAATCCGTTAAGAATGTCTTATAAGTCATATCTACTCAGCTTCATTGACTTTAGAAAGCAGACGAAGTTTAGACTGTATGCTAATATGCTGCAGGATGTCCAGACTAGAATCCACGAAAGAGATGCATATATCAAGGTATTAGAGTCTGGAGAAATTGATAATATCATTGCCATGATTCGTAAACAGAAAAAGGCTGATGATAGCTATCTGATCGATTATTTGATGAAGAAGTTGAAGATTACTGATCTTCAAGCTAAGTATATCATTAATACCGATCTTCGTAGACTCTCTATTGGATATCTGAATAAGTACAAGGAAGAGGCTCTTGCTCTCGAGAAACAGCGTAAAGCCTATATGGCTGTCATTCTCGATGAAAAGAGAATTGAGGCTGAAATCGAACAAGAACTTCTTGATATCAAGGCTAGATATGGAAAGCCTAGAACCTGTAGAATTATCAAAGGTGTAGATGATCAAGATATTCCTAAGGGAATGATGCAGATTGCCGTTACTGAGAAGAACTATGTGAAGAAAGTTCCTGACGGAACTTCTATTGGCTCTTTCAGAAATGACAGTGTAAGAACAATGATTCGTCTTGATAATACTGATAGTATTATCATCTTTGATGAACAGGGAAGAGTATTCAAGCTTCCTGTTCATAAGATTCCGTTTACAGATCGGAATTCTAATGGTACAGATGTAAGATATCTAATGAAGGGATTAACTGCAAATATCAATTGCATTATTCCTGAATCTGTTATAAAAGAGCTTGCTAAGAAGGGATCTCATAATAACAAGCATTATCTGATAACCATTACCAGAAATGGTTTGTATAAGAGAATGGACTTGGATGACTTTACAACGGTTCCTCCGTCTGGAATTCTCTATGCAAAACTCGAGCCGAATGATTATGTAAAAGATATTATCATTGCTCATTCGAATTTCAATCTGATCGTGTATTCTGATAAGAAGGCTGTATCTGTAAATGTAAATGATATTCCTTATTTGAAGAGAAACACTAAGGGATCTAGAGCTATTTACAATGCAGAAACAGTTGACGGACTTTGTGTAATCGATCAAACCAAGAGTGATATTGTGGTTATCACTGAATTAGGAAAGATTAACAGATTGCCTACAATGTCTCTTCCTATTAATCCTAATAAGAAAGGATTTAATGTCATCAAACTCAGCGCTACTGATAAGATTCATAGTATCCTGAGTGGTAATAATAGCAATATTATTTGCATCAAAACCCTCAAATCTTATTATGAAATTCCTATGGCTCAACTTGCTATTGGAAGTTCTATTGGCAGTGGAGAAAAGTTAGTTCCTATGAAGGCAGATCAAATGATTCGCTGCTGGATTAAATAAAGATAAAGGGTGGATTAACTCCACCCTTTTCTTTTTAACTATATCCTAAACCACTAATTAAAGAGAGGTGGAAAAGTTTTGAATGAACAAAAGCTATTATTTTTAGACGTAGATGGAGTATTAAATCCAACAATAAATATCATTATGAGAAAGAGAAAAGGAGAACCTACAATATCTGATAAGATCATATTACCTGGTGATAAAATCTATCGATTGAAAAGAATTGTGGACTCTACCAATGCAAGTATAGTAGTGTCATCTAGCTGGAGAATTGGTTATAATCGTCATACTATGACACCATCTCCTGCTATAATAAATCTCCGTAATCAATTAGCAAATTATTCGATTAGAATTTCAGATTGGACTCCATTACATAGAGATCGTAATAGAGGTAATGAAATAAAAGAATATTTGGATAATTTTGCAATGAGGAATGGATATTTTCCCAAATATATAATAATCGATGATGACATCGGTGATTTACTGTATCATCACAAGGGTCATATAATCCATACAACTACCAGACTTGGCCTACAAGATGAGCATGTCAACATTGCAGTAAATCTTCTTAATTCATAAAAAGAACGAGGTGTATAATTAATGAGTGAGAAGTATAATCAAAAGGTAAGAGAGTATAGAGACTATATTGATAGTCATATTCTCAACGTAAAGAAAGCATACAACTTCTATGGAAAAGATCTATGTATGCGTTTACATATCGACTTCGTCAGACTTGGAGATATGGTAAATGCTCATGATCAGAGTAAGTATTCTGCCGAAGAATTCGAAGGATATCGCTGCTATTTCTATCCTACTGAAGATGAGCTTGCCGATCCTGATAGCAGAGCATTTAATAAGAAAAAGTTCGACGCTGCCTGGTTACATCATCTGAGAAATAATGCTCATCATCCTGAGTATTGGATCTTCTCCGATGAACATGGTGATCCGATTTGTCATCCTATGGATCCCATTCATGTAGCAGAGATGTTGCTTGACTGGGCTGGAATGGGAATTGTTAAACAGGATACGGCATTCGACTATTGGAAGAGTAGTATGAATGAAAAGCCGTTGAATAGAGAGACGATTGCGTTGATCGACTCCTGTATCGACATTTTCAAGACACCCATTCCAATTGAATAACTAATAAAAGAGATAGAGTCTAAAACTCTATCTCTTTTTATTTTTCTATGATACCGTAAAAGTTGCCTATGATACTTGTATATTATTATAGTAATAAGATCCAGAAATGTTAAACCACAATGACATTTTGTAAAGGATCAAATTTATATTACTAAGGAGAATGTACAAATGAAAAAGAACTATGAGAAGAAGATTCGCAACGCTTGGATTATCAGCTTCGTGAGCTATTTTATCGGCTGCCTGATTTATAGCCTTATTGCAATGCTTCTTATCAACATCAGTGGGCTCTATTGGGGTCTGATTCTGCTTGCCCCTCTCGTTGGATTCATCATCGCTGCTCCTATCATCATAAGAGAGGAAAACATCATCAGACATTTTGAGCGCAAGCTCAAAGAGGAAGCTCGTTAATCGAGCTTCTTTTTTATGCTGAAACATAGAAATAAGAGGTGATATAAATTATGGATAAAAATACAAAGGCTATTAAGGACAAACTCTATCCTTTGGTCGATGCTGCTCTTAAGAATAGCCGTGTTAAAAATAATTATAAGAAGTTTGTCAATGACTTCTTCTCCAAGAGAGATACAGAAGTCTATGATGCTTTACCTTGTTCTAGAATTTTATGTGGTGAAGATGAAATGGATAAGCTCTTTATTGCTCTTGATATTGATAAGAGAAAAGTAACAGAGATTCTTCAAGAAACATATTATTCTAAAATTTCAAACTTCAATCCTCGATCTGCAATGCATGAGTTTACAGTGACCCAATTGTGTGTAATTAGGCACTTCATTTTTACAAATTCGCAAAAAGAGAAGGATATGAGTGTACTCCTCCTTGCCTTCTCTGGAAAGTTCTATCCTTCACTACATTACCGCTCATATCCCACTGTTGTGCCAGTTAGACATGTCATGGAATATGTCGTGAATAATATGCTCTCTCAGAAATATGATCTCGCTTCTAAGGGATCTGTTATGGGAGCAGTGAAATCTATCTGTAATACTTGGCTAGATACTTACAAGCCAAGATTTAAAGATTTTGATGATGAAGATGTCGCATATCTGATTCAGCAACTTCACTCACGTATTGGTAGCTTCATGAAAAATATAGCAGAAGAATATTATAAAGCCTATGAGGACAAAGATACTTATATGGCTTATTCTTCTGATTCTTTTGAGCAAGGAGATTATCATCTTGCAGATAATGATAGTCTTAAGGTTGAAAGATATACAGAAGCCGCTATAACATTTATTACTTCTAATGGAGTAGACTATAAAGTCTGTAAAGCTTGTTCGGATGAAAACATCACTCCCAATGAAGCTAAAGCAGTTATTGAATCAATTGTAATGAATAAAGAAAATATTCTTACAATGAAAGAATTAATCTCTCTAATGATTGCTACCTATTTTGCAATAGATAAGGATAAAGACTTAACCAATATTTCTTTTATCACTTATACAGTTTCTCCGAAACCTAATGCAAAACAAAAAGAAATCATTAGACAGAAAGAGATCATTGAAAATTTCTTAGCAGATTCTGGAACTGCATATATGAGAAGAAGATCTAGAATAGCTACTCGAAATTCTTATGAAAGATGTGTAAGAATGTATTTTGCACTTGTCATTCATAATGTAGCTAGAAGAAGATAAGAGGGGATTATCCCCTCTTATCTTTTGTCTATAAATCGAAAAAGTTACAAAACGGTAACAAAATAGTTACAAATTGGTAACAAGATTTTGGCCAAAAATTGGGGTCAAAAAATTACAAATCCACTTGATCCAACGTACTCATTTCAATCGATTTTGAAAAACTCTTAAGTAATACATGAATTTCAATAGATTCTGGTAATGCATTTTAATGACGAGAGTCATTACTATATATCAGCGAGGACACGATCAGCGAGGACACGATCAGCGAGGACACGATCAGCGAATTGGGACTAGAGGATATTCCTCTAGTCCCTAAGAACGAAAAGTATACAAAAACATAAATATTCTAGAATATAAATATTTCAATATACTTTAGTTTATTAAATTAAAATTTCAATATTTCTATAGAAAATATACCAAAAATAGAGAAAATAAATTTTTCAATTTTTTAAAAAATTAGCATTTTCAAAATTTTTGGTAAAAGTTTACCAAGCTTATGAGCATAGTAGTGAGTACGTTTACGACATATTTTGTAAAAAAATATTTTCTTTTAACTATATAGTAGTACTCAAGTAATTGAAAATCGTTTTTAATCTTCAATTACTGTAATGTATTTCGGATAATTATTAACTAAAAATTAAAAGAATTTAATCTTATCAATTAGCTAATAAGAACCGAAATAAAAATTACAGCTACAAATACATGTTTGGATTACATTAATCTACTAAAATGAATAAAGGTATTGTTGTAAAGATGTATTTCAGTATTTCGTCTTATTAGTTGCGCGATGAGGCGAAATTCTTACTCTTTCTTGGCAATGAATGAGTTTCTTCATTTGGGTAGTCTTTTTCTATAAAAATCAGGGAGTTCTTGCACTCCCTGATTTTCTTTTTTATAGCGGACATAGTAATAAACTTTTATAAAGTTCGGAGGTATGACTGATTATGAACCCGAAACGTAAAAAAGCTGAAGAGCTTATTTATAAAACAATGGATACTTTAGACAAGACTGGAATGAATACAGCTTACTATAAAGAGAAGTTCAGCAAGATGAGTGATGTTGAATTTCAAAAATGGGCTGCTAATCCTGTACCTATAAGATTTCATACTAGACCTTTCGAAGTAGAACCTAGTATGTCTGATATTGAAAATGCTTTGAATGAGTTAGGAACTCCTTTGTTAGAGAAGGTAGCCTTACCGTATCTCTATGTAAACAAACAAGGCGAGCCTGTTTGGAGTAAAGAGGCTATGGTTGTTTATATCCATATTAAGAAGATGAAGCAGTTCATTACTAAGAAGAACTCTACTCCTCTTAGTATTGAAAATAGAGATATGAAATCTGGACTTCTTGTTTCTCATGATAAAGGTGGTAAGAGCTCTGATAGAGAGATGGAAGCCATGACTGTTATGGGAATGGATGAGACTATGAAAGAATTCTCTACATATAGAGCAGACTATATGGATGTAAAATCTATTGCCTATCAGACTATTGCTACAACCGGAAGATTATATCAGAAAGATTTAGATTTGGAGAATAGAGACTCTTTGTCTAAGAATCTTTTGAATGCTTTCTTGGTAGGCTCTCTCCTCAACTCCAATATAATTAACGTCGATTACATGCTGCCTTCTACTATGGAGAATAAACAACGCAAAGTTACTCGTGAAACGGAGTAATTGATATTTTGGTTATATATCATATTTATGATATCCAGTAACCACAAACTGAATATTCGTAGTTGATATTTTTATCAACACTATATAAACCTAAAAGGAGGTTACGAATTATGGCTACTAACGACGTTGGCATTATTCAGGAGCAAGGTTTTGTTGCTGGTAATGGCTTGGGCTTTAAGCCTCTCTCTGAGTTTGAAAAGAAGGCTCTGGAAGAGAAGCTTAAAGAAGAGAAGAAGTAATTGTACATTCGCAAACAATAAAGGCTACAGAGTCTTTGCACTCTGTAGCTAAATTTGTATTGCACAAATGAAA
>OGPZ01002003.1_pt1 | contig 13314 bp, 7 predicted proteins | sample 1553111 | NCBI WGS metagenome assembly OGPZ01 (sample SAMEA2579968, study PRJEB22360) | human gut metagenome
GCGCTCAAATTACGGATTATGGTTTGTCTGATAATTTCCAAAGTGATGTTAGTTTTTCCTGTGACTCTTATTCGCTGGGTTTTGGAGCCAAGGTGATGTTGAGCGAAAAGATGGCATTGAATGTGGGGTATATGTGGACAAATTATCATGATTATACAAAGAAATCGGAGAATTATTGCGGTACAAATCTCCCCGGAGTGAATGTTTATAGCCGCACCAATAAAGTGTTTGGCTTAAGTTTGGATTACGCTTTCTAAACCTAAAAAAAAATCTATATCAGCTTGAAAAGGGAAGTTGCCTGTCGTGCGCTTCCCTTTTTTGATTTTCTGTCTTTCAAGCGGACAGTATGGGGCCCTATTGGTCGGTGTCCGTAACCCTATTGGTTAGTGCTCGTAACTCATAGGGTTAGCCACTGTAAAGCATAGCTTTAGTATCTGCATAAAAAAAGAGGATGTGTCATGCACACCCTCTTTCTTAATTATTGTTTTGCTTGTCTTGATTACAACTGGATCCAGCGGACGAAAGCGAAGTCCATGCGATGAGGCAATTCTTTGTTCACAGGGTAAACGCGGAAGCCCATCTTGTGAAGGCCTGCTTCGCTTGAAGCTGTTTTCAGTTCGAAGAACAGTTTGGAACCTTCTTCTTTTATCAGCTTGAATTGTTCTGTCGCCAGTAATTCCAACTGATGGTTATCCGGATTTTCTTTTGTGACAACCATTTCTGCTCCCAACATACCTTTCAGTTCATGGCGGTCGATAACCAGATTGAAGTTATATTCTTTGCCGACAACCGGACCGTCGATGGCCAAGTCCTGGCTGCATGTAAACGATTCTACTTGGAAGCTATCCCAATGTTCTGCCACTTCTTCTTTCCAGGCAGCGATTGCTTTGGCTTCGGCAAAGCCGTTTTCGTGCAAGTGAGCGGAACGGGTTGCCAACTTGTTGTAGAAGCGGTCGATATAGTCGTCCAACATACGTTTCATCGTATAGTCGGGAGCGATTTCGGACATCGAATTCTTGATGTACTGGATCCATTCGGGAGAGTAACCCTTGCTGTTTCTTGCATAGTAAGTCGGGATAATCTCTGTTTCCAGTATGTGGTAGATAGTAGCGGCATCCAGTTGATCCTGATACTGCTGGTTTTCGTAAGTACGCTTGTCGGTCAATGCCCAACCTGCACCCTGTTTATAACCTTCATACCACCATCCGTCCAATACGGAGAAGTTCAGGACACCGTTCATCTCTGCTTTTTCGCCGGATGTACCGGATGCCTCCAGAGGACGGGTCGGAGTGTTCAACCAAACATCGACACCTGCGATCAGGTGACGAGCCAGACGCATATCGTAGTTTTCCAGGAAGATGATCTTTCCTAAGAATTCCGGACGGCGGGAAATCTCGACAATATGTTTGATCAAGCCCTGTCCGCCACCATCGGCCGGGTGGGCTTTACCGGTGAATACGAACTGGATCGGATATTGTTCGTTGTTTACGATCTTGGCCAGACGGTCCAGGTCTGTGAACAGCAGGTGGGCACGTTTGTAAGTTGCGAAACGGCGGCCGAAACCGATCAGCAAGGCGTTCGGGTTGATTTTGTCCAGGATGGAGACAACCTTTGCAGGATCTCCTTGGTTTTTCAGCCAGTTTGTCTTATATTGATTCTTGATATATGTAATCAGTTTGTTCTTCAATGTCTTGCGGATAGACCAAATTTCTTCGTCGGCAACATTCTGGATCGCTTCCCAGTATTTCTTGTTGGACTGGTCTTTGAAGAACTTCTTGTCGAAATGTTCTGCAAAGAAACGTTTCCATTCGGTAGAAGCCCAAGTCGGCATATGTACGCCGTTGGTCACATATCCTACGTGCAGCTCATCGGGGAAGTAGCCTTTCCATACCGGAGCGAACATGCGCTGGGATACTTTTCCATGCAACCAGCTTACGCCGTTTGCTTCCTGGCAAGTGTTCAAAGCGAATACACTCATGGAGAACTTCTCGTTGGAGCCTGGATTTTCACGTCCCATGTCGATAAATTCCTGCCAGCTGATACCTAACTTGCCGGGGAATTCACCCATATAACGACCGAACAGGCCTTCATCGAAGTAGTCGTGACCAGCCGGAACCGGTGTGTGGACGGTGTATAGGGCGGAAGCGCGTACGACTTCCAATGCTTGGTTGAATGACAGACCGTCGTTCTGGATGAAGTCTACCAGACGCTGCGCGTTGATCAGTGCGGCGTGTCCTTCGTTGCAGTGATAAATCTGTTTCTTGATTCCTAATTTGTTCAGCATCAGGATACCACCGATACCCAGCAGATATTCCTGTTTCATACGGTTTTCCCAATCGCCGCCATACAGCTGGTGAGTGATGGAGCGATCCCATTCGCTGTTCTGGGGAATATCCGTATCCATCAAATATAGAGGAACGCGTCCGACGCTTACTTTCCAGATGTGCGCATAAACGGTGCGTCCGGGGTAAGGAACCTCCAATACCATCGGTTCGCCGTTAGCCTGCATTACCTGAGTAAGGGGCAGTGCGTTGAAGTTTTGCGGTTCGTAATTGGCAATCTGTTGTCCGTCCATAGACAGAGACTGGGTAAAGTAACCGTAGCGATACAAGAAACCTACTGCAGTCAGGTCGATGTTGCTGTCGCTGGCTTCTTTCAAATAGTCACCAGCCAGTACACCCAGGCCGCCGGAATAGATTTTCAACACGTTGGTCAAACCATATTCCATGCTGAAATAGGCAACAGATGGTTTTGTCTGATCCGGCTTGACATTTACATAATCCTTGAATATTGAGTAAACAGCTTTGATTTCGGCCATCAGGACGTCATCTGCCAGGATTTCCTCAATACGTTTGTAGGATAAACTTTGAAGTAAAAGTACTGGGTTACCTTCAGTTGATGCCCAAAGTTCAGAATCGATCTTACCGAATAATTTGGCTCCTTCATGGTTCCATACCCACCATAGGTTTGTAGCCATTTCGTATAACGGCTGTAATTGTTCGGGAAGCATAGAATGAGAATAAACATCTTTCCAAATCGGGCTGTTTGCGTTATTCGCTTTGATTTTCATTATTGTGAAGTTTAAAATGTTTCAATTTATATTTTAATATTGTATCATCTCTTTTTTTGCCTAAAACGTTGCAAAGATAGAGATTATCTGTTTTATTATGAGCGTATTTTAATTATTTCTTTTGCTTGCATGCTCCAAAGCGATTCTGAAAGCCTCTTCATAGTAGACAATGAATTTGCTCCATTCTGCTTTTGCTGCCAGGCAGAAACTGCGTTTCCGGATCTCTGCCGTTTCCTTTTTGTCCTTTCCTGCAAGTGCCAGGATCGAAGACGTGATGGCATCTGCTACTTCGAAATAATTAAAATCGTCACGGTTCACGACGGCTACGCCTTCACTGATGTTGTTGCCTGTCACATGCTTCTTAGCCCATAGACCGAAACCTGCAAGATCGGTGGTAATGGTCGGAATCCCGAATGCGATACTTTCCAGCGGAGTGTATCCCCAGGGTTCGTAGTAGGAGGGATAGACGGTCGCATCCATACCGATCAGCAGATCGTAGTAGGGTTTGTTGAGGATACCGTCGCGTCCGTCTAGGTAGCAAGGAACAAAAATGATCTTCAGCTTGTCGGTCGCTGAATTGGTGAAGCCGGCATGGGAGATATAGTTCAGCACCTTGTCCTGTTCCATCTGATTCAGCCAATGCGTGACGAATGGCATTTGCATGGGGGAGGTGGTGCGTATGTTCTTGTCGATGACTTCTTTCAGGTCTGCACGTGCATCGCGTACCCAAGCCGGAACCATGATGAAGGCGACGACTTCGCGCTGGAGCCTGCCGGAAGTGCGTACCCGGTTCATTGCTTCGATAAAGACGTCGATACCTTTATTGCGGTATTCGTAGCGACCGCTGGTTGAAACCAGGAAAGCATCCGGTGAGATGGGGCATCCGAGCAGTTTCTCTGCGACGTTGAGCAGGTCGCGGCGGGCTGCCATACGCTTCTTGTCGTATTCTTTGTCGGACGGGACGAAGTTGGGCTCGAAGCCGTTCGGCGTGACGATGTCCGGTGCTTTGTCCAACAATTGTTTGCACTCGCGGGCAGTGATGTCGCTCACGGTAGTAAAGCAGTCCACATGCAAGGCTGTCTGTTTTTCCAACGAATGTTTCGCCTCCATATTCAGTTCCCCGGCCATCTGGTCGCCGTTGTAGCCATCCATATAAGCATACAGGGCTTTGTTGTTTCCGGCGATGGAACGGCCGATAGATGTGGCGTGTGTCGTGAAGAGCGTTGCGACGGCGGGGAGTTGTTTTTTGATGTAGAGCGCACCCATTCCCAGCATCCATTCATTGAACAGAGCGGCAACCTTTTTGTTTTCCAGCTTGTAAAAATGATAAAAACTTTCGATGACCTTACCTACCGCGTAAGCGAAGATACAAGACTCGTCGTAGTCACCGTATGCATGGATCGAATCCACTCGGAAACTTTCCCACATCGAGAAGAAAAAGGAATCTCTTTCTTTGAAGAAAGGTTTGAAATCCACTAAAATTACAGGTGGTGTCCCCGGGACATTCCATCGGCCTACTTTCACTTTCAGATTTTCTGTGGTCTTCGTATAAGTTTTCCAGTCAGCAAACAGAACATCATCTTCAATAAAGTCGGGAGCGTTTGTATCGGCCCACACATCGGGTCCTATAAAGATCAGCTTATCTTTAAACGACCGTTGCAACGTATGCGCTTTTGTTGAAAGGACGGTATAGATACCGCCAACTTTATTACATACTTCCCAACTGCTCTCGAAAAGATATTCTGGCGTTGTTGTTGTATTATCCATAAACGATTTTGTTTATAATCAGATATTTTAGGGTGGCAAAGATACGAATTTTTGTCTTTTTTTCAACTATAGGGCTTGTTTAATGAATGAATTATGTAGATTTGTAGATATTTTAATGTAAACAACTATGGCTAAAAGAAGAATTTTAAAGAAAGACATCAGCTATGTGGCTGGCGATTTGTTTTCGGAAGCTTTGTTTTGTAAGCTGTATCTTCCGGGTGTCAATTCGGAGAAAGCCGACGTGGTGATGGCGAGAGTACTTGATATGCAAGATGAATTTATTCGCCGTGCCAACCGTCCGGACGGAAAAGAAAACAAGAAACGGGTGAAAGAATATTATTGTAAATTGCGGGCGGACCTGCAAACGGAAATAAACGCAATAGCAACTGAAATCGGAGAGTTGAGCAAATAGAATGTAAAGAATGAAGAAAGCTATAAGTAAGGCACTTCTTCGCTTGGCCGGCTGGAAACTTGGGCCGGTAGTGGAGGATGTGCCTAAATGTGTGATATGTGTGGCTCCGCATACCAGCAATTGGGATTTTATCGTAGGAAAACTGTTTTATACCTCGATTGGCCGTAACGCCAGTTTCCTGATTAAAAAGGAATGGTTCTTTTTTCCGTTCAACCTGTTGTTTGACTGGTTGGGCGGAGTGCCTGTTGACCGCAGTAAGCGGACTTCGGTGACGGACCAGATGGTTGGCCAGTTCAATCGGCGGAAAGAATTCCAGCTGGCCGTAACTCCTGAAGGTACACGCAAGCGGGTGAATGACTGGAAGAAGGGATTTTACTATATCGCACAGAAAGCCAACGTGCCTATCCTGATGGCTTATTTCGATTACAAAAAGAAAGAGGCCGGTTTTAAAGGGGTATTCTATCCTACGGGTGATGCGGATAAAGATATCCGTGATATCCGTGAGCATTACAGAGGAGTGACAGCTTGTCACCCGGAAAACTTTGTTCAAATTTAATATCATGGCAGACAATTTGCGTATCAGTATGGTCCAGTCTCATATTATTTGGGAGGACAGAGATGAAAACCTGGGTTATTATGGAGAACTGCTCCGGCGGGTCAGCGGTAAGACGGACATAGCCGTTTTGCCGGAAACGTTTACAACGGGTTTTTCTATGGATGTGGAAAAGCTGGCCGACACGATGGACGGGCCTACTATCCCTATTATAAAGGGGTGGGCGAAGAAATATAAGCTTGCTGTGGCAGGTAGTTTCATTGCAAAAGAAGGCGGGAAATATTTCAACCGTGCATTTTTCGTCACGCCCGAAGGTGAAACTTATTTGTATGACAAGCGGCATTTGTTCCGGATGGCGGGCGAAGACCAGCATTTCACAGCCGGGGATAAACGGACGATCGTACGGTATAAGGACTGGAATATCTGTTTGCAAGTTTGCTATGATCTTCGTTTCCCGGTTTGGAGCCGGAACGTGGACAACGAATACGATCTGTTGATCTATGTCGCCAACTGGCCCGAGGCGCGTAAAAAAGTTTGGAAGACGTTGCTCCAGGCACGTGCAATGGAAAATATGGCGTATGTCTGCGGGGTGAACCGGGTAGGAATCGACGGTAAGGGCTTTGTTTACCGGGGCGATTCCATGATCTTCTCTCCGAAAGGGAAAAAGCTGGCGGATGCTGGCAAGCGTGAGGAGGTCACTCGCACATGTACGCTTACCCGTGCAGACCTGGAAGATCTAAGGGGGAAGTTTCCTGCATGGAAGGATGCGGATACGTTTGAGATTAAGTGATATTTCCCTGATAGGATTTCGGATTTGAACACAAAAAAGCGATTGTCGGAAATAACCGGCAATCGCTTTTTTGTGTTATGTGAAAATATATGTTTATTTGACTTCCTCAAAGTCAACATCCGTTACACCGCCATCCTGCTTGTTGTTGCTGGCGTTGCCACCAGTTTGTTGACCGAAGTTAGGACCCGGTTGTGCGCCACCTTGGGCGTTCTGGGCATTGTACATTTCCTGGCTTGCTGCCTGGAATACGCTGTTCAGTTCTGCCATAGCTGCATCGATACCAGCAATGTCCTGAGCCTTGTGAGCTTCTTTCAGCTTGTTCAGGGCTGTTTCGATAGGAGCCTTCTTGTCAGCCGGGAGTTTGTCGCCTAGATCCTTCAACTGTTTTTCGGTCTGGAAGATCATACTGTCGGCCTGGTTCAGTTTGTCGATGCGTTCTTTTTCCTTCTTGTCTGCTTCGGCATTAGCCTGAGCTTCTTCTTTCATACGTTTTACTTCGTCGTCGCTCAAGCCGCTGGAAGCCTCGATACGGATGCTCTGTACTTTGCCGGTTCCTTTGTCTTTAGCCGATACGTTCAGGATACCGTTTGCATCGATATCGAAAGTAACTTCGATCTGAGGAACGCCACGCTGTGCGGCTGGAATTCCGTCGAGGTGGAAACGGCCGATCGATTTGTTGTCTTTAGCCAGTGAACGTTCACCCTGCAATACGTGGATTTCTACAGAAGGCTGGTTGTCAACAGCAGTTGTGAATGTTTCAGACTTCTTGGTAGGAATAGTCGTATTGGCTTCGATCAGCTTGGTCATTACACCACCCATTGTTTCGATACCCAGTGACAACGGAGTAACATCGAGCAACAGAACGTCTTTTACTTCACCTGTCAATACACCCCCCTGGATAGCAGCACCTACAGCTACCACTTCGTCCGGGTTAACACCTTTTGACGGAGCCTTGCCGAAGAACTTCTCAACGATGGCCTGTACAGCCGGAATACGTGTCGAACCACCTACGAGGATGACTTCGTCGATGTCGGAAGTGCTCAAACCTGCATCTTTCAAAGACTGACGGCATGGTTCGATACAAGCCTGGATCAGACTGTCTGCAAGCTGTTCGAATTTTGCACGTGTCAGTGTCTTGACCAAATGCTTTGGAACACCGTTTACCGGCATGATATACGGCAGGTTGATCTCCGTGCTTGTCGTGCTTGACAATTCGATCTTAGCTTTTTCGGCCGCTTCTTTCAAACGTTGCAAAGCCATCGGATCTTTACGCAGGTCGACGCCTTCTTCGCGCAGGAACTCTTCAGCCAACCAGTCGATGATCACATGGTCGAAGTCGTCACCACCCAAGTGAGTGTCACCGTTTGTGGATTTTACTTCAAACACACCGTCTCCTAATTCCAAGATAGAAATATCGAATGTACCGCCACCCAAGTCGAATACGGCGATCTTCATGTCTTTGTTCGTTTTGTCCAAACCGTAAGCCAAAGATGCGGCAGTCGGTTCGTTTACGATACGGCGTACGGTTAAACCTGCGATCTCACCAGCCTCTTTCGTAGCCTGACGTTGAGCGTCACTAAAGTAAGCAGGTACTGTGATAACGGCTTCCGTTACTTCCTGTCCCAAATAATCCTCAGCTGTCTTTTTCATTTTCTGCAGGATCATCGCTGAGATTTCCTGCGGAGTATACAAACGTCCTTCGATATCTACACGAGGAGTGTTGTTATCACCACGCACTACTTTATAAGGAACGCGATTGATTTCCTTTTGTACTTGGTCATAAGTTTCACCCATGAAACGTTTGATAGAGAATATAGTCTTTTCAGGATTGGTGATAGCCTGACGTTTTGCGGGATCACCTACCTTACGCTCGCCGCCTTCTACGAAAGCTACGATTGAAGGTGTTGTTCTTTTACCTTCGCTGTTCGCAATAACAACCGGTTCGTTACCTTCCAATACGGCAACACAAGAATTGGTTGTTCCTAAGTCGATTCCGATAATTTTTCCCATAATTTTCTACTATTTTAATTGTTATTATTTTCCTGTACTTGCTTTTCTCTTTCGAGCTGCATTAACTGTTCTACAAATCGTATGCCAAAGTAACAAGGATCGGTTTGTAAAAGTTCAGGTGGCAGGAAGTGTGACAATACGTCAGTTTAGACATTTGCCGTCATGTGAAAGATATGACTGGTTATGCATGAAATGTTATAGGCCGTTTGTTATTCTATAGTTCTTAAGGAACTGTGGTATGATAAATCGTTTTTTTTGTGTTTAAATAAAAAATTAAGTTTGCATTTTCTAAATAAAGTGTGTATGTTTGCGGCCACAAACAACAAAAACTTGAGTGAGTGTTAATTTTTTATCTACAAATACCACAGTTCCTTAAGAACTGAAGTATGAATTAAATGTAATATCATGATGGCTTTGTTTTTATTCTCAAAAATTTCATTTTGGTTTTCTGCAGACAGTTAATGTCTTAGTAGAATTTTTTGTTGTGATTTTTTATGTCTAATATATTACCTAAAATCAAAATGCAAAAGTGTAAATTGAATTTTTTGCTACGATTCGGTTTGATTTCAATTCTGTTAGGGCTGTTTGTTACCCAGTCTTTTGCTCAGAATGTGACGATCACCGGTGTCGTAAAAGACCAGTCGGGTGAACCTCTGATTGGCGTGAACGTGATGGAAAAGGGGACGACCAATGGTTCCATCACGGATGTGGATGGTAAGTACAGTGTTTCCGTAAAAGGAGGCAAAACCATCCTTGTGTTTTCTTACATCGGTTATATTTCCCAAGAGATTCCGATTGGAAATCAGAAAACGATCAACGTGACGATGAAAGAAGACACGGAAGAGCTGGAAGAAGTGGTTGTGATCGGTTACGGTACGGCTAAAAAGAGGGACTTGACGGGGGCGATCTCGACCGTTAAGGCGGAGAGTTTGGAAAAAGAAACTCCTCGTTCCGTCCAAGACTTGTTGAGAGCCAATGCTCCCGGTATTTCGATCGGGGCATCTGTCAATGCTGAAGGTACGGCTTCTGTCCAGATTCGTGGTAAAAACACATTGAGTGCAGGTTCCAGTCCGCTGTATGTCTTGGATGGTGTGATTTTTAACGGTGACCTGTCGGATATTAATCCTATGGACGTCCAATCTATAGACGTGTTGAAAGACGCCAGTTCTGTCGCTGTATATGGTGCAAAAGCAGCGAATGGAGTTATTGCCATTACTACGAAAAAGGGTAAGACCGGCAAACCTGTTGTCAACTTCAATTCGAACTTTGGGTGGGTGCAGGCTAATTCGGTTCCGGAAGTGGTAGACGGTGCCGGTTTTGTCAAATTTCGTCAAGAATATTCTGAAAGTTTGCTGACTCCGGAAGAATTGGCCGCCAAAAAAGGGATGTATGACGATCCGCGTACGTTGGGTAGCTTAGGAGTTGACCCGTTGACTTGGTATAATTACGACCAGTCGACTCCTGCTACGGCTTTGCCTTCTGAAGAACAAATGTTGACAACTTGGTTGGGACGTCTGAACTTTAAGAACATTGAAATCCAAAATTATTTGAACGGAGTTGAAACAGACTGGACCGACCTTGTTTTCCAAACAGGTTTCCAGCAAGACTACACAGCCAGCATCTCTAATCGTACAGACGATTTTTCATATTTCTGGTCTATGGGATATGCCGATCGCGAAGGTGTCAAAGTCGGTGACCGTTTCAAGACATTCCGCACCCGGTTAAACTTGGAGTCAAAGGTAACGGATTTCTTGACAATAGGTTTGAATTCTTCTTTCGGAACGAAGGATAAAGGTGCATTGTCTGCCGATGTAGGACAGCGTACGAACAATTCTCCTTTTACAACGAATGAAATCGATGATCCGGATAGTCCATACAGAATGTATCCTTCTGGCGACAATAATACTAAAAATCCGTTCTTCGATAACTTGTACAGAGATCGTAAAGATATGGAACACAAACTGAACGCCAATATCTATGCGATTGTCAAACTTCCGTTCGGATTTGAATATCAGATGAACTTCAACCCATATTATAAATGGTACGAATACTACAACCACGAATCATCCCAACATCCCGAATGGGCCGGCGAAGGAGGTAAGTCCGAACGCAAAAATCAAAAGACATTCAACTGGCAGGTCGACAACATCGTCCGTTGGAAAAAAGAATTCGGCAAGCATCGCGTTGAAGCGACTTTCCTGCAGAATGCGGAAAAGGGACAGTTTTGGGAGACTATCGCCAAAGCGTCTCAATTTACTCCGAGCGATATTTTAGGCTATCATAATATCGGGGCTGGAACCGTGCCTGTTGTTTCCAGCAATGACACATATAAGACCGGTGATGCCTTGATGGGACGTTTGTTCTACTCTTTTGCAGACAGATATATGGTGACGGCTTCTGTGCGTCGTGACGGGTATTCCGCTTTCGGGCAGATGAATCCGCGTGCCACTTTCCCGGCTGTGGCATTGGGGTGGGTGTTTACCTCTGAAAAATTTATGGAACCGGCCAGTTCCTGGTTGAACTATGGAAAACTGCGTTTCTCTTGGGGGCAGAACGGTAACCGCGACATCGGTCAGTATGATGCATTGGCCAAATTGAATTCCGGTCTGCATCCTTATATCGACCAGAATGGCAACATTTATGTCACTTCTCAGATTTATGTGGATCGTATGGCCAATAAAGGATTGAAATGGGAACGTACGTCATCCTACAACATCGGTTTGGACTTTTCTTTATTCAATGATCGTTTGAGAGGTTCTATGGAAACCTATATGACCGAGACGACTGATTTGCTGGTCGACCGTGCCCTGCCTTCTATTTTGGGATTTGCCAGTGTAAAAGCCAATTTGGGTAAATTGGCGAATAAAGGTTTCGAGTTGTCATTGAACGGTGATATTATCCGTACGAACGATTTCACGTGGACCTCTTCCGGCAGTTTTTCTTTCAACCGCCGCAAGTTGAAAAGCCTGTACGGCGACATGGAAGATGTTCTGGATGAAAATGGCAATGTGATCGGCCAAAAGGAAAAAGATGACCCGAAGAACGGGTGGTTTATTGGCCATGATCCGGATCAGATCTGGGATTATGAGTTCGGAGGCGTGTGGCAGCTGGGACAGGAAGAAGAAGCTTCTAAGTATGGTTGCAAACCGGGTGACTTCCGTTTCATAGACCAGGATGGCAACGGTGTGCTTGATGACGATGATAAGACGTTCCAAGGCTATAAGACACCGCGTTTCTTCTGGTCTTGGAGAAATGAATTCATCTATAAGGACTTCAGTCTGTCTTTCATGCTTTATTCCGATATAGGCCATTATGATTATTATAACCATGCATCCAATAGCGGTGGTATGTTTGACCGTTATTCTACGTACGACCAACCTCGTTGGACTCCTGAAAATCCGACGAATGAATACGGACGTATCGGTTCGTACCGGTTTGCCAACTATTATAAGAAGAAAACGTTCGTCCGTATGGATAATATCTCTTTGTCATATGCAGTACCCAAGGATTTCCTGAAGAAATTCAAAGTGCAGAATATGCGCATCTCTCTTACGGCACGTAATCCGTTCACCATAACCGGTTGGGATTACTTTGATGTTGAAGCAACGAAAAAGAATCGTGACGATGGAGCATATGGTATGAGATCTTATAATATAAGTTTTAATTTCACTCTTTGATAAAGACGAAAGAATATGAAGAACAACAAACAAAAATATATCATCGGAGCATTGGCCTTGTTGCCTTTGTTGACGACCGGCTGTAAAGAGAGCTGGCTGGATCCGAAACCTCTCTCTTTTTATACGCCTGAAAACACCTACGTGGATGCAGAGGGCATGTATTCGGCTATTGTAGCTTGTGAGCGTAATATGCGTCATGAGTTTTTCGGAGACCAGTCACCGATTTTGACCGAATATTATACTTCTGACGTTGCCGTGAACGGAAAGACCGACGAAAGCGGTGCTTTGGTCGATTTTGACAACTATATGCTTCCTACCCAAACCAAAAATGATGCTAAAAACAAGATGCAATGGTATTGGGATGAGGGTTTCAAGGGAATCAAATATGCCAATATCGTATTGTCGCGTATCGATGCTGGAACCTACAAGGATGAAGCGGAACGGAATGCTGTTTTGGGTACTGCCTATTTTCAACGGGCTTACCGCTATTATAAGTTGACCCACCAATTCGGAAATGTTCCCTTTCTGGATCGGGAATATACGGAACCGAAATTGGATTTCTACTCTCATGACCGTTGGAGCATTTTGGAGCAATTGAAAAAAGATTTGGAATTTGCTTATGAATGGGTTCCGGAAAAGGTGGATCGTGGAAGAACTTCTAAAGCTGCCTGCGGTGTCTTGCTGATGAAAGTCGCGATGTGTTTGGGTGACTTTGACCGTGCTATCGAGATCGGTAAAGAGATTGTCGCCAACCATCCGTTGATGACAGCTCGTTTCACCTCGAACAAGAACAAGCCGAACACGAATTTGATGCATGACTTGCACAGTGTAGAGGCGAAGATGGACATGTCGAACACAGAAGGTTTGATGTATGTCGTGTCTTATCCGGACGTGGAAGGTCGTGACAGAATCCAGACCATGCGTAATGCGACTCCCTATTGGGCGAAAGGTGCGGCTATCGTCACCCCTGACGGGAAGACCGGTACGGCTATTTCACCTGCGGCAGCTGGTAAAAGTAAGGCAAATACCGAATCA
>OGPZ01002009.1_pt1 | contig 13286 bp, 7 predicted proteins | sample 1553111 | NCBI WGS metagenome assembly OGPZ01 (sample SAMEA2579968, study PRJEB22360) | human gut metagenome
TTGCCTGTATTGCGCCAATCCCGACACGATAGCCGGCAAAGGCGGCACGCCTACCCCACCGGAAGAAATTGTCCGCATGGCAATGAGCCAGCGCCCTTTCTTCGGAAAGCGCGGAGGAGTTACTTTCTCCGGAGGAGAACCGACGTCTCAGGCAAAAGCACTCGTCCCACTGGTTCGTGAGTTGAAAGAGAAAGGAATTCATGTGTGCATAGACAGCAACGGTGGCATCTGGAATGAAGATGTAGAAGAGCTTTTCCGCCTGACCGATCTTGTATTGTTGGACGTAAAAGAATTCAATCCCGCCCGCCATCAGGCATTGACGGGGAGAAGCAACGAGCAAACGATCCGCACGGCAGCATGGCTGGAAGAGAATGAAAAACCGTTCTGGCTACGCTACGTATTAGTGCCCGGCTACAGCGATTTCGAAGAGGATATCCGCCAACTGGGAGAAGCCATGGGAACATACAAAATGATTCAACGCGTGGAAGTGCTTCCTTACCATACATTAGGCGTACACAAGTACGAAGCTATGGAACAAGAATACAAACTGAAAGACATAAAAGAAAATACCCCCGAACAACTTGAACAAGCTACGGAGGTATTTAAAGAGTATTTCGCTACGGTAGTAGTCAATTAAGTAGAGAGTTTTCGATTTGTTCCCCCATGCTTATTTTTGAGCCCAAGCACAATATTGGGTTTCTACTATAAAGTTTGAAAATGAAAAAACATCTTGCACCTTGCACTTTTTCCATTTATCCATCTGATATTAATTAAATTAAGCGAGTGCAAGATAAAGTGGTAGATAGTGTAAGATACCTTCTATCTTACACTATGTTTCAACCGTTAAAACACTTCGTTCCAAGCCCGTAAACACTTTGTTTAGAGCCTATGAACACTTTGTTTCAAGCACTTGAACAAAAAATCACCCTTATTGACAACCATTCCCAGAAAGAAGATTATTATATTTTCACCTGATATGTATAAGAGGCTGAATTCACTTGTTTTTTGAATTCAGCCTCCCATTATTTTTTATACCTATTCATTAAGAATAATATGATTGGGCTAACTATTATTCCGGATCATCAGCAGGTATTATATTGATAGCAGGGTTAACAACATTCCAGTCACTTACTACTCCCGTAAAGGTTATCACATCCAGAGAAATGGTAATAGCATAATTTACATAAGTACCTGGTACCCAGTCTACAGTCCCGTCCAGTTCTACTGTTTTTGTAAATGTCTGGGTCGGTGTGCTATCTGAATAGAGAACCTTATAAACAATTACTATTGTAGCACTTGTACCAGTAAAACTCTGTGGCATCATTAGCAAGAACTGGTCAGTATCAGGAAGTTCCAGATAAGTATTTACTCCATAATAACCAACTCTTCGTCCTGCAGAGCCTGCAAGAATGTTAGGAACATAATTCACTTTAGAAGATGTATCTACTGTCCACCAAGTAGAGTTCAGGTTATTCTCTGCATATTTTTCGTAACTAAATGCACCTTTATTGGCAATAGAATTAAGCGTGATACTCATTATTCTGACCGTCACTCCTGATGCAGAATAATCACCTGAAGTACGAGCGCAGAATCCCACTTTCGTCAGCGCATGGTCATACTGCAAATTGACAGTTCCACTAGTACCATCCTGATCTTCAGCTGCGGCAACTAAAAGGTCTTCCTGATTGGCAATCGTATTATTCACCGTATAAGTGAACGTAGGATAACCTACAGATGTAGTAGATGTCGGATTAGTAACAGTAAGATTGGCACTGGTATTAGGTGTCCAGGCATAAAAGTCCACATCACCCGTATTCGGCCAATACTTTGTTGGAGAATATGTAAATGTAGAATCATTATATATCACATGCTGGTTATACATAAAGTTAGGTGTCAAAATACTCGTTGAACGGTCGCCAATACTATCATAATAGGCATAAGTCCAAAAATCCTGCTTCAAGGCTCCTGCTACTGTTGAGATACCTCTGGTTACATTCTTATCAAGGAATGTTTTAAACCCGATTGTTTTACTACTATTGATATTGTCATTAGGCATATCAGAATCATCTTGGGAACATGAAATCATTAGGCTTAGCATAACGATTGCACCTGCTAGAAACAACAAACTCTTTTTCATTCTTTTTCGTATTAAGATTTTTTCTTCAAAAAAACAGTTATATAGGTATAGGATAGATTATTTCTTTCCAATCATTTACATTTGAATCAAACCCTCCATTTGTACTTGTGGTATCGGGAGGAAGTGATATTTCAGTGTCAATTGCAAAGTTACCTCCGTGGGGAAGTTTTTTTATTAGGTTAGTAATATCAACATTTCGTTGTACGATACCGTTTTTCAGCAAGAATTCTAAAGCCAGATAATGCTTTGTTGATACAGACTCTCCACTAAAAGTGCCAAAACTGCGAAAACTGAATGAAACGATATCCGATTGAGAAGTTGCGTCGAAAAAAATAGTGGATGCTTCGCTACCCTTTCCTGAAGCAAGTTGCAGCCTACCAATCATGCCTGTCACTGCGCCTCGCACTTCGTGTGCGTATTGAAGTCCCTCAACTTCGATGCGGCCGGTATAGGAACAGACCATTTGTTTAGGTTTGAAACGGATGATAGTTGATTCGGATGATATTTCAAATGAATCAATATGATCCCACCATAGGTTATCGGGTTGTGCATAAGTTTGCTCCCCTTGCACCGGATTCTGAAAAGATGGACGGTATACCTGATTCGTTACGGCTTCATGCGTCTCATATTTGCCTATATTTCGAAAGAGTATTTTTTCAGAATCATTGTTATACAGAATTAACTGATAATCATCTTCACGAATTTCAGAATTCCCGCCATTGGTTAAGTAATTGTCTTGTACATACTTATTAGTTTTAAGTGAATAAAAAGAAACTCTTATACCATCCGGCAATCCCTTTTGCCCTTCCCAGTCCGGAAGAATTTCCACGTTTATCATCTCTTTTTCACGAATACAATCATCAGTATCATCACGAATGCATGAAACAAATAGAATCACTATCAGTAACATTCTGGCAAAGGTTCCTATAGTATCTGCTGATAATCGTTTTTCATGACACATATATTAGCAACTTTACTATAACAACCATTCAGTTTTAAAAAGGTTCGCTTATTTTCGAGTTTTTTTCAACTAAAATTAAAGGGATAGAAGAGATAATTAAGTTATAAATAAATATGACATATACAAAAAGGATATATCAATTTAAACAGGAGGTGAATTCATATCATTTTACACATAAAAAATACCATTCCGAAAACACGTAAATCACGCGCTTTCCGGAATGGCAACTAATACCTCGAAAACAAATACCTGCCACTTTATTTCAAAACAAGTATTTTCAATCTAACCTAATATACCCGAAACTAATCGGCCTCTTTCGATTTTGCATTCCAAACCAATAATGCGAAGAGTACCGACAGCAGAGCCGCACCAATCCAGAACCAATTGATGTATGTGAAATCATAAACATCGACTCCGTCCTGAACCGTCTTTTGCCCCTCTATCAAAACACCACTCATCACATCCTGCAAACCGGCTCCAATGTAACTGGCAATACCGACTACTCCCAATGCTGCGCCGGAGGCATTGCGGGGAGCAATATCGACAGCCATCAGTCCACCCAGAAAACAGATGAGCACTCCGATACCCAACCCGAAAAGTACCATGGCAAGTACATCTATCCAGAAGTGTACGCCCGGAACAAGCAGGAACAGGCAAAGAGCGGAAACATTCATCAATCCGAATACTAAAGCAGGAATATTACGGCTACCGGAAAAGAACCTGTCGGAAATGATGCCGGAAAATACTGTACCGACAATTCCACAGATGGAACTGATAGATATGATAAAACTTGCATCCAATGTAGAGTAGCCCTTTTGAGCTTCCAGATAGAAAACGCCCCAACTGTTCACAGCATAGCGACTGATATACATAAATGCACTGGATAAAGCCAAAAGCCAAATAGCGGGATTCTTCAGGACTGCTTTTTGAGCTTTATTGAAATCTTCCGTTTGTTTGCCGGATGAAGAACTGGAATCTGCGGAGGAAGAACTTTGGTCCAACAAGAATCCCTGGCTTTGTGGCGTATCACGCATAAAGACAAGCATCATCAGGAATCCCAAGATACCAATTACTCCAGCTCCAATCATTCCATATCTCCACCCCATCCAGCTGACCAGCAACGCTATGGAAATAAACGTCAATGCTTCTCCCAAATTATGACTGGCAGACCAAAAACCATAGAAAGTACCCCGTTCCTTACTGCTATACCACCGGGTCAGCGAAACCACTCCAGACGCTGCCCCCATTGATTGAAACCAACCATTCAGTCCCCAAAGTATGGCAAATGCATAAAACGAATTGGTGAAACCCAAACATAAGTTTATCAAAGCGGAACACAATAATCCGGTAGACATAAAACGCCGTACATTGCTACGGTCGGCAAGAAATCCATTCGTCAACTTGCCCACTGCATACACGAAGAACAGGCAGGAGCCTATGATTCCCAATTGAGTTTCGGAGAATACTCCCTCATCTACAATCGGCTTGCGCACTACGTTCATACTAAGACGGCAAACATAATAAATACCATATCCGGTAGTAGCCGACAAGAACGTAGCCCAACGGATACGCTTGAAGCGTGAAGAACGTTCGGAATCAGTCTCTCCTCCGGCTGCCGGAGGAGAGATTCTATAAAAATCCAATATTTTAAATGCCATAAACAGAATTTACATATTAATGAAATGCATCTGCCTTATGCTCATTACGTTTCTTACGCGCTTGCAAATATTCCAATAAATAGGCGGTACGATCGGTCTGAATGATGGTTGCACCAAGTGTGTCTATCAAATATCCGTAGCCTTCATCCGGGTTTTCCAACGATTTATCATCGTCATGTCCGCCTGCCATTGTATCCCAAAGGGTATTATACCAAATTTTACTTTTTCCTTCGAGTTTAGCTCGCACCTGTTTGGGGAGTTGACAAGTATCCGATTCAAACAGTAGTTCAAAAGCTACAGGATGAAGTTCTTTCATAAAATCATCTATTTGCTGCATAGCTCCCGGCTTGTCCAAATGCACGATAGGCATATATATAATCCGGTCTAAATATTTACCCAAATCCTTCTTTACTTCCGCAACGGGTTTGGAGCCTTTCATAATGATCTGCCCGACGGTTCCGGTTTTCTCCAAGATGGGAAAAATCTCGTCGAATATCGGATATGCTTTATCCAAATTTACCATCACACGCCCTTTTGCTGCCAATAATGCCTCTTCCAATGTAGGCACACAGTGTTTGGTTTTCAATGCGGCGCCATTCTTCAGGCGGAGAGTCCGGATGGAGTCCAATGTCCATTCGGCAATCTTGCCCTTTCCGGTTGTCGTTCTGTCCAACGTCCTATCATGCATAAGGATCAACTGTCCGTCTTTGGTTTTCTGAATGTCCAGTTCCACCACGTCGGCTCCCAACCGGATGGAGCTTTCAATCGCTGCCAGTGAATTTTCAGGTGCAAAACGCCAGTCCGCCCGATGGGCTACGACAGTGATTTCTTTATTATCGGGATCCGTTATCTTTGCATAAATTGCCTTTACCGGTTCATCTGCAAACAGACAGAGAGGAAACAGCAGAACAATTGCTATGATTATATATTTCTTCATATTCATTCTTGTTATCTATAATCTTTGGATTTTAAATACTTGGCTGCCAATTCGGCATAATCGGTTTGTACGATATTAATGCGTTTGTTTATCATACCTACAAGACCCGAATAGTTCTCTGACAGCATATTCGTATCATTCGCCCCTACAATATTGGAGAAAATAAGCCAGCCTTTAGATTTAATGTCTTCGGTCATTGCGCCCGAAAGAGCATCTGATGTAGATAGTTGCATCATCTGTACATTGTCCGTATAAGAAGAAGCAAAGTAAGTAATATCATCGGCCGCTTTTGCCATCGGATGCAGCAACAGGCTGCTGTTTGCCGCTTTTAAATCATACGCATAATTGCGATTATTGGAAACATACAGCAGCACTTCGCTTTCCACATCCAGCTTTTTAAGTAATGACACCATTGTAGCTACGGCAACGTTTTTGTTGACAATATCCAAATTGAAATATACTTTTCCTTTCCCCTTTTTCAATGCATCCTCTAAAGTCGGAATCCGTTCACCCGTCAGATTGCCTGCCGCATCTTTAAGATAGAACTGTTGTAGTTGCTGATAGGTATAATTTCCTACTGCACCACTTCCGTTGGTGGTTCTGTCGATGGTATTATCATGCATCAGCACCAATATCCCGTCAGAGGTGGGGCGTGCATCCAGTTCGATCATCTCTACTCCGGCGTTGATGGCATATTCTATAGAAGGCAACGAATTCTCGGGTATGCCGTTGGCTATACCCTTCTGCGTGTTCGCCCGATGAGCACAAAGCCAGACTTTATACGAGCTGTCTTCAAATAATTTCTTTAAATCGGCCTTCAGATCTCCTGTGATGGGTAGTTGTCCTCCCGGATCACCACCCGGATTTTCACCCGAACCGCCCAACTGTGCACTGGAATGGCGGCTGTCTTTCCCTTTCATCGGCCATGCGGAAGCTGCACATCCGGTAATACCTTCATCTTCCAAAGCTACCAAAACGCTCTTTGACGGATCTACGGTATTCGTGATACCGATATAGATAGTGCCGTCCGGACCGATTGTCGGTGAACTCCAGATCTTTCCAATACCTGCTTCCCAGTTGTCTTTCAAAGGGGAATCACTTTCATTAATCAATGCAGCCAGATCTTTTTTCAGGATGAGCTGTTCTTCCGATGCTTCGGGTTTAATGATATAATAATTGCCGGACTGGGTTCCAAAATGAATATTTCCGACCTGATCGATTGCCGCGCATCCGCTGACATCTTCCGGTACACCGTAATGCCATTGGATAACTCCATTAGGAGATAAAGAAACAATTCCTCCCGTAGCTTCGCCCGGAGCACGTTTTACTGTTACAATGATGCTTCCGTCCAAACCTATCACAACACCACCTTGATCCAGTATTCCTACATTTCCCAATGAAGTGCGCCATTTTTCAACTCCGTCGCTTCCCATAGCAAAAGCACTGCTTCCTATTCCCGGGAATGTGGCAATCCCATAAATTGTCCCGGCTCCATCCACAGCAACGGAACTATTCATGTTTTCCGAAGGTTTGTCATTCCCCGAACTATATACCTGCCACGCCCACATCACATTACCGCCTGTATTCAAGGCAGATGCCGAAGCACCAAATAATCCATTCTTTCCACCTGACCAAATCAAAGTATTATTCGCCAATGCAATTCCGGCAGCCACTCCGCCCGAAGGCCCTCCCGAATTATCCGCATTTGCCACATAGCCCACTCTGTAGCCGGTGTTCTTATCAACGGCAAGCACCGAACCGGTAGAGCCGCCATTACCCATATAGATATGGTTTTCTCCAATCGCACAGGTCAGGTAATTGATACGGGGTGTGGAAGCCTGTCCTTTATTCCAAAATCCTTTTTCGGCATCTCCGGCAACTACCCATTTTTTCGTTCCATCGGGATTAATGGCATATACACGGCCTACCTTACCACTGGTATCGCCAGTCCCTACGTAGACAGTACCATCTGTATCGATGCTCGGAGTTGTATGCGTATTGCCGGACGGAGAATCGCCGTCGGCGGAAGTCCACAAATCGAATTCCCAAAGCTGTTCGCCCGTCGCGGCAGAGAATTTACGTAAATAATGGTCGTTAGAAGTCATATACACATTATTATCATCACTGACTGCCGGAGCCGTGGAACGTATTTCTCCCAGTACATGGGCACCTACCCACTTCAGTTTCACATTCCCGACTTCGGGCAGAGGTTCTGCTTCAATCGTCAGCAATTTATGAGCCATTGCGTAATTTCCTTTGCCATCTTTTACATGCAAAGTCACTGTATAGGCACCATTCGTTTCATAAATTACTTTAGGGGCAATCTCGGTCGAAGTCTTTCCATCCCCTAAATCCCATTGGCAGGTATAGTTGCCTTCTCCGCCCATCGTTTGATTTGTGATACTGACTTCTTCGCCTACATAATAGGTCGTCTTGTCAAAAGCAAATTTTGCTGTCAGCGCATTTTCTTTCCAATCATCCGAACATGCCGAAAGTACCAGCAGGCAGATGAAAAATGTTGAAAATATCTTTATATTCTTCATACTCTGTTCTTTCTAAGATAATTAATAACCTGGATTTTGAGGATAGTTTTCTTCTCCCGCCAAGTCGCGTTCCGACTGGGGTACCGGATAGTACATCAAGTAGTTTCTGCCATTCAAGGAAGTAAACAAGTCGAGTCGGTTGGTTCGTTTCAAATCATACCACCGTTGACCTTCCGCGTACAGTTCACGATGGCGCTCATCAAGTATTTGGTTCTGAAATTCAGTATCAGTCATGCTTGAGGGCAGTGAAACGGTGGCGTAACGTTTGTTCATAAACTCTTTCAGTGTAGACAGTCCGTTGGTAGCTCCCAGTGCTTCTGCTTTAATCAGATACATCTCTGCCACACGGGTAACTACAATCGGGGTTTGTGACGGTTGTTCATTGGTGACAAACTGCCCGGTACTTCCATTCGGGAATTTGATAATGCGACTATTATCCGCACCAAACACGGCTTTTGCACGTATATCTTGTTTCTTGACGGTTGTATCATCGTAGAGATGTCCGTAACAGTTAGTAGAGGGAGAATAATCCCAAGTGGGGTCGATATCGTTCACCGTTTGGTAGAATAGCAGCAGACTCGTGCTGCGCTTGTTGGCTAGCGCAAAGACCAGTTCTTTACTACTACTGTTGGAGATAAAGGCATTGGCATACTCGGTCGATGTAGCACTCAATGCAAAATTGGATTTGGTAATCACCTTGTCGGCATAAGCGGCTGCTTTTGTATAGTCTTTCAAAGACAGACATACTTTGGCATTCAGTGCGTCGCAAGCGCTAAGAGATACGTAAAAACGGTCTGCAAATTCAGGTAATAATCCTTCAGCTTTCTCCAAGTCTTCTTTTATAAAGCTCCATACTTCAGCTTCGGGAGAGATGGGTACAACGTCATAGGTACGTTTACGCAAGATAGGAGCTCCTCCCCAGCGAGTGGCTAAATGATAATAGATCAAGGCCCTGAAATAATATCCTGTACCGCCTGTCTGCTTCACTATCTGATTGTCCTTATTAGAGGATGCTTCGTATGTCTCAACCAGAAAGTTAACTTGCTTCAGGGTTGTGAAGCATTTTTGCCACTGGCTCAAAACTTCTTTGGAGCTGGGAGCCATCAACATCGGGTCATTCAGGGAAAAACCGGGGCCTGCCTTGAAATTCTCGCCCTTTACGTCACCGTCCATATAGAACTTGAATATCAGTTCTTCCATTTCGGCGTACACTCCATTCAATAACTTTTCCAAATCGGATTCACTCAACATATCTTGAGGGATCTGATCTTTAGGCCGCATATCGTCCAGTATACCTGAACAAGCCGTCATCCAGAAAAGGCAAATGCTACACAGCAAATAGTTGATTATAGTATAGTATCGTTTCATACATCTATGTTTTTAAAAGTTTAGATTCAGACCAAAAATAAATGTTCTCAATACAGGTTGCAGACCGAAGTCAACGCCATAATTTGAATCGCCCGGACTGCCGGAGAATGATGTTTCGGGGTCATAGCCGGAATACTTGGTGAGAGTCAGCAGATTATCTGCCGAAACGTAGACTCTTAATGAGTTCACTCGGAGTTTCTTAACAACCGATTCCGGCAAGGTGTAGCCCAAAGTCACTGTTTTCAGTTTAAAGTAGGAAGCATCTTCCAGATAACGTGTTGAGGTCTGTACGTTGTAGTCATAATCATATCCGGTATGTACTCCGATTCGTACAGGACGAGGAATCGTGTTGCTTGTTCCTTCTCCGCGCCAGTATCCGTTGGCCACTTCTTTGCTTACATTAAAGTATTGTTCCACAGATTCGCCCCGGTCGCCTACTTTTACATTCGACAGTGCGAGCCCCAAATGGTCGGTACCTTCGGCCCCATTCACTCCTCGCCATGCCGACATCACTTTACCGCCTACGGAGAATTGTCCGAACAGAGACAGGTCAAAACCTTTGTAGGAGAAGTTGGAAGTGATACCTCCGTAAAAGTCAGGGATGGCTTTTCCTACATTCATCCGGTCGGCATCGGAAATGTCGCCGTCTTCGTTATAATCGAAATATTTCACGTCACCGGCACGTACACCTTTAGCGTAAAGTTTTGCAGGCACTTCGTCGTCACGCTGGTAGATACCTTCCATCTTCAGCATATAAAATGTACTGATGGGCTGGCCGTTGATTAGAGCATGCATCGAACCGCCCAGAAGGTTACTTCCGCTACTGGGTACTATATACATATCATTTCCTTCGATCAGGGAAAGTAACTTGTTCTTTACGAAAGAGATGTTTCCTCCCAAATCCCATTTGAACTTTCCGGTAAGGATTTTGCCATTCAAAGCCAACTCGAGTCCTTTATTCTCCAATGAGCCGATATTGGATTGCAAAGTAGTATATCCAGTGGTTGCATTGACCGGTTTCTTGAACAGCAGGTCGGTGGTTTTCTGATAGAACATATCTACGTTCAGAGTCAGGCGTGACTGGAACATTTCTATATCAAATCCGATATTGAACTGGCTGGCTTTCTCCCAAGTCAAGGCACGGGCGTCTTGCGAAATCTGGAATCCGGCGGAACCATTGTAGGAAGCGCCACCCGCACTGATAAGTGATAGCGGAGCATAATTGCTCACACCTGCCATACTTCCTGTCATACCCCAGCTCAATCTTAACTTGGCGTCATTGACATATTGATTTTTCGGAAAGAATCCTTCATTAGATGCCCGCCATGCAAAAGAAGCAGAAGGGAAATAACCGTATCTCTTGTTCTTCGCAAAACGGGAGGAACCGTCACTACGCAAAGAGGCGTTCAGTATATATTTGTTATCCCAGTTCAAGGCGATTCGTCCGAAATAGGATTCTAAAGCGTAAGAGGTATAGCTGATGTTTCCGGCATAAATATTGGGCCCTGCATTGATTAAATCAAAGTTTGAGGAAGGAAATGCACCGTTGGCGTAGTTGTCACTCTTTGCTCCGAATTGCTCATAAGTGTATTTCTCAAACGAGTGTCCCAGCATGATGGAATAGATCAGTTTGTTCCATTCATTGTTGTAAGAGAATATGTTGTCTATCACATAGCGGAAACTCTGGTCTTTTTGTTCGGCCAATGCTCCCCAACCGCTGCTGTTTTTGCGGGCGTCATGTTTGTCCGACAGTTTTTTAGAGGTGTTATCCAAAATGCCATATACGCTTACTGTCGGTGTGTATTTGAATCCTTTGAAGGGGGTGACGTCTATGCTGAATACGCCGGATAGTTGATATTTCTTAGCTACCCAGTCTTCTTCATTTATCAGCATTACGGGATTGTGACGCAGAATATCCGTTCCATTCACTTTATAGGATGTTCCATCTTCTTTATAGGGTGAATACCAGGGTTGTTCTTCACGTGCTGTACGCAGCACTTTCAGACTCGTGCTCGTTTCTTCCAACAGGTCTGAACGGCTGACAGAACCAGCTAAGTTCATATTCAGTTTGAAGATGTTATTGATCTTATGAGTGAACTTTGCACGCATATTATATTGGTCATAACTACTTTTATTCAAATATCCTTCTTGAGTATTGGCTCCCAAAGAGGCGAAAAAAGTAGTCTTTTCGTTTCCACCGGAGATGCTGATGGAGCCGGTACCTGTCTTTGAGTTTTTTCTTGATATTTCTTTCACCCAATTGGTTTCCTGAATTTGAGAAGGAGTATACAGTTGAAGGTTAGCTCCCATCTGTACATTGTAATTGTCGATAGCGGCTTGCATGGTGTTCATATATTCCGTCGAATTGGCCATTTCAATGTCACTGGCGAGATAGGCAAATCCGTAGCGACCGGACACTTCTATCTTTGTCTTGCCTTGCTGACCTGATTTGGTGGTTATCAATACGACTCCGGCATTGGCACGCGAGCCATAGATGGCAGCGGCGGAAGCGTCTTTCAAGACTTCCATGCTTTCAATGTCATTCGGATTCAGGTTGGGGTATTTTTCGCTCGGGATACCGTCAACAACATAAAGTGGCGAGCTTCCTCCACTGACGGAACCAATACCACGAACAGTCACATTGGGAGCTTCTCCCGGAGTGCCGGAAGCAGAGGATATATTCACACCTGCTACACGTCCTTGCAGCATTTTTATCGGGTTATAGTCATTACCCTGGTCTATATTTTCCATCTTTACTTTACTGATGGAAGTTGTCACCAGTTTTTGTGACTGAACTCCGTAGCCAACAACGACAACTTCATCAATCATTTTGCTGTCTTCCTGAAGTACGACTTTCACTAATGTCTGACCAGTGGTAGAAAGATCGACTGTCTTATACCCTATATAAGAGATTGTCAATATTCCTTTTTCCGGCACATCAGCCAATGTGAATTTTCCATCGAAATCTGTGATCGTTCCGTGTGACTTGCCTTTTACCACAATGCTTGCGCCGATAACAGGTTCTCCTTTTTCATCTACAACGGTGCCTGTTACTTTTTTAGCAACTGACTTGTCTTCGGCTTTACGAATCAATACAATCACATTGTCTTGTTCTTTTTTGTATGTCAGATCCATTCTGCCTAAAAGTTGAGTCATTGTATAGTCAATCGTCGCATTTTGAACATTCAACGATACTTTCTGATTTAATTCAGAAAGACTTTCACTGTAGAAAAATTTGTAATTGCTTACTTGCTCAATCTTCTTTAAGGAGGCTCTTAAAGACAAATCTTTCAAATTAACCGTTATTTGAGAATAAGCGGCAAAAGAGATGCTTAGGAACAATAGCAGGCATACAGCCCGTAGTGTTCTCCAGTTCTTACTTCTCTCCCCGTGGGTTTGAGGGAGATTTACAAGGTGTTTTCTGTTTTTCATATATCCAAACTTTTTAAGTTGTTTGATAGGTATACAGACTGCTATATCCTCCCGTCCAAGCGCCTATCAATCTTTAACTCTTGTTAACCAAATCAATCCAGAGAATAAAAAAGCCATTCCTTAGAAGTGAAATTCCGAAATGGCTTTTATTATTATTTGAAAGAATGCTTATCTAGTTATTTCTCTTTTAAAACAATCACCGAACCGTCCATTTCATAATAGAAAGGTGAAGTTAGCATCAGAATATTCA
>OGPZ01002010.1_pt1 | contig 13286 bp, 10 predicted proteins | sample 1553111 | NCBI WGS metagenome assembly OGPZ01 (sample SAMEA2579968, study PRJEB22360) | human gut metagenome
TCCAGATGTTCCCGCGTCACATACAGCGATGCAATGTTATTGCAGGTATCGTACCACGGATTGTCGATCAGTTTCAGACCCGGGTACTCCTCTTCCAGTGTCTGGAACTGTTCCTTGAGGTAACCGACTACCACGTAAATTTCTGTGATTCCGTTTTTGTGCAGTCCATCGATGACGGTATCAATCATCCGCACACCGTTTACCCGGACCAGCGGTTTTGGTGTTTTTAACGTTACCGGCTTCATCCGGTTTCCGAGGCCTGCCGCCATAATAATGGCACGCTCTACTTTGTACATGTTTCTTTTCCTTCCTCTCCCAGTTCCTGCTGGACTATTTTGTAATAATCTTTTGCATAGCGGTACTGCCGCAGGGAATATTCTCCGAATTCCACGCCTAATTTCCGTTTATATTCGCACCAGTTGCTCCAGAGCAGGCCGCAGACTGCGATGTAGCAGTAGATTTTTATGCGTGTTCTGTCGTCACAGTTTCCTTCAAAATAAAGATCAATCAGATGGACAGCCTGCTCTTTTTTGTAAAGAGAATAGATACAGAACATCGCAATATCCACATGCGGATCCTGCATTCCGGCGTATTCCCAGTCGATCAGGCGGATCTCCTCTTTTCCGTTTTCTTCCACAAACAGAAAATTGTCCGGCACAGCATCAATGTGAGTGAGCACCCACTCTCCGGCATTTGCTTCGATGTAATCCTTTAACTGAAGCACATGCGCTTTCGTCTTTTCGTAATCTTTATATGCTGACGGAGTTCCTTCCCAGAGGCTTTCATAGTATTCCATCTGTCCGAACAGGTCGAAGGAATGGTCTACTCTTAATTTCTGCCCGTGAAACTCCCGCAGTTTCTTCATGCATTTCTGAAGATCTTCCTCATTTTCTGCATCGCAGACCCGCGCACCTTCGAGATATTCTGTGATTTTGTAGCCGTTCTCCGGGTTAATATAGGCAATCTCATCACAGATCCTGCGGCCGGCGATCGTCTGATATACAGCGGCTTCCTGCCTGCGGTTGATCAACTGATCGGTTCCCTCTCCCGGAATTCGCATAATGTATTTTTTATCTTTACAGGAGAATAAAAAGGATCGGTTTGTCATTCCTTTTTTCAGAACTGTAATGTTTGTCACTTCGTTCTGCTGTGCTCCAAGTGCTTCACAGATTACCTGAATCGCATCCGTCTGCAGCTGGCTGGAATCGCTGTCAATCTCACGCAGCTGCTCATAGGTATTGATTTCTACGGCATCGGCAGCATGTACAACACGGGCCGTCACAATCATTCTGTCTTTCCGGTATAAGGTTTCCTCCCAGAACGCTCCGTCGTATCGGGAATCTCTTCCCAGTTCTTCCAGACGCTCCCGCACGATCTCCGCTTCTGTTTCCAGCAGATAACAGATGCCGATCATCGCGTTTCCGCCTGCCTGTTCTTTCTGTACGACCAGCTCCTGCTTCCGGTTTACGCGGACGGTACTGTCATCATCCACCAGATCGCTGACCATGTACCAGGAATATAATTCGTTTCTGCTGTATGGATTCTTTTCACACCAGATATCACAGGGAATGATGTAGCTGTTTGATAAATGGGCTGCCGCCGTTTTCAGGGAATGCAGATTGTTTTTCGACACATAGTCCGGAGCGACGATCAATTCTACGCCGTATTCATCGATCAGATATTCATACTGCTCTTTCATAAATCCGACAACGACGTAAATCTCTGTAATGCCGACTTCATGAAGCTGACGGATTGTGCGCTCTATCAGCCGCTCTCCCTTGATTTCCAGAAGTCCTTTCGGTGTCTCTGTATTAATCGGAACCATCCGCATACCAAATCCGGCGGCAAGGATAATGGCGTTTTTCGGCGCTTTCTCTTTTGCCTCACGCAGTGTCTTTTCCGTCGGACGGATCTCTTCATCCAGGTAACCTTCTGAAATCAGTTCCTTGATCGAACGATTGACGATTCCAAGCGAATGGCCGGTCTGTGCGGCAAGGATACGCTGATTGATGAAGGGTTCTTTTATCAGGTTGTTCAATATATCTTGTTTTGAGTTGTTCATATACTTCCTTCTTTCGTTTTTCATGAACTTTTGTTTTCGATTATACCATAACTTTATGACTTTTTCAATCCCCTGTGTGTTAGGATAGTTGTCAGTGAAAGATAATTACTTTTGTGGTAGTATATATGTGAACTTCCTATAAAATTAACTCTCATAAAATTCCTTTTAAAGTATGCTACAACTGGCTTAAAGCAAGAACATGTCGAAACGAGAGTTAATATTTCAGGAAGTTCACATAAAAAGGTCCAAATAATTAACATTATTTGGACCACCTGTCAAAGGAAGCCTTTTTCCTTTTCGCCGTCATCAGGACTTCTTTGCGCTTCCATTCATAAATTTTTCTTAAAATTTACCTTTATTTTACCACACTACTCCCAAAACTACAATATATCTCCATTTTTCATTTTTTTACATAGAACCTTTCTGGCCTAATACAATCAGTACAGTTTTAAACAAAATCTTAATATCCAGCATAAAGGACCATTCTGAAATGTACTTCGTATCCAGTTTTACAACCTCTTCAAAATCTGTAATCTCGCTTCGTCCGCTTACCTGCCACATACCAGTCAGTCCCGGCTTGATTGCCAGTCTTGCTCTGTGATGGAGCTCATATTTCTCCCACTCATCCACTGTCGGCGGACGGGTTCCTACAAGGCTCATGTCGCCTTTTAACACATTGAAGAACTGCGGGAATTCATCCAGCGAGGTTTTGCGGATAAAGTTTCCGATTCCTTTGCCTGGTCCTTTTTCGCTTCCGATGACACGCGGGTCATTCTCCATTTTGAACATCAGACCATCGCTGACGCGGTTCTGTTTCATCAGTTCTTTTTTCCGCTCTTCCGCATCCATGTACATGCTACGGAACTTGTAAATTTTGAATTTTCTTCCGTTCTTTCCGACACGGTACTGTGAGAAGAAGATCGGGCCCGGAGACTTGATATAAATCGCAGGGGCAACGAACAGGAAGATGATTCCGGTCAGAATACATCCGGCAAGACCGCCGCAGATGTCCATGATTCGTTTCAGCACAAGCTGTCCTGCGCTTGCCATATTGATGCAGGTGGTGACCACGGTATAGTTGCCCATGCGCTCTACAGTCTGATTTTTTCCCTGCATTTCGTTCACGTCCGCAATTTTTACGTGGATCGTAATGCCCATCTCGGCGAATGCGTCGAATACTTTCTGCGGGATTTCTCTGCCTTCCGGCAGAACGATCAGCACTTCGTCGAACCACTCACGGCAGACATACTCAGCTGCATCTGCAAGGTTCGATACCACCGGTACGCCGTGGATTTTGTGTCCGGTTCTGTCCTGGTCTACGAGAACAACGCCAGTCGGACGAACGCCGATGTAATCGAAATCCAGCATGCTCTTTACAACGGACTGTGACTGTTTTTCGGTCGTGATGATCAGAAGCGAACGGCCGCTGTGTTCCCCGCTGCTGCGTTTCTTTACCACAGCCTTCCATCCGATGCGCATCAGATAGGAAAGCATTCCGTACAGAGCACCGGTCAGCATAATGGTTGCTCTGGAGAACTGATCTCCCTCCTGAATCAGGAACAGGTAGAATACACCAAGAACGATGATGTATACCATATTTTTTACAGTCATTCCGATTTCCACGAGGTATCCGCGCTTCATGACGTTTTTGAAGGAATCGTCAAAAAACATGATCATCAGCTGGATCAGAGCGAATACGATAGCCTCATTTCGGTAAATTGGGCTTCCATATGGCTTAAAACTGTGATGTCTTAAGAAATAACCCATGACGAAAGCCAGCTGAAGACAGATAATATCAAGAACCATAAAATCCAGATGCTTCAGCCATCCTGTGGATGATTTTTTGTACATACCTTTCTCCCCTGTCGTATTTTTTTCGCCGTACTCGTAACATTCTCTTGTTTCGCATAGTTTTTCTAGCTTTTATATTACCATTTTCACTAAAACCTTCTCATTTTTTCTGGTACTATGCATTTGTAATATCTTCTGTGACGAATACAGAACCATTTTTTTCTTTATTCCAAATATTCTATCCCATTTCTACTTATTTGTAAAGGTGTGGACACACTTTTGGACATAATTATTTCACATTTTTGCAAATTATTACATTTTATATTATTTCATCACATCCAGAATCTGTAATGTTTTCATCTTCTTTTCGACATAGCGATGGAGATATGCACGCAGCAATCGTTCCAGTTCATCCAGGATCTCTTCATTTACAGTAAAACCATACAGCTTCGCCAGCGGTGCCGCAATGATATAGCGGCATGCCAGCACGGTGCCCGGCTGCAGCGCCCATGGATCTCTGATGGTTTTTCCACAGTTTTGGCAGTAGATGGCGCTGTCGCGCAGGGAGAAAACGGTCAGATTCTCTTTCGTGCCGCACTCCATGCAGGAGAACATCTGCGGTGCTTCTCCGCTGATTGTGATCGTCCGCAGTTCGAAGATGCACCGGATCAGGCGGAGGTCCTGTTTTCCGCGGCGGATGGCGTTCATCGTCACGTACAGAAGGTTCAGCATCTGGGTTTCATCGTTTCCTTCCTGGCCGAAATATTCGGCCAGTTCCAGAAAATAAAAGCCGTAATAAACGCCGGGCTGCATCTGCGCCAGGTCGAGGAAGTATTCTTTAATGTTTGCGCCGGAGAGGGTGTAGCTGTCGCGGCCTTCGTAGACCTGAAACTCGCCGAAGACGAACGGATTGGAGACGGCCATCAGCGGGCTTTTCATGCGGCGGGCGCCGCGCGCGAAGGCGGTGATTTTGCCGAGCTCCCGGGTCAGGATCACGACGCGCTTGTCATACTCTCCGACCGGGGAGGCGGATAATACCATTCCGCTTACATTGATTGGTTCTCGCATGTTTCTTCCTTATTATAATGCAATATTATAAATCGAGTTTCTTTTTATCATATCCGAAGTTCTTCACAAGGAAATCGCTGTCGCGCCAATCTTTTTTAACTTTTACCCAGAGCTTTAGATTGACTTTCTGCTCCAGCATCTGCTCCAGCTCATACCGCGCGTTGCTTCCGATCTTCTTGAGCATCGCGCCCTGTTTTCCGATGATGATGCCCTTGTGGGAATCGCGCTCGCAGATGATGGTCGCATCAATATCAACGATTTTTCCGTTCGGGCGGTCTTTCATCTGGTCGATCACAACGGCGATGCCGTGCGGGATCTCTTCGTTTAAGGCGTACAGTGCTTTCTCGCGGATGATCTCAGCCACGATCTGGCGCATCGGCTGATCGGTGATGGTGTCCTCATCGTAGAACTGCGGGCCGTACGGCAGATATTTGAAGATGCTCGGAATGATGTCATCGGTGTTCTGATGGCGGAGTGCCGAGCACGGAATGATCTCGGCAAACTGGAACAGCTTGCGGTACGTATCGATGAATTCCAGGATTTTGTCTTTCTCCACGGTATCGGTCTTGTTGATAATGAGGATGACCGGCGCATTGACTTTCTCCAGGATCTCTGCGATATGGCGCTCTCCTGCTCCGATGAAGTTGCTCGGCTCTACCAGCCAGAGAATCACATCGACTTCTTTTAACGTTTTCTCGGCTACATCGACCATGTACTCGCCGAGCTTATTTTTCGCCTTGTGGATACCCGGTGTGTCGAGGAACACGATCTGTCCCTCGTCACACGTATAAACGGTCTGGATGCGGTTGCGGGTGGTCTGCGGTTTCTTGGATGTAATCGCAATCTTCTGTCCGATCAGGTGGTTCATCAGCGTGGATTTTCCCACGTTCGGACGGCCGATCAGGGCTACAAAGCCGGATTTAAAATTTGCATTGTTTTCCATTGCTGTCTCTTCTCCTCATTTATAAGTTCTCTACGTTCTTAAACAGTTCTTTCTCTTTCTGAATGGCTGCTTCGCTTCCGACAACGCAGATGTTGTTCTGTTTTAAGGCTGCATCTACAAGGTCTGCCAGTGCATGAATGTCATACAGGGTTGCATCGAGGATCTGATCTCTCTCCTGCTGGAAGTCTGCTTCGGTGATGCCGTTGAACCATGCGCTCTCGGAGGTCTGGCCTTTTGCGGACGGGTTCATCGGGACGTCGAGTTCGCTGATCGTTCCGATGATGTATTTGGTCATCTGGCGCTCGTCTGCTTCGAAATTGCGCACGTAATCGCCGATACCGCGGTATACTTCAAGGGTTCTTCCGACGTTCGGGTCACGGTAGGAAGAAATGCACGCGTTTCCGCCTCTTCCGAAAGCTCCGCCGCAGCCGTAAGCGCCGCCTTTGACACGGATGTTGATCCACAGATAGTCATAACTCAGCATGACACGCAGGATGCGCAGGGCTCCTGTGTAGTCGTAGCCTTCGCGCTCGAAGTTTCCACAGAGTGCCACGTACTGTACCTGGCCGGAGGTCTGGAAGGCTTCGTTTTTCTGTTCAAAGTCATACACAATGCTGCCCGGCTCCACTTCGTCGGTGTACAGATTCTCTTTGAATGCTGCGATTTTTTCTTCCAGCGGTGCGTAACCTGTCTCGTCTGCGGTATAGGAGACGGTCAGATTCTCTTTGCGGAAGATGTATTTCATCAGGGTCTGCAGATTTTTAATCAGTTCTGCTTTTTTCTCATCGAAGTTCTCGTCCAGATCTTTTAAGAGCTGGTAGCAGCCGATGCCTGCGATGCGGTCCTGGAAATTGCTCATCGGGGAGTAATAGGAAGCTGCACGCATCACAGCCGTTGCATTTCCGGCGGAAGACAGGCGGTTCTGCAGGCCGGATTTCATGCTGGAGATGATCTCGTGAAGACGTTTCTCGTCATCCAGGCGGGAGGTGTTCAGGATTTCCTCGATCATTTTCATGACGAAATCCAGTTTGTCGTACAGGAATTTCGCGCGGATGCCGAACATTCTGCGGCAGTCGTCATCATTTTCCGGAATGCGGAATACCTGCAGTCCGCAGTTGATGCCGCCGGTCTGTGCATTGATCTCGTTGAACAGTTCGCCGTAGGTGTAGTGTTCGGTGTCCACATAGCCGAGAACGGATTTTAATACGCCCATGTACGGGATCAGATCGTTCGGCACATTTTTCGTATCAAACAGCAAGCTTAAGTAACCGATGCCGTTCGTGAATACGTTGTGATGAAGAACCGTCGTTCCATCGACTTCATGCTCGTCATTGTAAAGTTTGATAGACTCACGTTTGATATCGCTTCGTTTCAGGAGCGGAATCGTCTCGAGTGCTTCCTCGCTCTCCTCTTCTTCCTGATATGCTGCCAGCTCTTTGGTGTCAGCAATGATTTTCTCGATCTCTTCTTTTGACAGGCTCTCTTTATATTTCTGCAGTTTTTCTGCGGTCTTTGCATCATTTTCTGCGGCAAGACCGGTCTTTGGAATGAGGGTCACGATGGAGGCATGGGTGTTGTCCAGCAGATACGTCTGGATCAGGTTTTCGAAATAGCCTTCTTTTGCCAGTTTTTTCAGCTCATCGTAGATCGCAAGCTGCTGCAGGTAGGCGAACGGTTTGTTCTCGTCGTACAGCCAGCTGTCGAAGACGTCAATGCCGTACATCAGGCCCTTCGGGAAGCTGGAGAAGTCCGCCTCACGGAAACGGAATTCGAAATAGTTGATGCCTGCCTCGATGGCTTTCTGATCCATGCCGTTTTTCACGATATCCTCGAGGGTGCCGCGGATGATGGACAGGAATTTTTCTTTCTCATTTTGATCGGCGTTCTTGGCTACAGGATGCCGTCCTCGTAGGAGCCGTAAACATCTTTTCCGATGTGCGCGTCAAGGAGTGCCTGTTTGACCGGGGCTCCCGGTGCGTCAAGGAGTGCATACTCCAGAACAGAAAATGCCACGTTTAATTTTACATCCAGACCGCTGCCGATAACCATGTTGTAGGACAGGTACGCATTGTTTTCAAGCGGATCGCCGTCGAGTACCGGGTACTCGTGTACAATGTCGAGGGTCTCTGCAAATGGTTTCTGATACGGAATTTCGGATTTTACTTCTTTTGCATTAAAATGGGACAGGTATTTTTCATCCATCCATGCCAGTTTTTCTTCCATATCCATGTTTCCGTACAGGTAGATATAGCTGTTGGACGGATGGTAATAGGTCTGATGGAAATTCAGGAAGTTTTCGTAGGTCAGGTTCGGGATGCAGGACGGATCTCCGCCGGATTCTACGCCGTACGGAGTGTCCGGGAACAGGGTGTTGAAGGTTTCACGCTCCAGGACATCATCTGCGGAGGAGAAGGCTCCTTTCATCTCATTGTATACAACACCGTTGTAGGTCAGCGGGCCGTCTTCGCTTTCCAGATGATAGCTCCAGCCTTCCTGACGGAAGATTTCGTCATGTTTGTAAATGTTCGGGTAAAATACAGCATCCATGTAGACATGCATCAGGTTCTGGAAGTCGGCATCGTTGGTGCTGGCTACCGGGTACATGGTTTTATCCGGGTAGGTCATAGCATTTAAGAAGGTGTTCAGGGATCCTTTGACGAGTTCTACGAAGGGATCCTTTAACGGGAATTCGCGGGAGCCGCAGAGGACGCTGTGCTCGAGGATGTGGGCTACGCCGGTACTGTCGGCCGGCGGGGTACGGAACGCGATGTTGAAGACTTTGTTGTCATCTTCGTTTTCGAGAAGGAGCACGCGGGCACCGCTCTTGTTGTGGCGGAGGAGGTAGCCGTGTGCATGGATATCGTCAATCTGCTGTTCCTGCAGCAGGGTATAGGCTTTGCAATGTTCTGCGTTCATTTTTGTATATCCTTTCTTGTTTTTCTTTATTATTTCCGGTTTTATGCAGTCAAAAACGGACCGCAGTGCCCGTTTGCTGGGATTTTCTGCGGCCCTGTCGGTTTTATTCTTCGTTGTCGGTTTCTGCTGCGGTGTTCTCTGTCTCGTCGACGTGTTCTTTTACTTCGTCGTTTGCAGCGTTGTTCTGTGCATTTTTCTGTGCCTGTGCTGCAGCAGCCTGTGCCATCATTGCCTCAAGGTTCGGGCGGACGCTCTGTGCCTGGGCTCCCATGATTCTCTGGAGCTGTTCTCTGGTCAACAGAAGGTTGAAGCCGGACGGGTTGATGACGAAGCCTTTGGCCTGTTTCATCAGGTACGGCAGAAGGTGCTGGAACGGGATGGCTGCCAGACGGAGTTTTGCCTGCGGATCCGGACGGAATTTCTGGAATTCACCGATATCGGAAAACAGCGGCTGGAAGATGTCTTCGTTCTGGTTTTTGATGTACGGGATGCGCACGTCTGGTCCCGGGTTGGCCGGATCGAATTCGCCCTGTACCTGGGAGATGTCGATGGCAAGGATGAATTTGCTTCGCATCAAGTTGACAAGCATTTCTTCTTCGAGTTCACGCAGGTGCTGCATGCGCTCGGCATCGTCTCTTCTCTGGTTTGGTTTTCGGAGTTCCTGCAGAAAGTATACGACGGTGAGCTGTACGCCCGGGTTCAGAACCGGGAGGTGCTGTTTGTTCATTTTCTCCATGTCTGGTTTCGGGAAGATCTGCTCGAGCTCGATGCGGCGGGTCTGGTCGCCTTCGTGGAAGATGACCATATTGACGCCTTCGGCGTAGAGGCCCATATAGAAGTTCGGCATCTGCTTGCGCAGGACTTTTACGGTGAGCAGCGGGGTGTTCTTTTCTACATAGGATTTTGCAAACTCCTTGGCTGCTTCTTCTTCGGTAAACATGTATACCTGATCATCAAAGGTTTCCGGATCGCACTCTACGTATGGGAGTTTTGTGATCTGGGAAAAGGTCACATAGATGATTTCCATGCTCTGGAATTTCTTCATGGTGAAGCTGTTGTCTACTGTCATTTGTGGTTGAGTCCTTTCTTCGCTCTTAGAGGACGGTTTATCCTCAAAATATCTATGTGACATTATATCATACTTTTGATGGGTTGCCAAAGGTTTATTGCTTCAGCTCGCCATTTTTGCGTTCGGATAGATTTTTTCCATCCGGCTGTCCGGAAAACGTTCATCAATGAGCTGCTCTATGGCGTTTATTGCTGGCTCGTTGTGGGCTCGCTGGTCGTAGCGGGTGAGGGCCAGGGTGGAGACGAGGATGTTGGCGAGCATGAAGATGATCAGTATCCAGGTAATGATGGGGCCCTGTTTCAGGGGGATTTTTTCGATCCATTTGGAGAACAGGGGATAGAGTTTTTTCAGCCATACGACGGCGGCGATTCCCCAGAAGAAGCAGTACAGGAGGTTAATGCGACCGCCGAGGTTGAAGGGAATGTCACTGTAGTCCCAGAAAACTTTTCCGAAGACGATTTCGGTGAAAACGCTGCAGAGGTATTCGTAGGCGCCGCCGAGGAAGGTTCCGAAGGCGAATAAAAAGCCATCGGAGCGGTTTCTGTAATTATAGAGGAACCAGGTGGCGAGGGCGATGGCGAGGCCCCAGACGATGCTGAACGGGCCCCAGACAAGGCTGCTGCGGCTCATCCAGACACCGGCGGTGATGCGGCAGAATATGGTTTCTGTAATATCGCCCAAAAATGCGCCGATGATGAAGAGAAGAACGATTTTGTAAAAGCTGCATCCTTCGGCAAATACGCCGGTTTCTGTTTTCTCTTTTTTCTCCGAAACTGGCTGTACGGCCGGATAGGCACGTTCCACACGACGCTCCAGATAGCGGTAAACACGGACAGAAAGGCGTCTGGTGAAGGCGTCGATCTGATCGTTCATAGCGCTGATCCGCGGCATTTTCGTGATGTGGTGCAGAACAGCATAGGAACCGACGGCATCTACTATCAATATACCAAAGAGAATCCAGGATGTGATATGCAGGAAACCGGCCGGAATTGAATGAAGAACTGTAAAGCAGAGGCGATTGCCGATTTTCATGGCAAGCAGTCCTAAAATTCCCCATAGTACAGAATACTGAAGGCAGATATAGCCGTCCATGTTCCATTTTTTATTGGAATAGTCCCACCATTTGCCATGGCCAATGCGTTCCAGTGCGTGACCGGCCAGCCACTCGACTGCGGTAGCGATAATCATACAGCCAAGGAACAAAAAGACGGGGCTTGACTGCAGTTCATACAGATAACGTGTCATAAAGACAGCTGTGATTCCATAGATGGCGCAGAGCGGACCATTTAAGAATCCTCTGTTTACCATATGTTTTTTCCGGATCGCGGCCACAGAAGTTTCCAGAAGCCATCCAAGGAAGGCGTAAAAGAAAAACAGGCCGAGATAGTCATAAATTGTATAGTTCATGTTCTTCTCTCTATTCTTTCATTATTTTTGCTATTTTAAGGATTTTATTTTCCACTGAATCCCTTGTATACTCTCCAGTATTTTGTTTTTATTTTTATCCTGCAAATAAGATGGATTTAATTTTGCTTTTTTATACTGCAAATATGTTCCTTCTGTTTTCTGAATCAGCAATTTTGTAAAATATTGTTCCCAGCTAAAAAACTCTGTGCTGTCGATATAATCTTCTGGATTTTCCAGAATTTTACGAACCTCTTTGTCCTGTAAAAGATCTGAATTTAAAATCAGCCATTCAAAAGACTCCGGTAAATATAAATGTACGTTCTGTTTTTCCTCTATTTTATTGCTGAGAAGATTCATTTCTGCTCCAATTGCAGCACCGTCCGCAATAATACAGGTTTCTTCTGTTCCTGCCTTGCCGATCATTTCCGGTATTTTTGTTTTTCCACCAGCGCTTTCACATGTAATATTCCTTTCTGCACATACATTTTCAAAAAATTGATACCCAGAATTGGAATCTTCCGTAATTATTTTTTGTACTCTAACAGGAAGCCGTGCTGTTTTGGGATAGATCTGATACATTTTCTGATATATTTTTCTGGTATCTCTGTATTTTCCGGAAACATGCAATCCATAAATCTCTTCTACACTATACGGCAAATTATATAAGTTTTCTCTCGTAATCAATACAAAATAGTTTTCTGAACCCCGTATGGCAGAAGCAAATTCTTCTGTTTTTATAAAATAATTCTCCTCGTCTATGAAAAAGATGCTTTCCCGGCTGTTTTCCAAAATAATTTTCCAATTAACACCTTCCAGCACTCTGCACGGTACTTCACAGGAAACGTTGATTCCGCTGGACTCCCCTAAATTTTCTGCCTGCCGGATCATATTTACCAGTGTTGTTTTTCCTGATGCACTATCCCCCTGGATGATTGTAATATTACGCTTTATCACAAATTCATAATAAACTCTGTTATTTTGAATAATAACTCTTTTCTTTCCCTTCATACATCCACCTATACATAAGCCTCGGCAACATCTACAAATTCGGACATATTCCGCACAATAGTCCCTGTATTTAAAATCAGGATTTCAAAAGGATCTTTGCCAAACCGCATCACATGACGCAGATTAATCGTCAGATCCTTTTGCTCTCCTAATTTTAAAATCCATTTTGCACAATTATCTCCACATACGGAGGCATTAAAGATCTTTCCGTCTGTATCGTATGCCATCAGCAGCAACGTTTTGATTCCTCCGGATAAATCTTTCGGTGGAATCGGACCAAGCACCGGGCTGTCAATCAGATGCGCACTGATTACCTCCGAGCGATCCACATCGCGGATCATTTCTTTTGCCAGTGGCGTGGTCAGCCATTCATCTTCATAACAATTATCAAAATAGGTTGGTGGATGATAGATTGCACCTTTCATTTCTCCAAGATATATTTTCAACATAATAAAATTCCTCTCGCTAACGCTCATTATATCGTGATACGCACATTATACCATATCTCAAAGCCTTCTTGCGCAAAAATGTATCGTTTGTCAACATTTTCCGGGATAAAAATGTTGACAAACGATACAAAACTATTGCCAAATGTCGCTAATTCATTTTTTCTCCCAAAAAGAAAGAAGCCATACTCTCTCAAGTATGACTTCTCTCCTTTTTCAAATTCTTTTTAAGGAAAAAGAATTACTCTTCTTCTGCGCCGTACAGTTTTACGAGTTTGTTCAGGTAAGTGTAACGGTCTTTTGCTTCCTGCTCGTTCTTGCCGAACAGTCTTTCTGCTTTCGCCGGGTTTGCACGTTTCAGAGAGTTGTAACGTACCTCGCCGTTCAGGAATTCCTGATAATCTCCTGACGGAGCTTTGGAATCCAGAGTGAATGCGCTCTTGCCTTCTGCAGCGAGTGCCGGGTTGAAGCGGAAGCAATGCCAGTATCCGGTCTGAACAGCAAGCTGTTCCTCGGTCTGTGCTTTGCTCATACCTTTCTTGATACCATGGTTGATACATGGAGCGTAAGCGATGA
>OGPZ01002012.1_pt1 | contig 13275 bp, 12 predicted proteins | sample 1553111 | NCBI WGS metagenome assembly OGPZ01 (sample SAMEA2579968, study PRJEB22360) | human gut metagenome
TCAGAGCTTTATCAAATTCTGCGTGATCATAGATACCTTCTGTCATACGACGGATGATCTCTACCTCATCAACAGACTCAACTCTCATTCCGAGATAGGACTCGATGAAATCAGAATCGATGATAGATCCGCCGATACCCATTGTTACAGAACCGATCTGCAGGTAGGATTTACCTCTCATGGATGCAGCTGCAACTGCTGCACGGCCGAATCTTAACAGTTTCTCTTTAACGTCTTCCGGAATGGATGTGTCGTCAGCTTCCTGAACGTCATGTCCGTAGATACCGAATGCCGGAAGGCCCTTCTGTGCATGTGTAGCAAGAACGGATGCCAGATATACAGCACCAGGTCTCTCTGTTCCGTTGAATCCCCATACAGCCTTGATGGTCTGTGGATCCATATCCATTGTCTCAGCTCCGTAGCACCAGCATGGTGTAACAGTAAGAGTGATATCTACACCCTCTTTACGGAATTTATCAGCACATGCAGCGCTCTCACCAACACGTCCGATGGTTGTATCAGCGATAACAACTTTTACAGGCTCACCGTTTGAATATTTCAGGTTCTCCTCGAAAAGTTTTGCTGCGGATTTCGCCATGTTCATGGTCTGGTCTTCCAGAGATCCTCTTACATCGAGAGCTCCTCTACGTCCATCGATGGTTGGTCTGATACCGATAACTGGATAGCTGCCTACTAATCTGCTCTTTGCCATAGTAACAATTACCTCCTACATGTATATATTCGTTATTTAATAAACTTGTTTCTTTCCACAAAGCATCTCTTCCTGCCCTGCGGCTGTGGGTTGTGTTCAGACAATATATAATATATATCTGACCGATGATTTTATTATACGATTGCATCTTGTAAATTACTTGTGTTATAATAGCAAAAAACAGTACAATATTCACTTTATTATTCCAGTTCCTAAAAAATCTATAAAATTTATGAAAGAAGGGTTTTATTTTGCACGATCTTGGAAGAAACGAAGACCGGCTTCGTGGTACCTATGAATTTCCTTTTGAGTTTCATCATATTGACAGTACGCATCCCCGTTATGTCATGTCCTACCACTGGCATGTGGAGTGTGAAATCATGCGGGTACTTCAGGGCACTCTCACCGTCACTTTAGACGAAAAAAGTTTCACAGCAAAAGCCGGAGATGTAATTTTTGTCAACAGCGGCGTGCTGCATTCCGGAATTCCTCAGGATTGTATCTATCAGTGCATTGTTTTTGACATGAACATGTTTTTGAAATTCAATTCTGTCTGCACGGAATATATGCAGAAAATCAGCCATCAGGAACTTCTGATCTATCATCATTTTACCGAAAAACAGCCGGATATCCAACGCGCCGTAAACTCTCTTTTTGATTCTTTCTGGCAGAAGAAACCTGGATACGAACTGGTTGTGTTTGGACAATTTTACCACTTTTTCGGATTGGTTTTTGGTAATCATTACTACCTGGAAAGTCTGAGGAAAACACGCCGGGATTACAAACGGATTGTACAGCTGAAACAGGTGGTGGAATTTATTGAAAAAAACTACACCAATCCTATTACTTTGCAGGAACTTTCCGCTTCAGTTTCCATGTCCCCGAAATATTTCTGCCGGTTCTTTTCCGAGATGACTCATCAGACTCCCATGGATTACCTGAACCGCCAGCGGATTGAACAGGCCTGCTGCCAGCTGGCAACCACGGACGATTCCATCACGGAAATCGCCTACCGAAACGGTTTCAATGACCTGAGCTATTTTATCCGCACCTTCAAAAAATATAAAGGAGTTACTCCTGGAAAATATAAGCGCCGTTAACTCCACCCACGACAAAAAGCAGGATTTCGCATATTTACGAATACCCTGCTTTTTTATTAAGAACCAACTATGTACAAACAGCGGACCGGCTGCTTCGAACTGCTTCCCGACTGTCCTTCGGTCTATGTCCATTTGATAAGAATACATGCTTCTCTTCTGTATGGGAAAAAAGCCGGCAGGAGCAGGTTTTCTGCATGAAAAAGCCGACGCAGATTGTGTGAAATTCTGTCTTAATCAATTCTCGTCAAGTGGATATTCGCAATCCGCACTTGCTACTTGCTCAAATATTGAAGGGATTCCACGGTGCATAGAACTCTGCTTGCGAAATGCCTGTACGCTGCATCTGGAACATGCAGCAGAATGATCATACATGATAAAACAATCCGGCCGCTTCCTGGCTGCCGGATGTTTCCTGCTTGTTTTATTCTAACAAATGCCTCTTTGAAATGCAAGAAATTTCAGAACATTTCGCTCTGCATTTTCCGACGGCAAAATCCTCTTTCTTACAGATTCTGCACCGCATCAATAAACCTTTTTCCGTATTTTTCGAACTTATGCCTGCCGACTCCTGTCACATCTAACATTTCCGCCTCATTTTCCGGTTTCAGAATACACATATGGATAAGAGTTTTGTCGGAAAAGACCATGTACGGAGGGATTTTTTCTTCTCTGGCAATCTCCGTCCGAAGCGCACGCAGTTTCTGAAACAGCGGCTCGTCCTGCTCCTTAAGCTCACCAGCTGTACTGGATTTCCGTCGTCTGACTTTCTTTTCCTTCTTCTGCAGCTCCTGCGCCTTAGGCATCTTCATAGTTAACATGCTTCCCTTTTCCAGAAGATCCCGGGATGTGGAAGTCAGTTTTACAATCGTATATCCGTCGTCTGTCAGAGAAAGATATTCTTCCAGCACCAGATAATTAAAAATCTGCCGCAGCCTATACACCGGCGTTTTTGCACAGACACTATAAAAAGAATTTTCCTCCATGTGATACTGCCGGATCTTGGCTGTGGATGCTCCCCGCAGCGTATCCAGAATCACATTGACTCCATACCTCTGTCCGCTTTCTTTCACGCATTGTATCATAGCCTGTGCTTCCTCTGTCACATCCTGTTCTTCGAATTCTGTCTGGCAGTTCAGACAGTTTCCACAGTAACTTTTTCCATATTCGCCAAAATATTTCAGGATATATTCCCGCAGACAGTCATGGGTAAAACAGTAAAACGTCATCTGCTTCAGCCGTTCCTGATCCCGATCCCGGACAAGGCGCCAGGTTTCCATATCCATCTCCTGATTATCCTGACCACGCTCGATCAGGTACTGGTTGGTCACAACATCCTTTCCACTGTAGAGCAGGATACACTCCGCCGGATCTCCGTCACGGCCCGCGCGTCCTGCCTCCTGATAATAGCCCTCCATGTTCTTTGGCATATTATAATGAATGACATATCGCACATCCGATTTGTCAATTCCCATACCAAAAGCATTCGTCGCTACCATCACATGGCAGCGGTCATAGATAAAATCATCCTGGTTGTTCCGTCGCTCCTCATCGGAGAGCCCGGCATGATATCTGGTGGCAGTGATTCCGTCCTGAATCAGTTTTCCGCAGACTTCTTCCACCAGTTTTCTGGTAAGACAGTAGATAATTCCACTGTCATCGGGATGTTCCAGTATGTAGTCGTGTACTTCCTTGTATTTATCTTTCGGGGTTTTTACCGCAAAATACAGATTTTCCCTGTCGAATCCTGTCGTGGTGCAAAAAGGGTCACGTAGGTTCAGAAGTCTCGCAATGTCTTCTCTTACTTCTTTCGTCGCCGTAGCTGTAAAAGCGCCGATCACCGGACGCTTTGGTAGCTGCGCCACAAACTCCGCAATTTTCAGATAGCTGGGGCGGAAATCCTGTCCCCACTGAGATACACAGTGTGCCTCATCCACCGCAATCATGAATATATCCGCACTCAGCGCAAAATCCAGAAACGCCTCTGTGGTAAGCCGTTCCGGTGCCACATAGATAATTGGGTAACGTCCTGCTTTTGCATAGCGCAAAGCGGTAAAATACTGTCCCTGTGTCAGGGAACTATTGAGATAAGCCGCTGAGATTCCCGCCTGGTTCAGACTCCGCACCTGATCTTTCATAAGCGAAATCAGAGGCGAAATTACCAGTGTAATCCCTTTCATCATCAGTGCCGGTACCTGATAGCAGATGGATTTTCCCGCTCCTGTAGGCATCACGGCCAAGACATCTTTTCCTGCAAGAAGCGCATCGATCACTGCTTCCTGCCCTTCTCTGAAAGTATCATACCCGAAGTGGGTCTTTAAAAGTTCCTGTTTCGTCATAAATCGACATGATCCTTTCTTTAATCACGCGGACAAATCATCCGCATTCGCTGCTTGTATATAGCCAAATTGCTGCTATTTTCCGAATATTTAATTTTAACATATTTTCCGGGTAATTGCCAATTGATCGTAAAAAATCACAAAGTAACCTCTGTGTATTTACCTGTTATAATGATATAAATGAAAAAGTCTGTTTATACTGTCCCATTACATTGAACCATGAATTCATATAGTATCCGGTTCTTCTGATCAGTGACAGTCGGAATGCTCAAAAAAGGAGGAGTTATTATGTGTAAAAGAAAAATAAAAACCATCGAGGCAATTTTTTTCCTGCTTCTTTTTTCAGTTATCCTGCTCCTGCTTCCACAGGATGCCCACGCCAAAGTCCGTGTAGTGACCAAAGGAACCACTTCCACGATCCGTGATACCGATGGTGTGATCGAAGATGAGTTTTCAGACATTAATTTCCCGATCAACATCAAAAATGCAAACTGCCAAAAACGGATCTATGCCGTGACAGTCCGTATAAGCTTTTATTCTCCCAAAGGAGTCATACCCAAAAGCACCACATTTTCTATTGATGGGATCAATGTAGTTAAGCTGAACACTTCAAATTATACACCACTGGCATACAAAGAGACTTTTTTCACCTACGATGACAACCTGGAGGATGGCTACCTGGAATTCGATTTCGGCAATAAAGAATGTCCGGTGCCTGTAGACTGCGACTATGAAGTTACCATCAAACAGGCAGTACCGGAAATTTTTATCACCAACAACAATTATCTGACCCAGAGTATCCGAACCGGAAAAACTACTTCAATCGGAATTGAGATTTCTGATCCTTACGTAAAAACCATCAGCAAATCAAAATTCAAGGTTACTTCTTCCAACAGCTCTGTTCTCAAGGTGCAGAGCATCACTCAGGATTCAAAAAAACGCAGCCGTTTCACAGTTACCCTGAAGGGCATGAAAGCCGGATCCGCAAAGATCACTTTATCCTACCCCAAAGCCACAGCCTGTAAGCTGACCGGAAAAGTAACATCTCCTTCAAAAACCGTAGCAACCTTCCGCGCTTCCAAAACTACGCTTAGGGTTGGCTCCAAAGTTACCATGCGTTCCCTCATTAATCTGAAGGGTGGTACCAATCTGACCATCAAAAATGCAAAATCCAGCAAGCCTTCTGTGCTTGCCATTTCCGGAAACTATCTTGTCCCAAAGAAAAAAGGGACAGCCACAGTTACCGCAAAATTAAATGGTGTTAATCGCAAGATCACCATTACCGTATCCGCGCCGGGTGCCAAACCTACCGCCAAAAATCTGAAGATCAGTGTTGCCGGCATCAAGTACGGCCCTAATGACATGAAGACTTATTATACCTTAAAATTCACCAATACTTCTGCAAAAACCATCACAAAAGCAAAAATACAGATCACCACAGGCTCCGGTATCTATGACCAGATGTACTGGACAAAAACTCTGACACTGAACCTGAAGCCCGGAAAAACTATGACAAAGACCTATTTTATCCAGAACATGGTCCAGGCACCGGAAAAAAGTGATATTTCCATCAAATGCCTGAAGCTTAACTGGAAGTAAGCTATCCTTCTGTAAAACGTTCAAAAAGGGACGTGCTGCAGTATTGATTTAAAAATCATCACTGCAGCACGTCCCTTTTATTTATGCTCTTTGAGCTGTCTGTACATTTTATTTTTATCCTGTATCCTACAGTACCTCATTCAGCACCTGCAGTCCATACTCTGCAAGGCTGTTATCCTCTTCGCCGGTACCGCCGCTGATGCCTAGACCGCCGATAATGTTGTCTCCGACTTTAAGCGGTACACCACCTCCGAATATTACAATGTTATCGCTCATCTTGCCAAGGCCGTAAAATGTCTGGCCCGGCTGTGTCAGTCTGGAAAGCTCCATGGTTGACATCTTTACTGCAACGGATGTATAGGCCTTTTTTACAGCCATATCAAAACTTACAAGAAAAGAGCCGTCCATTACATGAACCGCAACCGGATTTCCGTCCGGGCTGCATACTGCAATTACAGAAGGCTTGTTTCTTCTCAGGGCTTCCTGCTCAATCTTCTCAATCAGACGCTTGGCAGAATCCAGTGTGATACGCCCCTGGATCCCCATACGCTTCAGCACTTCCTGGATCATCGCTGTGTTTGCTGCCATACTGTCATTCTGTGCCATCGCTGTATTTCCTCCTGCTGTTGTCACCGCAGACACATTTTCCTGTGTATTCTGAGCCTGCATCAATGTATTCTGCTGTATCTGCTCTGTCTGTGGTTCTGCTGTACCTGCTGCAACATTCGCATTATTTTCAACAGTTCCTGCAGCTTCTTTCTTCTCTCCGATCTTCGCTACATCCACATACCTTGCCAGCACATAAAAATAATCTGACAGCCGGTTCATATATTTCTTGGCTCCGGTATCTGATCCGAACTTCACGCTGACCAGGGCAAGCTCTCTCTCAGCCCTCCTGGCCACAGCTCTTGTCACATCAATCTCAGCCGCAACTCTGGAATCACCCGGCAAAATCGGAAGTCTTTCTCCTGAAAAGATCTTCCTCATCCGGCCAATCTCTTCCTCCAGAAGCTCCGTCCGGTCTTCACTGACCTTGAACTCTCTGTTATAAGGATCAGAAACCCCATCTGTAATTTTCTTCAAAGTCTCCGAAATCTTCTCCAGCATCCGGACAACATCTCCGTCACCAATCAGAGCCCTGACAAGCCCAATATGACTCACCAGCTCCTCAATAGACCCCATCAGACAGATACGGTCATCCGACTTGGAAACATTCTTCGTATGGGAAAGATCCGTCATTCCCTTATCACCATACCCGGTATAAACCTCCATCACCGCTCAACCTCCCAGTAAATCCTGATAATAAACACTTATCTATATCAGGCCACTTTTACAATCCTCAACAATACTACGATTGAATACCATATCGGCACAACATCACGCCCGGAACAAACCAAGCATACAGGCACAAGTCAATAACCTTCCGCCCGCCACAGTCAAGCACTCTAAAAAAAGCCCGAAGGGTGTGCAGAGGGTCCGGGGCTTCGGACCCTTTGCGATTTTTCTTTTATCAAAAAGACCAAAGTTTAGTATAAATTTTGACTATATCCTCTTTCTTTGGTACACGCGGATTCGCTGCCGTGCAAGCATCCGCAAGTGCCATATCCGCCATCTTATCAACCGCTGCAAAATAAGCATCCGGTGTGATCGTCTTCATCTCTTCGATGGTAAGCGGGATATTCATCTCTTTCTGCATAAACTGAATCCAGTTTACAAGAGATCTGACACTCATAACTTCGTTATAATTGCTCAGTCCAAGAAGATGTGCAATATTGGAATATCTCTTTACTGCCGGAAGATATTCTTTCTGACTTCTGCTGCGTTTGTTGATATTTGCATTATATTCAACAATATGCGGCAGTAACATCGCATTAGCTCTTCCGTGAGGAATATGGAAAATAGCCCCCAGCTGATGCGCCATACTGTGTGTGATACCAAGTCCTGCGGCATTAAAGGAAAGTCCTGCCAGACAGGACGCTACATGCATCTTCTGTCTTGCATGCATATCATTACCGTCAACATATGCACGATAAAGATATACGCCACAGATCTCGATTGCTTTCTCTGCAAGTGCAGATGTAAACTCATTATGGTTGATGCTGACATAAGACTCAATTGCATGAGTCAGAACATCCATACCTGTATCTGCTGTAATCGCAGGCGGAACACTACGTACAAGCTCCGCATCCAGAATTGCCTCATCAGCGGTCAGGCTGTCTGAGATCAGCGGATACTTCACATGTGCTTCTGTATCATTTACAACTGCAAAAGAAGTAACCTCGGAACCGGTACCACTTGTTGTAGGAATGGCAACCAGTCCGACTTTTCCGTAATTATTGATCTTCAGGGCAAACTCACGGATTGCCTTGGAAGAGTCGATGGCAGAACCACCACCTACTGCAACAATAGCTTCCGGCTGATACTGAAGGAATTTCTTAACTCCTTCGGCAATTTTTCCAACCGGAGCATCCGGAACAACATCACAGAAAATATCAAATTCTTTTCCACCTGCCTGAAGCGGTTTTGTGATCATATCGATCATTCCGCTTTTTACAACAAACGGGTCTGTGATAACAAGGACTCTTTTGTATGGAATTTCTTTCAGTCTTCCCAGGGCATCAGCTCCAAAATGGATGGCTGTTTTCATTTCAAATGTATTCATAGAAACTGCTCCCTCTCGTCATACCGGAACACAGGTCTCTTTTGTCTGCCTGTGGCCGGATAAAGTAAAGCGGATCTCCGCATTCCGCATACACTGCATGCTCATGAACACAATCGTTTTCCGATATATGTCCAACCTATTTCGGGTAGATGCATTCGATCTTATGCGCGCTGAAATGGTTCAGCCACTTTTCAGACGGCTTTTTGTCTGTGATCACCGTCTCGATATCCCGTAGCTGTCCTGCCACAGAAAAAGCAGTCTGATCAAATTTCGTGCTGTCTACCACCAGAATACGCATCTTTCCGGAATTGATCATGGCCTTTTTTGTTGTTCCAAAGGCTTCTTTGGATTCCATGATCCCCAGATCCTCATTTAATGCTTTACAGGAAAAAATAACCTTGTCCACATAATAAGAGCGGATCACTTCCTCGGTTCTGGCACCCAGGAATGCAAGATATCCCTCCTTCATCACTCCGCCGGTGGAAATGATATTCCAGCCGGATACATCGGAGAGTTCCAGGAGGATTTCCATGGAATTGGTAACAACAGTAAGACGCTCTTTTTCTTTCAGTGCCTTGGCCACAAAAACTGCCGTTGTGCTGGCATCCAGAAAAATATGATCTCCGTCATTCACCATGGAAGCAGCAATCTCCGCCATTTTCTGCTTTCCCTGTACATTCTGGTTTTTACGAATATTAAATGGTAAATCAATACCGACATCTTCGTTGATCACCGCACCGCCATAACTCTTTGTGGCAAGTCCTTCTTTTTCCAGCTTGTCCAGATCACGGCGGATGGTTTCTTCTGAGACACTGTAAAGCTGGCTTAGTTCACTTACAACAACCCTTTTCTCTGCCTGTAATTTTTCGAGAATCAGATTTCTTCTTTCCAACGCTAGCATAAAATGCCTCCTTTTCGGATGTCATTCGGGATATCCTCTGAAAGGATATCCCGATCTCATAGACAAATATTAAAGGATCGTATCGATCATTCTCTTGTCCGGATGAGCGATCACTGAGGAATCCATATACATTCCTTTTTCAGCTACCAGCTCTCTTGCTATCTCAATGGAAGCCTCTACTGCAGAAACCTCGCCTGTAAGAAGCATGTAGGATTTACCGCACATACCTTTTGCGATACGAAGCTCGATCAGATCAACGATTGCTGTCTTTGCAGCCTGATCTGCTGCCTCGATGATAGATGCTGCATCGTAGGTCTCCAGGATTCCCAGGGCACTGATCTCCTCAACCTGTGTGGTTCCGTAGATTGCCGGGAAAATGGACTCATGCGGATTACCCAGTACAAAACTGTCAATGCATTTGTCCTCGTATGTTGTTACAGCTGTGTCTACAGCAGCTTTGACCGCGCTTAAGTCTCCGGTGATAATTGCAATATATTTTCCCGGACATACTGTCTGCGCCTCCACGATCTCTACTTCAGATGTCTTAACCATGGCATCTGCTGCAGTGATACCAGCTGGTGTGGTTTTAAACTCAATCATTCCGATTGCTCTACTCATTTTGTGCACGTCCTTTCTAATTTCTTGCAATTACAACATGGCGGTCTGTCACTTCTGTAACTTTTCCGCTGATGGTTGCATGGATTCCGACACTTAATCCCTGTGCAGGCTGTGCGATCATCTGACCTTCTGTTACCATATCGCCTACATTTACGATTGCCTGTGCCGGTGCACCAATATGCTGGCTTAAGAGAACTTTTACCTTGGATACATTTACAAGCTCTTCCTGAAGCGGTGCATCCTTGTCATATCTGGTAAGTCCCAGACGTGCCATCAGGCGCTCCTCAGGAACCTTGCGGTATTCTCTTGACTCCTGTACCGGTTTCGGCTGAACACCCTGAGGTGGTCTGATTCCGGCTTTACGAAGTCCGCCTTTCATATCTGCAAGCAGTGTTCTCGGAGCCAGGCTCTGCGGACACGCATACATCTCGCAGACACCACAGGAGCTGCAGAATGCAGAATTGATATAAGGATTTACATTTCTGAAATCCTGGTTTGATGCTGCCATCATGAACATTGCCGGATCGATCGGATGTCCCAGATTATGTCTCGGGCAAAAATCTGTACATGTGTGGCAGCAGATGGATGCTGCTCTCTTTAAATCTATGGAAGAAGTCCGCTGCTTCTTCATGACAATAACATGGTCCTTTGGAAGAACCAGGATTGCATTCGTTGTTTTTGTAACCGGGTCTGAACCATTTCCGATACGTCCCATCATCGGGCCGCCAACGAAATATACAGGATCCTTTACAGTTGTACCGCCTGCCTGGGCAACAACCTCTTCCAGTGTACATCCTAACGGAACTTTCACTGTAACAGGGTTCTCAACCTCTGCAACAACGGAAACATATTTGCTTGTGACCGGTTTGTGTTCTTCTACCGCGCGATATACATTGTAAAGTGTCTCTACATTGAATACGGCTACTCCCTGCTCAATAGGCAGTCCTCCTGGCCGTACCACGCGTCCGGTTGCCTCATAAATAAGAACAACCTCATCACCCATCGGATAAACCTCATCCAGAAGATGGATCTTAACCCTTGGGAATTCTTCGATATGCTGATTTAAGGCATTGATTGTCTGTACATAAGATTTTTTGATTCCGATGATGGCCTGGGAAGCTCCTACCGTCTCCGCAACCATATCGAATGTTTTCATGATCTCATATGCGTGCTTTTCCAACAACTGTCTGTGAAGTTTCAGTAATGGTTCGCACTCTGCACAGTTCATAAGAATGGTATCCGCTTTGTCTGTCAGTTTCATGTATGTAGGGAAACCTGCACCACCTGCTCCGACAACACCATTCTCCTGCATAATTTTCTGTAATTCTTTGATATCCATGGCGTTACTCCAATCCTGCACCGTCATCTACGATTCCGACGATTGCGGCATCTACCGGTGCTGTTTCTACGCCGCAGCCTATTCTTGCTGCGCTTCCTTGTGCCACCAATACATACTCGCCGATTCCCGCACCGATGATATCGATGGCAACAATCTGGCTGTGCTCGGCTTTCATATGATGCACCGGCTCTACAATCATGAATTTATTTCCTATCAGTTTTTCACTTTTTCGTGTGGAAACAATGCTTCCAACTACTTTGCCTACGATCATATGAGCCTCCGTTTTTCTCCATATCCTCTGTTAGGGATGCCAGAAAGTGGCATCCCCAAAGGAGGAATATTATTTGATTATGGTAACTGTATTGCCTGTGGCAATTCTTGCTGCATTTGCTTCATCTGTATCAATATGCATTTCCAGTGTAAAGCTGTCATCTACACGGATCTTAACCTGATTAAAGATTGTTCCGCGCTCATTGTCCGCTTTAACAGAAACAATATCACCATCATGTACACCCGCAGCCTGGGCATCCTTCGGAGCCATATGAATGTGACGCATGGCCACAATACATCCCTCTTTCAGATAAATAGCACCTTTCGGTCCGACAATGGCGATCGGCGCGCTTCCGGCAAGGTCACCGGACATACGTACCGGAACCTTCATTCCCAGCTTGATCGCATCTGTTGCGGAAACCTCAACCTGAGATTTGCTGCGGACAGGTCCGAGGATTCTTACATTCTCGATCGCACGGAGCTTCAGTCCTACGATGGTAACTGTTTCATTGGATGCAAACTGTCCGCCCATCAGATCTTTTTTCTTGGTAAGCTGATAGCCTTCTCCGAACAGTGCCTCCACATGCTCCTGTGTCAGGTGAATATGTCTTGCGGAAACTCCGATAGGTACAACAAAACCATTGCCCTTGTCTTCGTTTTTGTTGATCGCATCGATCACCATTTTTGTGATCATTTCAATATTATTCGTTTCCAAGAGTACACCTGCTTTCTTTCGGTCTCATAACTGAAAACTGAAAAGCACCGGCCAGAAGCCTTAATGGCCCTTCGGCCGGTGCGTATCAGTAAGAATCAGTTGAAATTATTTAAGAACCGGAAGGATTTTCTCAACATCTGTATGAGGTCTCGGGATTACGTGTGTAGCTACAAGCTCTCCAAGTCTGGATGCTGCTGCGCTTCCGCTCTCTACTGCAGATTTAACTGCTCCTACATCTCCACGAACCATAACAGTTACAAGACCGGAACCGATCTTCTCTGTTCCTACAAGTGCAATGTTAGCTGCCTTGCACATCTGGTCAGCTGCCTCGATAGCTGCTGTAAGTCCTCTTGTCTCAACCATTCCTAATGCTTCCTGTGTCATGATTATATCCTCCTTATGGATTGCTAATGCTTTATTTGTTCTGTTTACTTCTGACTTTTTTGGTGCAGCAGTTTATTTTTCGCTGCTGTTTTTGCTTTCCAGTGCTGTTTCCGGATTCTCTTGCTGTTTCTTTTTCCACCGGCTTGCACTCAGCTCAACCAGTTTGACGATTTCCTCGTGAGGATTGGCAATTACTGCATAGCTGGCAGGTTTCTTGATTGCCTGCTCTACTGCCGCATTGACAGCTGCTGTAACTGCTGATACATCGCCTTGTACGATCAGGGTCACCAGTCGTCCGCCCAGCTTACGCTCCCATGACGCCAGCTCAACGTCTGCCGTTTTGCACATGATGTCCAGGGCATTGATTGCCGCAACCACACCAGTGATTTCTATAAATCCATATGATTTTCCCATGAGCGAACTCCTTAATTAATTTCTGTTCCTCTCAAAGCCTGAATTAGAGCTTCGGAAGAATTTTCTCTACGTCTGTATGAGGTCTCGGGATTACGTGTGTAGCTACGAGCTCTCCAAGTCTGGATGCTGCTGCGCTTCCGCTCTCTACTGCTGCTTTTACAGCGCCTACGTCTCCACGAACCATAACAGTTACAAGACCGGAACCGATCTTCTCTGTTCCTACAA
>OGPZ01002025.1_pt1 | contig 13206 bp, 5 predicted proteins | sample 1553111 | NCBI WGS metagenome assembly OGPZ01 (sample SAMEA2579968, study PRJEB22360) | human gut metagenome
CGTAGGACTCGTAGATGCCCGCCGTGTCGTGGTTCTTCGGAGCCACTTCGCACTGCCAGCCGTGGACCTTCACCGGCGGCTCGACGAACGAGCGGAAAAAGACGCCGGAGTTGCCGTTGGCGAGCTGCTTGAACTCCACCGTCAGGTCGAAATCATCGTAGTATTCGCGCGTGGCGAGGTAACCGTATTTTTTGTCGGGACCGCTCTCGCAGACCAGCAGGCCGTCCTTGTCGACATACCATTTCTCGGTTCCGTAGGCTTCCCATCCCGTGAGGTCGCGGCCGTTGAAGAGATCGACCTCCCGGCCGGCCTTGCGGGGCAGCTCCTTGATTTTCAGGTTGCGGAACGAAGCGGGGTAGCCGTGGTCCTGGAGGCACAGCACGCCGCGGTGCGCCAGTCCGTATTCGGGAGCCGTCTCCCATTTGCCGCTGTTCTTGCGGGCGAACCAGTCGTCGGTCCAGGCGTCGAATTCGAGGATTTTACGACCGTTGAGCCAATGCTCGACATGTCCGTTGTCGCAGACGATGCGCGACGAGTTCCACTCGCCCTGCGGGTTGACCAGCAGCGAATCGGGATTCGGCAGGTGCATGGCGTAGTCCACGCCCAGTTTCTGCCACTCCTCGAGCCGGGTCGGGGCGTTCGTGGCCTCCCAGCCTTCGTTGTCGATCAGCTGGTACTCCGGCCCGGTGACATAGGGAACCTTGAAATAGGGGTTCTCGACCACGTGGTAGAGCATGCCGCTGTTGCCGCCGTAGGAGAGCTTCCAGTCCCAGTCGAGGATGAAGTTCTCATACTGCTTTTTGGTGACGATGTATCCCGACAGGTCGCTGCCGTCGCCGGCGGCCTGGATGCAGCCGTCCACCACGTGCCAGGGCATCGTGAGCGAGTCTCCGTTGAAGTCTTTCCACTGGTCGAGGCTTTTGCCGTCGAAGAGCAGCTGCCAGCCGTCGGCGATTTCGGCCTGGGTGAGGGTGTTGTGTTTGGGGCAGCAGGAGCAGAGGCCGGCTGCGAGGAGGCCTGTCGCGAAGAGCGTGCGGAACAGGGTGCGGCTTGGGTTCGATTTCATTAAGATAGAAATTTAAGTAGTAATTCTTTATCTCGTCTCGCGAAGTAAAAATAGATGAAAAGTTTTCCGCTGTACGATAAAATAGTACATATCGAGGCCAATAATCTGAATGGAAAGGAAAAATCGAATTGTCGCGTCATGAAACGTCGTCTTGCAACACCGAGATGTACGAAATTGGCCTTTTTCTGCATCATATTATCTTTGTAGAAAGTCCTGCATTTATTACATTTGTCAATAATCCAAATTTCTATGAAACGAATTTTCCGCTGTATTGCTGCATTTTTGTTTCTACTCTATATCTTGTTTCTGCCGGGGCGTGCCGAATCGGCGAACGCCTCTGTTTATCATAATCTGCGTAACTATACTGTGGATGACGGCCTGTCATCCAATCACGTCTATGGCATCGTTCAGGACTCGATAGGATTCATCTGGTTCGGAACCGACAACGGATTGTGCCGTTTCGACGGCTGTGAGTTCCGCTGTTACACCCATACCGATGGCGACCGGTCGAGCATTTCGAGCAACAATATCCGCCGGCTGATGCTCGACAGCCACGGGCAGATCTGGCTCGCACTTGATAACGGCGTGGACATTTACACACCCGCGACCGACCGTTTCCGACATTTCGATGCCAGAACTTCCGACGGAGCATGCGTTACGGGACAGACGACCGAAGTCATTGAGGACAGGGAAGGCGAAATTTGGATTGCGACTGTCAATTCGGGGCTTTTTCGCTGGAATCCTGTAACGGAATGCCTTACGGTTTACCGCCATGTTCCCGGTGATGACACCTCCATCGCGCAGGATTATATCTCTACCATTTACGAAAGCAAGGATGGAACCATATGGATTGGAACTTACAGCGAAGGGTTGTGCGCTTTTTCCAAGCAGACAGGATGCTTCACTCATTACCGGAAGGAAACAGACGGACGGAATTGCATTTCGGATAATTCGATCGATGCCATCACAGAAGATTCATACGGCACGTTGTGGCTCGGGACGGTAAGTTCCGGTCTTGATCGCTTCGACCGGAGCACAGGCCGTTTCACCAATTATGACGATAGGAATGGGGAGGGCCGATTGCAACGTATCCACTGCCTGGCAGAGCGGGCGCCGGGCGAATTGCTTGTCTGTGCGAACAGTGGTGCGACATTCTACCGTATTTCTGAATCGGAACTTCGTCCCATAGAGGACACTGAAGTTCCCTTCATGCGTACCAAGTGTTGCAACATCTTCTCTTTTCTATACGACCGCGAAGGAAATTTCTGGTTCGGATCTTGTTATGAGGGTGTAGAATTTCACCCGGCCCGTAACAGCTTCACTTGCTATGCCACACGAAAGAACGATAGTTCCGACCGGGGTAAGGTCGTCAGCGCGGTCTGTGAACTGAAAGACGGGCAGTATCTATTGGGAAACGAAAATGACGGCATCCTGCTCTTCGACAGACATGCCGGCATGGTCGTTCCGTACCGCACGGCTCAAAACGTTGGGACTGCCATTTACAACGTCTTTTCAATGCTTGTCGATGACCAAACGCTCTGGATCGCCGCTTTCCAACGGGGTATCGAAGCCGTGGACTTGAAAAGCCGAACCGTGAAATCCTATCTTGCAGATCCGTCGGATCCCAGTTCTCGTGTCTTCGTCCTATTCCGGAGCAGCAGCGGCCGCATTTGGGCCGGAACTTCCGTGGGGCTTTTTTATTACGACCGGTTTGAAGATCGTTTTGTGACACGCGACCCCAAGGTGCGTATTTCAGACATTACGGAGGATCATGCTGGCCGTCTTTGGATCGCGACGAACGAAGACGGCCTCTACTCCTACGATGCCCGTACCGACCTCCTGCAGCACTACCGGTACGATCCCGACGACCCTGCGACGATCAGCCGCAATGCGGTCAACACGCTTGCCGTCGACCGCACGAACCGGTTGTGGATCGGAACCAACGGTTACGGACTTTGCAGTTATAACGAAGAGGACGGTTTCGTTCGCCATGAAACCTTGCCTCTGCCCAGTAAGATCATTCAGCGGATCATCCCTGAAAACGACAGACTCTGGATCACGACGGACAGGGGGCTGATCGTCTTTTATCCCGCAACTGGACAATTGAAACGTTATTCGCGCGCCGACGGGCTTCACACCGAACAATTTATGTCCAATTCGGGTATCCTCACTTCCGACGGGCGCATCGTTCTTGGTACGACCGATGGTATATGTTCGTTCACCCCCCCCCATGACATCATGGGCAACTTGAACCTCTATCCGGTCATAATCACCCGATTTTCGCTTAACGGACTGCCTGTATCCCATGCGGAAGACGGAAGCTCGCCGCTTTCGGTTCCTGTCGAATACACCCGGAAGATCACGCTGTCGCACCGCCAGACCTCGGTGGGATTCCGTTTCGTTTCGCCAACCTACCTCTTTCCGGGAGATTGCCGCTACCGTTACCGACTCGACGGACTCGACGATCATTGGTCCATGACCGATAGCCGGAACGCTTCGGTCAACTACAATAACCTGCGTCCCGGAGAATATTGTTTTCGGGTGCAGGTTGGCAACGGCGACATGCAATGGAATTCTGATGAGACGAAACTCTGGATTCGTATCCAGCCGTCGTTTTTCCGGTCAAAAGGTGCTTTGGCAGGTTACGTGGTACTGACGCTTATCGTAATCGCTGTCGGTCTGTATTACTGGATGCGGCGTACCGAGCAACAGCAGCGAGAGAAGATCGAATCGGTCAAACGCGAGAACGAACGGAATCTCTACGAGCAACGCATCAGTTTCTTTACCAATATTACCCATGAGATCCGAACTCCTTTGAGCCTGATTATTGGGCCGCTGGAACAAGTCATGAAATCGCATCGGATTTCCGAGGAGGACGGAGAGTATCTGGCTGTTATCAAGCAAAATTACCACCGGCTTCATTCGCTGGTCAACCAACTGCTCGATTTCCGAAAGATCGATTCGAACAAATACAAACTCCGCTACGATATCTGCGATGTCGGCCGACTCGTCCGAGAACAATTGGCTATGTTTGGTCCCACGGCACAACAGCGGCGCATCCGTTTGATCGAAGAGATCCCTGATCGCCTGATGCAAATCACCGACCGAGAGGCGCTGACCAAAATCATAAGCAACCTGTTGTCTAACGCTCTGCGTTTCGCCGCAGAAGAAATCCACATTTGCATCGATCGCAGAGACGACGGTCTTGTGATGAAAGTGTGGGACGACGGTCCCGGTATCCCGGCTGAAGAGCGGGAAAAGGTTTTCGAAGCTTTTTACCAAACTCGGAACAACGGATTCGCGTCCGGAGTCGGAATTGGCTTGCATCTGTGCCGAATCTTCATCCGCCTGATGGGCGGAACAATTACGGCGACAGAACGTCCGGACGGCAAATCCGGAGCGCTGCTGACGGCATTCATCCCTGAACCTGCGAGCGAAAAGATGGATATTCGTGTGGAGACACGTCTCAATACGGAAACCGTCGGGCAATCGCAGCTTCAGAAAGAACCCGGAACGGACCTGGCGATACAACGGCCCTCCGATATGACGGTCCGCCATACAGTCATGGTTGTAGATGATGACAGCAATATCCTCGATTTTTTGGTCAAGGTGCTCGGAAACGATTATTTTGTTATCTCAACGGATAGCGGGAGCCAGGCGCTCAACCTGCTTCGAAACAACGATCCCGATTTGGTCGTAAGCGACATCATGATGGCCGATATCGATGGAATAGAGCTCTGTCGGCGTATCAAAAACGACATTTCCACAAGCCATATCCCTGTGATCTTACTCACGGCTCGGACTGGCATAAGCTCTAAAATCGAGGGTTTCGAATGCGGCGCTGACGCCTATATCGAGAAACCGTTCTCGCCTGACCAGCTCAAAGCGCAGATTTCCAGCCTGCTTCGTACGCGTGATGAAATCCGGCGCTTCTATGCAGGCAAATTCATGACCGAATTCGATACGGGTTCTCAACAGAACCGGTTGGACGAAGAGTTCATCCTTAAATGCCGCGACGTGATCATCGCCCATATGCGGAATCCGGATTTGTCCGTGGGACTTCTTGCTCGTGAGTTGGCGATGGGCCGCACGCTGATTTTCCGAAAACTGAAAGCCGTTACGGGCTTGACGCCAAACGATTTTATGAAACTCATTCGTTTGAACGAGGCGAAACGGATGATCATTGAAGGCCGATACCGCATTACCGAAATCGGATTTCTTACCGGTTTCAGTTCGTCGTCCTATTTCGCCAAATGTTTTGCCAAGCAGTTCGGGGTTCTTCCGACGGAATTCCTCGAAAAGCAGGACCCCGGAACGCAGTAGCCAGGGGCAGAATGAGCCATTTCTCAACTCCCGGGGCCTCCGAGCCGATTTTATCGTAAAAGTGAACGATATTTTTCAACACGGAATCCCGGATTCAGTAATTTTACATTGAATTCGGCAGGTCGCAGTATCAGCCGGCCAGGATTGACAATGCGGAATCAACCAACCCAAAATTACCCATATGAAACATTACTTACTTTTCTTGCTGGCTTCCTTGGCCTTGTTGACCGGATGCGAGAAGGATGACGATCCTACATCTGTTTCACTCCGAAGTATTACGCGTGAAAAATTCGACGACAAGGGCGGTCGTGCGAGTGCTATTGTAGATGCCGGTGGCCGGGATGTAACGGCGGAGTCGAGCGAATCGTGGTGTCGTACTGCAGTCATCGGCTCGATCGTCAATTTCAACGTTCTTGCGTATACGGGCTCAGAGGAGCGTTCAGCCACGGTCACCGTGAAGGCGGAAGGACTCAAGCCGTTGCTGATCAACGTTGTTCAGGATAAATTCAGGGGGCTTGTCGTTGTACCCTCGACGCTCATCTTCTCCGATACGGACCGCACGCTCTCCGTTGCGGTAACCTGCTCCGGAGTCTACGATGTAAAACTCACGGAGAACCCGAATAACGCATTCTCGTCCTCGAAGAGCGAAGACGGCGCGAGCGTCAGTTTCACATCGAACAAGGCGTCGAGCCGTGTCGAGGTGAAGGGGCGCGCGGAGTTTACACCTGAAGAAGGCGATCCGGTGATCGTTACGCTTATACAACCTAAAAAGAGCACCTATGATTTCCTGCTCGGCACGTGGAACGTAACCAAAACCGATATTTTTGCCGGGAGCATCCAGAATCTCTCGTCGGTCACATTCTCCGCCAAGGAAAATCAATATTCGTACAAGGTCACCATCAACGATCCCGCACTCAAGGATTATCCCTTTACGGCGGAGTTCGCCGATGGCAAAGTGGTCATTCAGACCGGTCAGGAACTGGGTTTTTCGGGAACAAAGTTCTACACCCTCCATTTCAATGGCCCGAATAACGGGCAAGGCAACTATATCTGGTCACAGGCGGGCGTGGTCGCCTGGGCGGCGGAACCTGTCTTCGATGAAAATGCAGGCACGATCCAGCTCGTGTTCAGCGATAACGGCCAGGGCAATGGCCGGGAGGCCAAGACGCTCTGTTTCTGGGAGAACAACGACCGGTATTGGTCGTTTACCGGGCAGCTCTGTTTAACCAACGCACTGGAACTTTCCAAAAACTACTAACCGACTCCGAATGCAGCGGGCAGGCCGCGACTTTTGCCGACCGCGGCCCTGCCTGCGCCCCGGAACCAAGAATTTCAATGACTGACCAATGAAAAAACTGACCATACTCATTCTGCTCGCCATGGCAGTGGTGTGCCGGGCTTCGGCACAGAACCGCGTGGTAACAGGCACGGTATCCGAAGAGGACGGTACGCCGCTGACGGGCGCCGTCGTCCAGGTCGTCGGCACGAACAATGCCGCCACGGCAGCGATCGACGGGCTTTATACACTCAAAAATGTCCCCTCCGGAGCCGTACTGCGTGTCTCCTTTCTGGGATACGATCCGGTCGAGAAGAAGGTCGATGCCGACCGCATGGATTTCATACTCAAAGCGAGCGCACAAGAAATCGCATCGGTCGTAGTGACCGGTATGCAAAAGATGGACAAGCGTATCTTCACCGGAGCCACGGACCAACTATTGGCCTCGGATGTCAAACTGGACGGCATCAGTGAAATCAGCCGCGGTCTTGAAGGCCGTTCTGCCGGCGTGTCCGTGCAAAACGTTTCCGGAACTTTCGGCGCCGCCCCGAAAATCCGCATTCGCGGCGCTACGTCGATCTTCGGAGACTCCAAGCCGTTGTGGGTGGTGGACGGTGTGATCATGGAGGATGTGATCAACGTCGACGCCAATTCCTTGTCGTCGGGCGACGCCACGACGCTCATCAGTTCGGCCATCGCCGGACTTAACGCCGATGACATCGAGAGTTTCCAGATTCTCAAGGATGGTTCGGCAACCTCGATCTACGGCGCCCGCGCCATGGCCGGAGTCATCGTCATCACCACGAAGAAAGGCACGCCCGGTATTACGAAAGTCAGTTACACCGGCGAATTCACGATGCGTATGGTTCCCAGCTACTCGAACTTCAACATCATGAATTCGCAAGAGCAGATGGCCGTCTACCAGGAGATGTACGACAAGGGATGGCTCAACTATGCCAATACCGTTTACCGCTCGGAAAGCGGCGTCTACGGCAAGTTGTCGCAACTGATCAACACCTACGACCCTGCCACGGGGCAGTTCGCCGTGCTGAACACCCCCGAAGGGCGCAACGCCTACCTGCGACAGGCGGAGTTTCGCAATACCGACTGGTTCAAGGAACTCTTCCGCAACAGCATTCAGCACAGCCACTCGGCCAGCATCTCCTCGGGCAGTGAAAAAGGCTCGTATTACGCTTCCGTCGGTGCGATGGTCGATCCGGGATGGAGCATCCAAAGCAAGGTGAACCGCTACACGCTTCTGGTCAATACCACGCAGCACATCCTCAAGGACAAGCTGACGCTGAACCTCATCGGCAACGCTTCGTACCGCGAACAGCGTGCACCGGGATCGCTCTCGTCGGAGGTAGACCCTGTGTTCGGAACCGTCAAACGCGATTTCGACATCAACCCCTACTCCTATGCATTGCGTTCGTCGCGCACGCTCGACCCTGATGAATTCTACACACGCAATTACACTCCGTTCAACATCAAGGACGAGTTGTCCAAGAACTATATGGACCTGAATGTGAGCGACGTGAAATTCCAGGCTGAACTCAAATGGAAGATCACTCCGAAAGTCGAAGTTTCGGCCCTTGGGGCAATCAAATATCAGGCTTCGAGCACCGAGCATCACATCGAGGACAGTTCGAACCAGGCGCAGGCCTACCGTTCGATGGCCACCTCGATCATTCAGAGCAACAATCCCTACCTCTACGACAATCCCGATGAGCCGAACCGTGACAAATACTCGATCCTTCCCCAGGGTGGTATCTACAAACGGAGCGACTTCCGCGCCAAGAGCCGCGATTTCCGGGCTTCGATCAGCTACAACGACACGTTCAACGACAAGCACATTCTGAATCTGTTCGGCATTGTGGAAGTCAATGCCATCGACCGCCGCGCCACCTCGTTCCAAGGCTGGGGCCTGCAATACGACATGGGCGAAACGCCGTTCTACATCCTGGATCTGTTTAAGAAACAACTGGAGGAAAACACCCAGTATTACAGCCTGTCCAATACACGGGAACGCAACGCCGCCTTCGCCGGCACATTCTCCTATTCCTACGACTACCGCTATACGATCAACGGTACGCTCCGTTACGAGGGTTCCAACCGGTTGGGCCGATCGCGTAAGGCGCGCTGGTTGCCGACCTGGAATATCGCCGGCAAGTGGAGCATCGACCAGGAGTCGTTCTTCGAACCATTGCGTCCGGCCTTCTCCAGCCTTGCGCTGCGACTCTCTTACAGCCTCACTGCCGACCGGGGCCCCACATGGGTCAATAACTCCACGGCTACGATCTATCCGCTGAACCCGTGGCGTGGTGCGACTGAAATCCGGGAACCTGCATTGAGTATTTCAGCTCCTGAGAATTCGGAACTGACCTATGAAAAAAAGCATGAGTTAAATGTCGGCCTCGACATGGGATTCCTCGACGACCGCATCACTCTTTCGATGGACGCCTACCGACGTAATAATTTCGACCTGATCGGCAACGTTGTAACAATGGGTTTGGGCGGTGCCGTGGATAAGCAGGGTAATGTCGCGGAGATGAAATCGCAGGGTGTGGAACTTTCGCTTTTCACCCGCAATATCGAACGTAAAAACTTCAAATGGCAGACCAATTTCATCTTTGCCTGGATGGACAACGAGGTAACCAAACTCAAAACCATGACGCGCATGATCGATTATATCACCGGCACAGGTTACTCGATGGAAGGTACGCCGCGCGGTTCGCTCTTTTCCTTGAAATTCAAGGGACTTAACGAGATGGGCATCCCGACGTTCCTCGCCGCTGACGGCAGCATTACCTCGACGAACATCCAGTTCCAGGAGACTGTGAATATGAGCAACCTCGTCTATGAAGGTCCTGTCGATCCTACCATCACGGGCAGCCTGGGTAATATCTTTAAGTGGAAGGGATTCACGCTCAACGTCTTCATGACCTATTCCTTTGGAAACGTCGTCCGTCTCGATCCGATTTTCTCGAACGGTTATTCCGATCTGACGGCCATGCCCCGGGAATTCGCCAATCGTTACCTCAATCCCGGCGACGAACGACGGACCAATGTCCCGGTTATCGCCAGCACGCGACAGAATAACGATATTTCCAATCTCTATGTCGCGTACAGCGCCTACAATTACTCTGATGTACGGGTCGCCAAAGGCGATTTCATCCGCATGAAAGAGATTTCGCTCTCGTACGATTTTCCGCAATCGGTCTCTTCGAAATTGCGCATGAGCGGATTGTCGCTCAAATTCCAGGCAACCAACCCGTTTTTGATCTATTCGGACAAAAAACTGCAAGGCCAGGATCCCGAGTTCTTCAATACGGGAGGTGTTGCAGTACCGATGCCCAAACAGTTCACGCTGACGCTTCGTGTCAGCTTCTAAACCCGCTCCGCCATGAAAATCAAACAACTGATATCACGCATAATGCTTCTCGGCGCCGGTTCGCTCATACTCGCTGCCTGCAACGATTTCCTCGACGAACTGCCCGACAACCGTACTGAGCTCGATACGCCGGACAAAATCAACCGGCTGCTCGTGTCGGCCTATCCTTCACGCAGTTTCACCCGCATGTGCGAAATCGCATCGGACAACTGCGACGACATGGGAGCGAACAATCCTAACACCAGCCTGCTGCTGGAGCACAACAGCTACTGGATGGACATGAACGAGGCCGAGAACGATAGCAACAAAAATACCTGGCAGGCCTACTACTCCGCGATTGCCGCAGCCAACACCGCTCTGGAAGCGATCGAAAAACAGGGTACGCCCAAAGAATTGCTTCCGGCCAAAGCCGAAGCCCTGCTTTGCCGGGCCTATTCGCATTTTTGCCTCACGATGCTCTATTGTCTCCCTTATCATCCTGAAAAAAGTGGCGAATACCTGGGAGTCCCTTACATGGAAGCTCCCGAAACGACGCTCAATCCGGTTTATCACCGGGACAATCTCAAGGAGGTATATGAGAAAATCGACCGGGATATCGAGGAGGCGCTTCCTCTGGTCAGCGATGTCAACTATGCGGTTCCGAAGTACCACTTCAACCGCAGCGCCGCCTATGCCTTTGCCACGCGCTTCAACCTCTATTATCTGAAGTGGGAAAAGGTGGTCGAATACGCCTCCGAGGTCCTCGGCAGTGCCCCTTCGACCGTCATGCGCGACTGGGCGGCAGTCAAGCAGCTGGCCTGGGACGGCTCGGTCCGTACCCTCGACTACATCAGCGTCGGACACTCGTTCAACCTGCTGATGATTCCCATGGTGACCGGTAACGGATCGCTTTTTAACGCCTGGAGCAACTCCGGCGCGCGCTTCACTCACAACTACCGCGTCGCCAAGAGGGAGACCTACCGCGCGAAGCGGCCGATGGGCGGTCCGTGGGACCGGTGGAAGGACAACTGCATCGAAAAGGTCTACCAGCATCCTCCTTTCATTTGGCAGGACAACGATGTCAACAAGATCTACATGCCCAAATGGCCCAACCAGTGGGAGGTAACCGACCCGGTAACCGGCGTAGGAATCGGTCGTTCGACGATGGTGGCGTTCACAACCAATGAAACGGTGTTGAGCCGTGCAGAGGCCTATGTCCATCTCAAGGAGTACGACAAGGCAGTTGCCGACCTCAATGCCTGGATCGGCTCTTTCTATCTGGTCGGACAGAACGGCATCGAATCTCTGACCCGCGAACGCATCGCCGAGGTCTACGGTGATCCGTCATCGAATCGATTCCTACCAGATCCCCCGCTTGGGACCCCACACCGCGCAAGCCGCTCCATCCCCACGGCTTTACAGTCGAGGCTGGTGAACAGGAGCACCTTATTCAGACCACGCTCTTTTGCCGCCGCATTGAGACCATCGCCGACGGACTGCGTTGGGGGGACATCAAACGCTACGGCATCGTGATTGATCGTTTCGACGACTCGGCCTACAACGATGACAATACAACCGGATTCACTGTTGCGGCCACGCTCGGCGAGAAAGATCTTCGACGTGCGCTCCAACTGCCTCAAGAGGTTATCACAGCCGGATTGGAAGCGAATCCCCGCAATGAGAATCGTCCTGACCATCCGTTCTGCCAATAACCAATTCACTAAATATTTATATTGAATTATGAAACCGACAATCATATCCCTGTTCTTGCTTCTGCTTGTCTCAGGCGCTACGACCTCATGCGACAAGGACGAACCGGACGGCAAAAGCATCTTTGTCGATCCCGCCGAGGAAAAGACCGAGTTCGATTTCTGGCTCGACCGGCACTATACGGAACCTTACAACATTCGTTTCGAATACCGCATGCCTGACCGCGAAACCCACTTCAACTACTGGGTCTCGCCGCCGCCCGTGGACAAATCGATCGAGGTGGCCAAACTGATCAAATACTCGACGCTTGACGCCATGGCGGAACTGATGTCCGATCAGAAAGATCCATTGCTCTTCGCAAAGAGTTATTTCCCGCGGGTACTCTATTTGGTGGGCAGTTTTGAGATCAGCAGCACCGGGAACACCGTGCTGGCATCGGCTGAAAATGGCCTTCAAATCAATGTTCTCGGCGTAAAATTTTTCGACCGGGAAAAGGACAGCGAACGAATCGCCGGAACGATGCTTCACGAGTTCATGCATATCCTCGATGGTACATATCCCGTACCGAGCGACTACGATACCATTACGCAAAGCGATTACGTGGGTGACAAGTATGCCCAAAGCGGTAATGACTACATGGAGCTGGGCTTCGTTTCGAAGTATGCACGTTCGAGTCCCGCAGAGGACATCGCCGAAACGGGCGGACGCCTGATCAGCATGAGCGAGGAGGAGTGGGAGGCGATGCTCTCCTCGATCGAAAGCGCGGACGGCCGCGCCAAAATCGAGAAGAAGCGCTCGATTCTCATCGCATGGCTCCGCGACGATTTTGGCGTGGACGTTGCGAAGTGGAGCGACATCTACCTGCGCCGTCTTTCCGAACTCGGAGACATCGACTGGACGAATCTTGAAGATTAAACTGAATGTATGAAAAAGAGAATCAATATATTAATACTGGCTGGGCTGCTGTTCTCAGCCGTTGCATGCGACGATTCGGAAAATAACTTCAGCGAGTCGACCTCGACCCGGATCGAGCAGACGCTTGAACGCTACAAATTCGCATTGCAGGCCGGGAAGACATGGGTGATGGAGTATTTCCCTGACGAAAATCTCGGTTATGGCGGTTGGATTTATATCGTCGAATTCCAGGATGACCGTATGGTTAAGGCCTGGTTCGAGGGGAGCACTTTCGTCGAAGCCGATCCGCTGCGCACGGAATCGGAATATCGGATCGAATTCTCGACCGGTCCCATGCTGAAATTTGCAACCCATAACGATTATCTGCATTTCTTCTCGTTTCCCGGAGACAACGGCGCCGGCTACCAAGGATGGAAAGGAGATTACGAATTCACGTTCATGTCGCTCTCTCCGGCTTTCGACGAAATCATTCTGCGGGGCATTAAAACCGGCAACCGGATTCGCATGACGCCGCTTTCGGGACAATACACTCCGGAGAGTTACCTC
>OGPZ01002026.1_pt1 | contig 13205 bp, 11 predicted proteins | sample 1553111 | NCBI WGS metagenome assembly OGPZ01 (sample SAMEA2579968, study PRJEB22360) | human gut metagenome
TCGGTGACTTCCTCCCCCCGCCAAAGAATTTCTTCGGCGCCGCCCGCAACATCGAAAACGGCGGCTCCCTGACCATCATCTCCTCCGCGTTGGTGGAAACCGGTTCCAAGATGGACGAGGTGATCTTCGAGGAATTCAAGGGCACCGGCAACATGGAACTGCGCCTGAGCCGTGAGCTCGCCGACAAGCGCCTGTTCCCGGCCATCGACGTGAACGCCTCCGGCACCCGCCGCGAGGAGCTCATCACCGATCCGCAGGAACTGCCGATCATCTACCGTCTGCGTCGCCTGCTGGGCGGCCTCGAGCCGGAACAGGCCTACCAGACGCTCGTGCCACGCCTGAAGAAGACAGCGACCAACCGCGATTTCATGGCGTCGCTCATCCAGCAGAGCGGCAACGCCACCAACGGCAACTGAGTCGTCGGCTGCAAGCGAATCTGAAGGTTTGAGGGGCTGCATGGCAATCGCCGTGTAGCCCCTTTCCTATGCGTACGTTTCGACGAATTTCGTGAAATTGACCATTTTTTGGACAACGTTGTCAATTAAAAAATAGGTAAAAATACGACGAGAAAAGATAAATGGGGAAAATATATATGGTCGATATGGGGGTATGAGCTAAATAAAACAAAGATATTTCATGACAGCGTTGCGCCGTCCGGATAAACTGCGGCGATTCCGCGACGGTATGTGCGCGGTAGTGGGTATGGTAAGGAAGAAAAAGAACATGGAACTGCAGTGGGGACGGTCGATTGCGGCCGGTGCAGTGGATTGTTGGAAAAGGGGTATGAATGACCAACAGTGACAATGGTCCGGTAGACGCACGTACGGTTGCGAGCCAGCTCGACGCGACCGATGGCGTAATCCTCGACATGCTTGAAAAGGATGGCCGAGCCACGCTGTCCCACCTTTCCGAGGTGACAGGCCTGTCCGTGTCCGCCGTGCAGTCGCGCGTGCAGAAGCTTGAGCGTCGCGGCGTGATCCGCGGCTACAAGGCGGTTATCGACGACGAGCGCCGCGGCCTTGCGGTGAACGCCTACATCGCGGTCACGCCCATCGATTACTCCCAGGAAGCCGAGATTCCAGACAAGCTCAAAAACATCGACGGCATCATGTCCTGCGATTCCGTCGCCGGTTCGCCCAGCTTCATGCTCACCGTTCGCGTCGAATCGCCCAGCAAGCTCGAAGAGCTGTTGAACCTCATCCATCGCACGGTGTCGGTCAGCACCGAAACCACCATCGTGCTGCAGCGTTACTTCGCGAAGTGACCGCTGTTCGGCAGATGCCGCGGTAGGGTGCGCGGTAGGCTTATACCCATGAGCGACAGCGAACATGACTGGCTTCGGCCAGAAGAAGAAACCGAATCCGAAACCATCATCGACGCGCGCACCGCGCAGAACAACCCCGAAGTGGCCGATGTGGTGGCTAAAATCGCCTCGCTGCGCCAATCGATAGACAACGTCGACGCCGCCATCGTCTCGCTGCTGGCGGAACGGTTCAAATACACGTCGCAGGTGGGTGTGCTCAAGGCGCGTGCGGGCTTCGCGCCGGCCGATTACCAGCGTGAACATGCCCAGATCGAGCGTCTGCATCGCATTGCCGACGAAGCCGGACTGGATCCGGAAATCGCCGAAATGTACCGCGAATTCGTGGTGACCGAGGCCAAGCGCCGCCACAAGCGCATCGCCGAAAACGGGGGAGACCCGGGCGTACTCGACGTTTTCGCCTGAGCCGTCCGTTTTCCGCGCGCCCCGCGCGAACGTCCATTGCCGACGGGCATGCCGGGCACTACATTAAATGCCTTGGAAAGTTGTTTCGATTGCGATTGAGAGGTCCGGCATGCGCCACGCCACCGCGAACCGTCCATCCGGTGCCCGACGCCCGCTTGCCGCGGCGATCGCGGTCGCCGTCATCACCGCCGCTCCCGTCGCGGCAGTCGGCGTGAACGACGCGATATCGGCCTTGCAACAGAATGGGCAGTACGCGGCCGATGCATCGCATGATGACGTGATGAGCGCCTACACCTCCATCGACAAACCAGGCCGCCTTTTCCTGACCAACAGCGGATCCTCCACGTCGAAACGCGTTCCCAAAGGCGTTGTCGCATTGCCGTGGAAAATATCCGCCTCCTTCACCCTCAACGGGCCCGACGTAAGCGTTTCCGACGTTTCCGACGCTTCCGGCATGATCGGCATACGCATCGCCCTGCATGTCACGAAACCCGACGTGACCGCCAATCTGACGCCAATCGTCGCCTTCACCATTCCCGGACGCGTCGGCAGTGACGTGACCGCCGATGACGGCGTGCTCGTCTCATCCGACAACACCTCGACCCTGGTGGCTGCGGTCGGCAAACCGGGCGAGGACCTGACCTTCAACGCCTACGTGACGGCGAAGCACTTCACCATGAGCTCACTGTCCATCGCCGCGGTGGAAGGCAACGTTCAGCAATCACTGCCTGACCTGACCAAGCGCGCAACCACCTTGGTGGACGGTCTGACCAACGTCGGCTCGCAACGCAACCGCAAGCTCATCGCCCAACTGGAACAGCTCAGAGACAACGAGAAAGCGCTTGCCAAACAGACCATCGCCGTACGTTCCAAAGCGCACGATCAGGCGTTCGACGGCTACATCGACGCGTACGTGGGCTCATACACCACGCATCTGTCCGGTTCGATTGGCAACGCCACACAGCTTCCCGCCATTCTCGGCACCGCGTCCGAACTGAACGGCGATACCTCCGTAGCTAAATCCGTGGCAGACCTGGCCAACGCCGTCAACGACGTGAGCGCCGCATACCGGCATATCGGCGCGGCCGACGCCGTCGACGAGGTGATTCGCACCATCGAACAGCGCGGCACATCCGGCTTGGTGAACGAGCTCACCAAGCGCGCCGGCGAGGAACAACAGCGCGGCTCCAAAGACTACAGTGCCGGCCAATCGCAGCTGTCCGCGGCCATGATCCCGTATTCGATGGATTTCACCGACGCATACACGGCTCGGCTTAAGGAACTGGGCGCCACCGCAGGCACGGCTGGCAGCTACGAAACCCAAGCGATCGCCGACGTGCGTGCCGGCATCAAAGACAATGAGAAGCTCAAAACCGCGTCCGACAAGGTGTCCGCGGCGATGACCGCGTTGGCGGACGCCAGCGAGCACACCGGACAGGCCAGCGCATTCCACCAGATCGTGCTGCGATTCGCCGACCAGCTGGATTCGGATGACGACACGTCCGAATCGGGCGCTGCCGATGACGCTTCTGTGCTGGACACGTTGCGTTCCGCCTCCGCCAGCCAATCGTTGTGCGCGAAAGCCGAGAAACGGCGGTCCCGTGCGCAACGCAAGGCCGAACGCGCGCAGGCGAAGAACAACACCGCCGATTCGACCAGCTTGGTCGATGACAAGAACGCCATCAGCATGGATGATGTGATGAGCTACGCGGGCGGACTACGCCCGTCGTTCGGCGCCGCAGCGGACACCACGTCGAAGAATGTGGCGAAAGTCGGGGGAGTGGACGGCTCTTCGAAGAACAGCGGTTCCGATTCCTCTTCTTCCGCCGATTCGATGTCCAGTTCGTTGCCGGTTGCCGGCTATGGCTTGGCGAAAACCGGTTTCACGCCGGATAATGGCGATTTGATTGACGAGACGGTCGAATTGGCCGCCGCTGCGGAAGTTTTCGACGATGCGCTGCAGGCTGGATTGGGTGGGAACGGTTCCGGAAATTCGTCCGCTGGCCCGCAGTACCTCCTGTCCGTTCCGGTGCTGTAGAGCACGCGGTTTGTGCGATGCGCTAAATCCGATAGTGCTCCGTCGCTTACGTGGTGCGTTTCGGGGTTTTTGATTGCGATTTCCGCCTCCGCTTGTGCATTCGTTGAGATTACGCCCATAAAAACCATTTTTCGCGTACGGGTTTGTGCGCAGGGGCAGGAATGTACGCTGAGAACAGCCGAGAACGGGATAAGGACGGTTCTATGCGCGCACGTCTTGCGATTTAGGGCGATTCTGCACGGACGTGAGCAAAAGGGGATATGATTTCGACCGTTTTGCCTGCGATTTATACCCCTTTTCGCTCACGAAAGCATTTTTCCCGCGATTTTGACTGAATATGAGCAAAAGGGGGCACGGTTAGTTGCAGACAGTGACGGGATATACGAGGGGCCTCTCCTTCATGCAAAGGAAAGGCCCCTCGTATGTGGGTGAAGTGAGCGGCTGCGCTACAAAAGCCGCTGGCGGCTCACCTCAGAGACTCACTTCTTCGGTTTCTTGGCCGGCGGTTCGCCTAGCTCGCTTTCGGCGACCGTCACATCGGCGGCCTCGTCCTCACCCTCGGCGGCAGCCGGTGCGGTGAAGGCGATCGGTCCGGTCACGCGACCAGCTTCGGCGATATCGCCCAGCGCGGCCTCGATGGACCCGCGCACATCGTCGGCAACGGCAAGCGTCACAGACAAGATCGGGGTCTTCATCGAAACCTTGGCCTTCGACTTGATGCCACGCAGCGCGGCCAGAGCCTCACCGGCATGAGCAAGCAGATCGGCGGATGCGTCGCCGGCGGCGGCCGCGTACACGTCGGCCACAGGCCATGCTGCGCGGTGCACGGAGCCTTCGCCCTCATGCATCCAGCTCCACACTTCTTCGGTGGCATACGGCAGGTACGGGGCCAGCAGGCGCGCGAACGCATCAAGACCCAGGCCCAGCGTGGTGCGTGCGGACTTCACCGCGGCCTCGCTCGGCACGTTGCCGGTGGAATCGGCGGTGCCGTAGGCGCGGTTCTTGACCAGCTCGATGTAGTCGTCGCAGAACTGCCAGAAGTAGTTCTCGATGACTTCCAGAGCCTTGGAATGCTCGTAGTTGTTGAGATCGTCGGTGGCTTCGCGGACCACGGCGGCCATCTTGGACATCGCGGAACGGTCGATCGGCTCGGTCACGTCGGCCGGGTTCCATGCGGCGACTGCCGGAGCGCCCACGTGATGGTTCTCGTCCTCACGTCCGATGGCCAGCGCGAACTTGGTGGCGTTGAGCAGCTTGATGGCAAGACGGCGGCCGATCTTCATCTGGCCTTCGTCGTACGTGGCATCCAGACCCAGACGGGCGGCGGCGGCCCAGTAACGCACCGCGTCGGCGCCGAACTGCTTGATCGGCTTGTCCGGCACGACCACGTTGCCCTTGGACTTCGACATCTTCTTGTGGTCCGGATCGAGGATCCAGCCAGACAGCGTGGTGTTGGCCCACGGCAGGCACTTGTTCTCCAAGTGCGCACGGTCCATGGTGGAGAACAGCCAGGTGCGGATGATGTCCTGACCCTGCGGACGCAGGTCCATCGGGAAGGTGGCGTTGAAAATGGCCTGGTTCTCTTCGCCCGGCTCCTCCCAGCGGGTCACGATCTGCGGAGTGAGGGAGGAAGTGGCCCAGGTATCCATGATGTCCGGCTCGGCGGTGAAGCCGCCCGGCACGTCACGCTGGTCCTCGGTGTAGCCTTCCGGCACATCGTCGGTCGGGTCGATCGGCAGACGGTCCTCGCTCGGGGTGATCGGATGGTCGTAATCGGCGGTGCCATCCTCCTTCACCGGGTACCACAGCGGGAACGGAACGCCGAAGAAGCGCTGACGGGAGATCAGCCAATCGCCGTTGAGGCCATGCACCCAATTCTCGTAACGTACACGCATGAAGTCCGGGTGGAAGTTCAGTTCCTTGCCGCGTGCGATGAGTTCGGCGTTTAGCTTCTCGTCGGTGCCGCCATTTTTCAGGTACCACTGGCGGGAGGTGACGATTTCGAGCGGCTTGTCGCCCTTCTCGTAGAAGTTCGTCATACGTTTGGTCGGGGTCGGTTCGCCGTCCAGATCGCCGGCAGCGCGCAGCTCGTCGACGATGATCTTACGTGCGGAGAACGTGGTCTTGCCGGCGGTCTCCTGGAAGATACGCTTGCCTTCCTCGGATTCGATCCAATCCGGGGTGTCCATGACGATGCGGCCGTTGCGCTGGATGATGGAACGCAGCGGCAGGTTCAGATCGCGCCACCATTCGACGTCGGTCACGTCGCCGAACGTACAGCACATGGCGATGCCGGCGCCCTTGTCCATTTCCGCCGCCTTATGCGCCAGAATCGGCACCTTCACGTGGAACAGCGGGGAGTAGACGTACTGGCCGAAATACTGCTTGTAACGCTCGTCGTCCGGGTGCGCGATCAGCGCGCCGCAGGCGGCCAGCAGTTCCGGACGGGTGGTCTCGATGTAGATCGGGGTGCCGTCTTCGAAACGGAACGCCACCTTGTGGTAGAAGCCCGGATATTCGCGCGATTCCAGTTCGGCCTGGGCCACTGCGGTCTGGAACGTCACGTCCCACAGACCCGGAGCGTCCTTCTGATACGCTTCGCCACGGGCCAGGTTGCGCAGGAACGCCTTCTGGGCCACGCGCTGCGGATGCTCGCCGATGGTGTGGTAGGTCTGCGACCAGTCGATGGACAGGCCGAGGGAACGCCACAGCGCCTCGAACTGCTTCTCGTCCTGGGCGGTGAGCTTTTCGCACAGCTCGATGAAGTTCTTACGGGAGATCGGCACCTGGTCCTTGGCGTCGATCTTCTTGCCGTCCGTACCCTCGAACGGCGGCACGAAATTCGGATCGTACTTCAGGGACGTGTCCACGCGCACGCCGTAGTAGTTCTGCACGCGGCGCTCGGTGGGCAGGCCGTTGTCGTCCCAGCCCATCGGGTAGAACACGTCGTAGCCGTTCATGCGCTTGAAACGTGCGATCACATCGGTGTGCGTGTAGGAGAATACGTGGCCGACGTGCAGGTGGCCCGAAACGGTGGGCGGCGGGGTATCGATGGAATAAACGGCCTTACGGTCGCGGGTGCCCTGGAACTTGTAGACTCCGCTCTCGTCCCAGACTCCGCGCCACTTGTCTTCGAGACCGTCCACGCCGACCTTGTCGGGCAGCGGCGTGAGGTTCGCGTTGATGGTGTTATCTTGGCTTTCAGTCATAGTCGCTAGTCTAGAAAGCGAATGTGACAACTGCCATGGTGCCGACTTCCGCCGAACCGAATGCCGGAATCGCATGCAAATCGCGGAAAATCCACATAAAAAACCGTGGAAAAATCAGTGCAGCGTCAATCTGTTCAACGGCAGCAGACGATCGGTCAGATTCTTCGGATACCCCTGCAGCCCATCGGAAACGGCAAGGAAGCTCTTGCGCGTGTACAGCCAGTCGCTGGCCGCGTTCTCGCTGACGGCGCGCGCGTAATCGCGCATGCGGGCCTGATAATCGTTGTCGTTGGTCGCGGCCATGGCATTGGCGTAAGCCTGCTGCGCGTCGCCGTTCTCGAAATGGAACACGGACTGGCCGTTATCGAAGACGCTTGCGTCACCTTCGTCGCTCATGGTGGTCAGCGCGATGTTATAGGTGCCGGCGTTCATGCGTTCCGTCACGTCCGCGGCGGAATCGAGCACTTCCAGATTGGTGTTGATATTGAGGTTTTCGATGGCGGTTTTCACGTCGTTGCCGATGCTTTCGTATTCCTTCGGCACCAGAATGTCGATTGGCGCGATGTAGTTCACTCCGAAATACGTGCGCATCCGTTGCCCCTGTTCAAGGTTGTAGGGGTACAGGCCGCTCAGGTCCTCATACCCGTCTTCCAGCGGGCTGATCGGCCCTCCTAGCGGCGCGTACGCGTCGGGCGCGTTCTTGGCGATGGTCTTCGCATCGATGGCGTATCGCGTCATCTTGCGGATCTGCTCGTCGGAGAAGGGGCTGTTGTTGTCGTTGTTGAACGCGAGCATCACCTTGTCGAAGCTGATGCCGCTGTCCGCGGTAATACCGTTGGTCTTGCCCAGTTCCGAGGCGGTTGAAGCGCTCAGCGGCAGCGCCATGCTGATTTTGCCGGCTTTCATGGCATCGGCCATGGATTCCTCGTTGGTGTAGTAGTAGAGCGTCACTTGCGATGATGCGGCTTTTTTGCCCCAATACGAGTCGTTGCGTTGCAGCACGATTTGCGATTGGTCCGCGGTTGACACGGTGAATGGTCCCGATCCGACCGCCGATTTCGCATAGTTGGTTTTGCTTTCCGCGTCGTACACGATGCCTGCACGGCCGGCCAGCGCGCGCAACAGCCGCGGATTCGGCTTGGCGAGCGTGATGACCACCGTATTCGCATTGGGATTGGTGATTTCCTTCAGATCACCAAGCTGGTCGGCTCCCACGTAATGGTTGTTGACGGCGTTCTGCAGTGACCAGACCACGTCGGACGAGTCGAGTTTGTGCCCATTGGCGAACGTCATGCCGTCGTTCAGCGTGAACGTGTACGTGAGACCGTCGTCGGAAGCCTGCCAGGAGCTGGCGATCCCCGGCTGCAGCTTGTTGGTGTCGCTGCGGGACACCAACGTCTCGTACACGTTGCCGAGCAGCGCCTGCTCCACGGCGGTGCCCTGTTCGGTGCGGATGTCAAGCGATTCCGGCGCCTTGCCTTCGATGCCGATCGTCACGGACGAGTCGGAGACGAGCGTGCCGAAGGATGTGATGGGATTCTTGCGGCCTGTCAGCGACAGTCCCAGCCACAGCAGCACACTGAGCACGATCGCGACGCCGAAGAAGATCAGCCAGCGCGTCGCCTCGGCTTTCAGATTACGTTTCCGCCCGTTTTCATCCATGCACCCGAGTCTAGTTGACGCGTGCTACACGCCCGATGGCCGGGTGCGATTCGACGGAGTGCCGGCGCGGCGGCTGGCATGCGTCGGAATCACGCGGCGAACGCGCTCGGACACGTGTCGTTGAGGGGGCAGTCGGCGCAATCCGGTTTTCGCGCATGGCAGATGGCGCGGCCATGCAATATCAAACGGTGAGACAGATCGGTCCATTCTTCGGGAGGGAAGCAGGCGGTGACCTCACGTTCGATGGCCACCGGGTCAGGGGAGGGGCTCGCCCAGTCGGACCGCCACCGCAATCGCCCAGTCACACGAATCACATGCGTGTCCACAGGAAAACCGGGCACGCCGAACGCGTTGCCCAACACCACGTTCGCGGTTTTGCGGCCCACGCCCGGCAGGCTGACCAGCGAAGCCATATCGGCCGGCACCTCGCCCCCGAATCGCACGCACAACTCATGCGACAGCCCGATGATATTGCGCGCTTTCGTACGGAAGAAGCCGATGGTGCGGATGATGTCCTCGACGTGCTCGGGATTCGCGGCGGCAAGCTCCGCCGGACCGGGATATTCACCGAACAGTTCCGGCGTGACCATGTTCACGCGCTTGTCGGTGGTCTGCGCGCTCAACACCGTAGCCACCAGCAGTTCGAAAGGAGAATTGAAGTTCAACGCGCATTTCGGATCGGGAATCTCCACGCACAACTGCTCGTATTCCTGATGCATGCGCGCGATCCGCGCCTTCTTCGATTCCCGAGGCATGCCTCCCAGCCTACCCCTCGCATGCGGACGAACGCGGGAAACCTGCGGAAACGTCGCAATCGGCAAAAACAGCGAAAATCCATCGAAAAAACAACGGGAAATCAGCGAAAGGCCAACGAAAACAAACGGAACCCGTCGAACATCAACGGAATGATCGCAAGAAAAAGTCAGCTTTCGCCGGATTCGCCGTGAGCCGCATCCTTGGCCGCGGCCTCATGCTCATCCTCTTCCGGCGGATCGAAACGATAGCCGACGTTGCGCACGGTGCCGATGAGATGCTCGTACTCGCCACCCAGCTTGGCGCGCAGACGACGGATATGCACGTCCACAGTGCGGGTGCCGCCGTAATAGTCGTAGCCCCACACCTCCTGCAGCAGCTGCGCACGCGTGAACACGCGGCCCGGATGCTGCACCAGATACTTGAGCAGCTCGAACTCCTTGTACGCCAAGTCGATCGGATGGCCATGCAGGCTGGCCGTATAACCGTTGGTATCCACCACCAGATCGCCGGAACGGATCAGGCCATCCTCGTTCTGCACGCCCTGCTCGCCGGTGCTAGCGGCCGTGCTGGCCGGCGCATTGCCCCGTTCGGACACCAGACGCAGACGCCCCTCCACTTCGGCGGGGGAAGCGGAGGCCACCACCACATCGGCGATGCCCCACTGCGAATTCACCACGGTGAAACCACCCTCGGTGAGAATCAGCACAATCGGCGTGGACAGTCCCGACGCGTGAATCAGCCGGCACAGCGTTTTCGCGGTGGCCAGGTCGTCACGCGCATCAAGAAACAGAATGGTGTTCTCCGGCATCTTCACCAGGCTGGCCGCATCCATCGGCAACACGCGCACGCGGTGGGAAAGCAGCGCCAACGAGGGGAGAACGGTAGCTGGATCGCTAGCGAACGTCATAAGCGTAAGATCCGTCACGTCAGCTCCCTTTTGTTCTAAACTGATGCCGCGATTGTACACGCAAAATGTATTATCGGCGTTTCATCGATTGTAACTGAAGTATGTGGACACATACGGCTACATTTATTCATATTGCATACGTATTGACCACAATATAAAAAGGGGGTCCGAGATGACCGCTCCGCAGGCCGTTTCCCAGCAAAACCCGTCGAAGGTCGCTTTCGGCAAAGTATTGGCGATCCAGATCGTCGCGTACGTGGTATTGGTGGCGCTCGCGCTCGTTCCCGGCATCGCATACGGCGATTCCGCCAATCCCGCCGTGGTGCCGTTCACCATCATCGGATCGCTGGCGATGATCGCGCTGCTGGTAGTGTTCAGCCCGTTCCGCGACGGCACCGCCGGACACGTGATCGCCGTCATCGCCGGCCTGCTGTCGGTGGTGTGCGCCACGACGATGACGCTCGGACGGGCGATTTTCGCCGCCGACGCGAGCGGCGGGCAGGAGTTCTTCATGGGGGCGAGCAGACGGCGTCGGCGGCCTGCTGATCCTGCTGATCGTGATCTCCTTCGGACGCCAGATGGCCCGCGAAAACCGCACGCACCTCATCCGCTCGCTGTCGCACAGCGTGGTCGAAGGCGTTGCGATGATTGCCAGCGCAGGCTGGTGCTTCCTGCCGACGGTACTGAAGGCGATTGGCACGGTCGCGTTCGTCGTGGTGCTGCTGGTGATCGTGGCGCTCGCCGTCTGCTCGTACTTCTGGCATCGCGACGCCGACCCCGAACCGACCGCGCGCGATCCGTGGATCGGCATCGCGATGCTGCCGGTCATGATCGCCGGTGCCGTGGTAGGCATCGCCGCGCTCGCCGTCGTGACGTTCTGACGATTTGGCGGTTGCGTAATCGCCATAATTCACGTATTTAAAAAGCCCGTAATCATTGCGATTGCGGGCTTTTCCGTTGCGCTGCGTGCGCTGCTGTGGGCTGTAGCGTCAGCCGAGGAAGCCGAGATGTTCGAACAGCACTTTCAGGCCGATGAGGATCAGCACGACGCCGCCTGCGATCTGCGCCGGCTTCTGCCAACGCGAGCCGAACACGCGGCCGATATACAGGCCGGCGGCGGAGAACAGGCCGGTGGTGATGCCGATGATGACCACCGACAGCCAAATGTTGAGCGTCATGAAAGCGAAGCTCACGCCGACGGCGAACGCATCGATGCTACACGCCACCGCGAGCGGCAACATGTGCCGCCAATCGAATTCAGGGGTTTCCTTGGCGTTCTCCTCGTCCTCTTCGAACGCCTCGCGTACCATATTGCCGCCGATTAGGGCGAGCAGGCCGAAAATGATCCAATGGTCCACGGCGGTCACGTATTTGCTGAACGTGCTGGCCGCGAAATAGCCCAGCAGCGGGAACAGCGCCTGGAATCCGCCGAACCACAGGGCGGTTTTGAGCGCGTCCAGACCGCGCAGCTTCTTGACGGTCAGGCCTTTGCCGATGGAGACGGCGAACGTGTCCATGGACACGGACACGCCAATAAGCAGAATCTGAATGAGCATAGCTGGTGAAAAGGTTCATCCCGCCGGTCTCCCCACGGGATGGGCCTCGACGGATTGCGTTCCGCCTACGCCTAGGAGTACCGACACAGAACTGCCGCACGCGGATCGATGGTGTCCCGCGGGCTTTGAATTCAGCGAATACTGTTCGCATGCCGTAAATTACAAGCCACCACTATAACGCACAAGCCGCCCTTGAAACAAGAGCGGCTTGTTATCGTCTATCGTCGAGTCGGAATTATTTCGACTCACTTCTCGCTTCCGCATGCTGCGCATGCGGCTTCGCCGCATAGCTGCTCACTTCGGCTACTGACAGCGCACCGCGCTGTCAGCTTCACGCCTCAGCGAGGCGCTTGCGGGCTGCGACGATTTCCTCCTCGGCCTTAGCGGCACCGGTCCAGTAGTCGCCCGGCTTGACTTCCTTGCCCGGCTCCAGAGCCTTGTACTGCTCGAAGAAGTGCTTGATTTCAGCCTTGTGGTACTCGGACACGTCGTCGACGTCCTTGATGTCGTCGAAGCGGACGTCGGCCGGCACGCACAGCACCTTGTCGTCTCCACCGGCCTCGTCGACCATGTGATACAGGCCGACGGCGCGGCACTCAACCACGCAGCCCGGGAACACGGAGTTCGGAATCATGACCAGGGCATCGAGCGGATCGCCGTCCTCGCCCAGGGTACCGTCGATGTAGCCGTAGTCATCCGGGTAGCCCATGGAGGTGAACAGGGTACGGTCCAGGAACACGCGACCGGTCTCGTGATCCACTTCGTACTTGTTCTTGGAACCGCGCGGGATCTCCACCACGACGTTGAAGGTTTCTGCCATTGTTTTCTCCTTGATCGAATGATCAGCAGTAGTTCGTTACTTAGAATACCCGCTTTCGCGCCATATCGGCACTGCATGCCGAATCGCAAGCGATTCACGGTTGCCGCAGCAGCCACTCCGCCGCCGAATGCGCTGTTTTTCTCTGGGGTCGGTTGCGGACAGGTGAGATTCAGCAGCCATAAACGGTGAGCATATATGAAAAGTGCGGGTGGAATGCATGAGATATGCACTGCCCGCACTTTTCATATGCTGCGATTCAGCTGCGATCAATCCAGCCATCCGGCCGAATCAATCGGATCCAGTCGTAAGTAGGCCGGACCAAAAATCAGTCCTCGACCACCGTCAGCACGTGCGCCACGTCGGCCCACGGTGCCAGCGAAACGTAGTTGTCCCAGCTCCACTCGAACTCGCGTCCGGTCAGCTCGTCGCGCACCTTGAGCGGCTTGTCGGTGGCGAAACCGAAGTCGGGCAGTTCGATGTGGACGATGGACTGATGCGCGTTGTGGCCGTCGAGGTTCACCACCACGATCA
>OGPZ01002038.1_pt1 | contig 13143 bp, 10 predicted proteins | sample 1553111 | NCBI WGS metagenome assembly OGPZ01 (sample SAMEA2579968, study PRJEB22360) | human gut metagenome
GCTGATCCAGAAGGATGCAGGAGTGACTCTGGATATGCAGAAGATTAATTATGATGATAAAAAGGTTTTGGATTCCCTTGGCACCGGTCGTTCTGATGGTGTATTTCAGCTTGAAAGTGCGGGAATGAAAAACTTCATGAAGGAACTGAAGCCTCAGAGTCTGGAAGATGTGATCGCGGGAATCTCTCTTTATCGTCCGGGCCCCATGGACTTCATCCCCCAGTATATCCGGGGCAAAAACCGTCCGGATACCATCCGTTACGACTGCCCTCAGCTGGAGCCGATCCTGAAGCCTACTTATGGGTGTATTGTCTATCAGGAACAGGTTATGCAGATCGTTCGTAACCTGGCAGGTTATACTCTGGGCCGAAGCGACCTGGTACGTCGAGCAATGTCCAAAAAGAAGGCCTCTGTCATGGAAAAGGAGCGCCAGAACTTTGTTTACGGAAATGAAGCAGAGGGAGTTCCAGGCTGTATTGCAAATGGAATTGATGAGGCAACGGCAAATAAAATCTATGATGAAATGATTGATTTCGCCAAATATGCCTTTAATAAGTCCCATGCAGCAGCCTATGCAGTTGTTTCCTATCAGACTGCATATCTGAAATATTACTATCCTGTGGAATTTATGGCCGCATTAATGACATCGGTTATTGATTTTCCAAATAAGGTTGCAGAATATATTCTGGTCTGCAGACAGATGGGGATTAAGATCCTGCCGCCGGATGTGAACTGTGGAATGTATGGATTCTCTGTAGATAACGGTGCGATCCGATATGGTCTGTCCGCTATAAAGAGTGTGGGACGTCCGGTTATTGAAAGCCTGGTAAGAGAGAGGGAAGAGAACGGACAATATCGTTCCCTGAAGGATTTTATGGAACGAAACTCTCCGCAGATGAATAAGCGAGCAGTAGAAAACTTTATCAAAGCAGGTGCGCTGGATTGCCTGGATGGTAACCGCCGCCAGAAAATGCTGGTTTATCAGAAGATTTCCGACAACATCAGTCAGGAGAAGAAGAATTCACTGGCCGGACAGATGAGCCTTTTTGATCTGGTAAGCGAGGAGGACAAAAAAGAATTTGAAATCCGTATGCCCGATGTGGAGGAATTCGGAAAAGAGGAACTTCTGGGATATGAGAAGGAAGTTCTGGGAATCTACCTCAGTGGTCATCCTCTGGAAAATTACCGGGGAATGATGGAGAAAACCATTTCTGCGAAAACCTCTGATTTTCAGCAGGATGAAGAAACAAATCTTCCGAAAGTCATGGATGGTCAGAAAGTAATTATCGGTGGAATGATTACGGATAAAACCATCAAATATACAAAGAATAATAAGGTTATGGCATTCCTCACAGTGGAGGATCTGGTAGGAACAGTGGAGGTAGTTGTGTTCCCCAGAGATTATGAGAAAAGTCAGCAGTTCCTGAATGAAGAAGGCAGAGTATTTATTCAGGGCAGAGTATCTGCAGAGGACGATCGCGCCAGTAAACTGATCCTTGAAAAAATCCGTCCCTTTGACAATATGCCAAGGGAAATCTGGATACAGTTTGACAATAAAGAAAGCTACACACAGCAATCTCAGGAATTGCTTGCAGACCTCAGACGTTCACCGGGTGACAGTGCTGTTGTGATCTACCTGAAAGACGTAAAGGCCATAAAGAAGCTTCCGGTTGGATATCATGCACAAATTCAGGACTCATGGCTGAACTATATGTACGAAAAATATGGTAAAACCAATGTTAAAGTTGTAGAAAGAGGATTGAAAAACTTATAGAAATGCGCTAAACTATACCCGAATATGTGTATAGTAAAAATGAGATAGATTCAGAAGATGGAGGAAGAAAAGATGGCAGAAAACAAGATAAAAACCATTGGTGTCCTTACCAGCGGTGGTGACGCACCTGGAATGAATGCTGCAATTCGTGCAGTTGTCAGAAGAGGTTTAAGCAATGGATTAAATGTAAAAGGTATTCTGAAAGGATACAATGGTCTGTTAAACGAAGAGATTATTGACATGAGCGCAAAAGATGTATCTGATACAATCGAGCGTGGAGGTACAATCCTTTATACAGCACGTTGTGCAGAATTCCGTACAGAAGAAGGCCAGAAACGTGGAGCAGAGATCTGCAGAAAACATGGAATTGACGGACTTGTTGTCATCGGTGGTGACGGATCTTTCGCAGGTGCTCAGAAGCTTGCGAATCTCGGAATCAATACAATCGGTCTTCCCGGAACAATCGACCTTGACATTGCATGTACAGAATATACCATCGGATTTGATACAGCTGTAAACACAGCAATGGAAGCAATTGATAAAGTACGTGATACTTCCACTTCTCATGAGAGATGCAGTATCATCGAGGTTATGGGACGTGGTGCAGGATATATTGCTCTGTGGTGCGGTATTGCCAACGGTGCTGAGGACGTTCTGGTTCCTGAGAAATATGACTATGATGAGCAGAAGCTGATCAATAACATTATCGAGAGTCGTAAGAAAGGCAAAAAGCATCACATCATCATCAATGCAGAAGGTATCGGTCATTCTGAAGCAATGGCAAAACGTATCGAAGCTGCCACAGGTATCGAAACACGTGCTACAATCCTTGGACACATGCAGCGTGGTGGAAGCCCGACATGTAAAGACCGTGTATATGCATCTATGATGGGTGCTCTGGCTGTAGACCTTCTTATTGCAGGCAAGACATGCCGCGTTGTCGGATATCGTCACGGTGAATTCGTAGACTTCGATATCAATGAAGCACTTGCTATGCAGAAAGGTATCTCTGACTATCAGTGGGAAGTATGCCAGTCACTTTCTCATAACTATGATAAAAACAACAAATAACAAATGAATAAAAAGATGCAGTTATATAACAGACTGCATAAATTAAATACTGCTCAGATAATTACCCTCGGTTTTGCGGGGGTGATTATCTTAGGGGGATTACTTCTGTGGCTGCCGTTTTGTACGGCACCCGGATACCACACATCTTTTACAGATGCCATGTTTACCGCAACCACAAGTATATGTGTAACAGGGCTTGTGACAGTTGTTACGGCAACTCACTGGACTCTGGCAGGCAAGATTATTATTCTTGTCCTGATCCAGATCGGAGGTGTGGGACTGATTTCCCTGGGCAGTATTATTTTTATAAGTCTGAGAAAGAAAATATCGCTGAGGAACCGGCGTGTTATCCAGGAGTCCTATAATATGGACAGAATGGGTGGGATGGTCAGGCTGGTGAAGAAAGTTCTGATCTGTGTGTTTGGAGCAGAAGGAATCGGTGCAGTGTGTTATGCAGTTCGATTTATTCCGCAGTTCGGTCTGGCAAAAGGTCTGGGATACTCTGTTTTTACGGCAGTATCTGCATTCTGTAATGCTGGTATTGATCTGCTGGGAGAGGACAGCCTGGCTCAGTATGTTGCTGATCCGATCGTAAACTTTACAAGTGTAGGACTGATCATTATGTCAGGTCTTGGGTTTGTGGTCTGGTGGGATATCTGGGATAAGATTAAACGAGTCATCAGAGGGAAACTTCCTGTGGGACATATATTTAAAAATCTCCGTCTTCACAGTAAGATCGTGTTGATGATGACGCTGATACTTGTTGTGGGCGGTACGGTACTGATCTTTCTGTTTGATCATGGAAATCCGGAAAGTATTGGGACATATTCGCCGGAAACGAAGTGGATGGCATCTTTGTTCCAGTCAGTTACCACAAGAACAGCCGGATTTTTCACTGTAAGTCAGGAGAGATTTTCCAATGCAACTTATATGCTGTGCCTGATATTGATGTTGATCGGCGGTTCCCCTATGGGAACAGCAGGTGGAATTAAGACAACAACAGTTGCGGTCCTTCTGCTGAGTCTGAAATCCAATCTTCAGGGAAAACGGGATGTGGAAGTACACCATAGGAGAATCAGAGACAGCTACATCCGTTCTGCAATCGTAGTGACAGGTATGGTACTTACAGTACTTATTCTCATGAGTATGCTGTTGTGTGCAGCCATGCCGGAAGCACCTATAGAAGATGTTGTTTATGAAATTACATCTGCGGTTGCAACGGTAGGACTTAGCAGAGGGCTGACACCCTGCCTGAATACAGCAGGCAAATGGATCGTGATCCTGACTATGTATCTGGGAAGAATCGGTCCGCTGACTCTGGGAACTGCAGTGACTGTACGTGTACAGAAAATGCCGGCAGATTCACATCTGGCAGAAGAAGATATTATGATTGGATAGTAACGGTTCGGCAGTCAGGCGGATATTCGCAGAGGATAACGAATACATGTTCAGAAAGAGAAATGAGGAAGAAAATGAAGAACAAATCTTATGCAGTGATCGGTCTTGGGCAGTTCGGGATGACGGTAGCCCTTACTCTAGCAGAGGCGAACTGCGATGTACTTGCCATTGACGATAAAGATGATAATGTGCAGGATATCGCAGAGAAAGTTTCCTATGCTGTCAAGGCAGATGTGCGTGATCCGGGAATTCTGGAATCGCTTGGAGTTCAGAACGTAGATGTTGCGGTCATCGCAGTAGCCGAGAATATGGAGGCCAGTATTACAGCAACGATGCAGGTGAAAGAACTTGGAGTTCCTTTTGTCATGGCGAAGGCAATGAATTCTCTTCATGGCAGGATACTGGAGAAAATAGGGGCAGATAAGGTGATTTATCCTGAACATTCCATGGGTATCAGAGTTGCAAGAAATCTTCTCTCCAGTGGATTTGTCGATATGTTTGAGCTTTCTTCTGATTTCAGTATGGCAGAATTTAAGATCCCGCGGGAATGGATAGGAAAAACACTTCGGGAGCTGAAGGTCAGGGAAAAGTATAACATTAATCTGATCGGTCTGAAGCATGGCGATAAGATGAATATGAATGTGGCGCCGGATGAAGTGTTTCCGGCAGACTGCACAGTTGTTGCAGCAGGAGCAAACAGTGACCTGAATAAGGTTTCGGAAAATTGAGGATAAGATATGATCACCAGTGTAAATAACGGACAGGTAAAAAATATCATACAGCTGAACCAGAAAACAAAAGCCCGCAGAGAACAAGGGCTTTTTGTTGCAGAAGGAAGAAAAATGTTCGGCGAAGCACCTAGGGATTGGATTTCGAAGGTGTATGTATCAGAAGCTCTCAGCGGTGATGCAGAACTGATGGCTCAGGTGGAGAAACTTCCATATGAGATAGTAGCAGATTCTGTTTTTCGACAGATGAGCGATACGCAGACGCCGCAGGGAATTATGACAGTGCTTAAGAAACCTTCCTATATAATGGAAGATATTCTCGGCGGGAAAAATCCGCTGGTTATGATTCTGGAAGATCTGCAGGATCCGGGAAATGCGGGAACTATTCTCCGTACAGGAGAGGGTGCCGGAGTAAGCGGAGTTCTTCTGACAAAGACCTGCGTGGATATCACAAACCCGAAGGTTATACGATCAACCATGGGTTCTGTCTACAGAATGCCTTTCCTATATGTGGAAAGTGTGGTATCATTAGCACAGGAACTGAAAGACAGAAATATCCGCACATTTGCAGCGCATCTGCATGGTAAGAACTCTTATGATCAGGAATCCTACACAGGAGGAACTGCTTTCCTGATCGGCAATGAGGGAAAAGGACTGACAGATGAAGCGGCAGACAGTGCTGATTGTCTGATACGGATTCCTATGTGTGGAAAAGTAGAATCTCTGAATGCTGCCATGGCATCCGGAATTCTCATGTATGAAGCTGCTCGTCAGAGACGATAGCAGACGAAAGGAGGAGTTTCATGCAGCCTTTGATCTGGCTTGGGATTCTTGCGTTATTGCTTGTTGTAGAGGCAATTACGGCAGGACTGACCACCATCTGGTTTGCCGGCGGCGCACTGGTCGCTGCTATTGCATGTTATGCAGGAGCGAACCTCACTGTACAGATATTGCTGTTTCTGTGTGTTTCATTGGTACTTCTCATCTTTACCAGACCACTGGCAATGAAGTACTTCAACAAAGAAACCATACAGACCAATGCAAACAGTCTGATTGGAAAGAAAGCAGTTGTGATTCAGGAGATTGACAATCTGGCGCAGACAGGCCAGGTTCGTATCAATGACATTGAATGGACTGCACGTTCTGCTGATGACGAAAAAATCGGCGAAGGCACCGTTGTAACGATCGAAGAGATCCGAGGTGTGAAACTTATCGTAAAACAGAATAAGGAGGATTAGTTATGGGCGTGGTTTTTCTGATAGTTATTATCGTTATTGCGGTATGGGTCCTTGCATCCTGCGTCCGCATTGTACCACAGGCATATGCAGTAATCCTGGAGCGTCTGGGAGCTTATCAGGCGACCTGGAGTACAGGAATTCACTTCAAGGTTCCGTTTATTGAACGAGTAGCCAGAAAGGTAAATCTGAAGGAACAGGTAGTGGATTTTCCACCGCAGCCGGTTATCACAAAGGATAACGTAACCATGCAGATCGATACTGTCGTATTCTTTCAGATTACAGATCCGAAGCTTTATACTTACGGTGTGGAGAATCCGATCATGGCAATCGAGAATCTGTCCGCAACAACCTTAAGAAATATTATCGGTGACATGGAACTGGATGAGACACTTACATCACGTGAGACGATCAATACCAAGATGAGAGCTTCTCTTGATGAAGCTACTGATCCATGGGGAATCAAGGTCAATCGTGTGGAACTGAAGAACATTATTCCTCCGGCAGCTATTCAGGATGCAATGGAGAAACAGATGAAAGCTGAGCGTGAACGTCGTGAAGCAATCCTGATCGCAGAAGGTCAGAAGAAATCTACGATCCTTGTTGCAGAAGGTAAGAAACAATCCGCAATTCTGGATGCAGAAGCTGAGAAACAGGCAGCAATCCTCCGCGCAGAGGCTCAGAAAGAGCGTATGATCAAGGAGGCAGAAGGACAGGCTGAGGCAGTTCTGAAAGTTCAGAATGCCAATGCAGAGGGTATCCGTATGATCAGAGAGGCAGGAGCAGATGAGGCAGTTCTGACACTGAAGAGTCTGGAAGCATTTGCCAGGGCAGCAGACGGTAAGGCAACCAAGATCATTATTCCGTCGGATATTCAGGGAATTGCAGGTCTGGCAAGTTCGCTGAAAGAGATCGTCACTGATCCGAAAGCGGAGACAGACAAATAACAAAAGAGAATAAATGACATCGGGGAGAGAATTATTATGAACTTAAAAGGAAGAAACTTTCTGACACTGAAAGACTTTACACCGGAGGAGATCACATATCTTATTGATTTATCCGCAGAACTTAAAGCAAAGAAGAAAGCCGGCGAGCTTCACGAATATTACAGAGGCAAAAATATTGCACTTATTTTTGAAAAAACAAGTACAAGAACCCGCTGCTCTTTTGAGGTAGCTGCCCATGATCTTGGAATGGGAAGCACATACCTGGATCCGACAGGTTCTCAGATCGGTAAGAAAGAAAGCATTGCAGATACAGCAAGAGTTCTGGGAAGAATGTATGATGGTATCGAATATCGTGGATTTGGTCAGGAAGTCGTAGAAGAGCTTGCAAAACATGCAGGTGTTCCGGTATGGAATGGCCTTACGAACGAATATCATCCGACACAGATGATCGCTGATATGCTGACAATCCGTGAGCATTTCGGAGATTTAAAAGGACGTAAGCTTGTATACATGGGTGATGCCCGTTACAATATGGGTAATTCCCTGATGATTGCCTGCACAAAACTTGGCATGCATTTCGTAGCCTGCACAACTAAGAAATATTTCCCGAATGCAGAGTTAGTTGCTCAGTGCGAGGAATATGCAAAAGCATCCGGCGGAAGCATCACTCTGACAGAGGATGTTCAGGAAGGAACAAAGGATGCAGACGTTATCTATACAGACGTATGGGTATCCATGGGTGAGCCGGATGAGGTATGGACAGAGAGAATCCATGATCTGACACCTTATAAAGTAACAAAGGACGTTATGAAGAACGCAGGAGAGAAAGCAATCTTCCTTCACTGTCTGCCTGCATTCCATGACCTTAAGACAAAGATCGGCAAGGAAATGGGCGAGAGATTCAATCTGACAGACATGGAAGTAACAGACGAAGTATTTGAATCTGAGCAGTCCAAAGTATTTGATGAGGCAGAGAACCGTATGCATACCATCAAAGCTGTTATGGTAGCAACATTAGGAGAGCCGGAGAACAAATAATGGCACATCTGTATAATGAAGAAACAATTTCACAGGCGATAGACACAAAATGGGCGGGCAAAACCGTCCATTTTGCAAAAGAAACAGATTCTACCAATTCATGGATCAAGCGTCTGGCAAAAGATGGTGCAGAGCATGGAACTCTGGCAGTTGCGGAATTTCAGTCTGCGGGAAGAGGGCGTTTTGACAGAAGATGGGAAGCGCCGGAGGGCAGCTCTATTATGATGACACTGCTCTTACGTCCGGAATTTTCACCGCAGTATGCGTCTATGCTGACACTGGTTATGGGAATGGCAGTGGCACAGGCAGCAGAGGAACTGGGGTTTAACGTAAGTATTAAATGGCCCAATGATATTGTGATCTCTAAGAAGAAAATCTGTGGTATCCTGACCGAGATGGGAACAAATGGTGTGAAGATCAATTATGTTCTCATCGGAGTAGGAATCAATGTAAACCTGAAAGAATTTCCGGAAGAAATGCAGGACAAAGCGACTTCACTGATTCTGGAGGGCGGTCATGAATATGACAGAAATCAGGTGATTGCACTGGTGATGAAATATTTCGAGATCAACTATGAGAAATTTATCCAGACCTGTGATTTTACTCATCTGCTGGATGATTATCACAGAATCCTTGCAAATCTGAACCAGCCGGTCAGAGTGATCGATGGTGACAGAAGTTTCGAAGGAATCTGCAGGGGGATTGATGAAAAAGGTGAACTGCTTGTGGAAAGGCAGAATAAAGAAGTTGTGAAAGTCAGCGCAGGAGAGGTTTCGGTGCGTGGACTTTACAGCTATGTATAAAGATTCTGAATAATTTCGAAAGAGGGAAACAGTAATTTATGTATCAGGACAACATTACTCTCTGCGGCGCAAGTGCCTATGAGAAGAAATTTTATTTTAATCAGGATTTCAATGCACTTCCGGATCATGTGAAGAAAGAGCTTCAGATCATGTGTGTTCTTTACACAGAGGATGTAGGAGGAATCCTGACTCTGGAATTTGACGAAAACGGCAGACTTCAGTTTAAAACAGAAGCTCTGGAAGCAGATGCCCGCTACGATGAGATCGGAAGCGGACTGAAGATCAAACAGCTTCAGCAGGACAAGAAAGAACTTCTGGAATCTCTGGAAATGTATTATAAAGTATTCTTTCTCGGAGACATCCCGGAAGAAGAACTGAAGAAAACATCGGGCAGTGAGGACTGAATCCATGCAGACAAGGAATGAGCCGGTACAGGAAAGAGAACCATTCATGAAGATGCAGTGGAAAATAGGAAACGTACAGATTGATAATCCGTTTGTTCTTGCACCAATGGCAGGTGTCACAGCCCTGCCATTTCGAACGCTCTGTAAAGAGCAGGGGGCCGGACTGATCTGTATGGAAATGATCAGTGCAAAAGCGATTTCTTTTCACAATAAGAACACCATTGCCCTGATGGAGATTGATCCATGTGAGCACCCGGTTTCCATGCAGCTTTTTGGCAGTGAACCGGATCTTATGGCAGAGGTTGCGAAATCCATTGAGGACAGAGATTTCGATATCCTGGACATCAATATGGGATGCCCTGTGCCGAAGGTTGTCAATAACGGTGAGGGATCTGCATTATTGAAGAACCCGAATCTGATTGAAGAGATCGTTCGAAAAGTATCATCTGCAATCAGTAAACCGTTGACTGTCAAGGTGCGAATCGGATTTGAGAATGAACCGGTAGATATTGTTGAGATCGCGAAACGTATTGAGGATGCGGGAGCAGCAGCACTTGCAGTGCATGGGCGCACCAGACAGCAGTACTATTCCGGCACTGCAGACTGGGATACAATCCGCAGGGTAAAAGAAGCGATTACCATTCCTGTAATTGGAAACGGAGATGTAGATTCTCCGCTGAAAGCAGAAGAACTGGTGAAACAGACCGGATGTGATGCTGTTATGGTGGGACGTGCAGTAAGGGGAAATACCTGGTTGTTCCGCGAACTGAACCATTATTTCCGGACAGGGGAACTGTTGGAACGTCCGTCTGTAGAGGAAATACGTGAAATGATCCTGCGTCATGCCAGAAAACAGATTGAATTAAAAGGGGAGTTCGTAGGAATCCGTGAGATGCGTAAACACGTTGCCTGGTATACTGCAGGCATGCGTCACAGCGCAGGGCTCAGAAGAGAGTCAAACACCATAGAAAGTTATGAAGCGCTGGAGGCGCTTTTATCAAGATTAGCATAAAAGTTAAAACCATGTGAAATGAGAAATATAAACAATAGCAAAGGCGCTCGGAATGCTTGACAATCCGGGTGCTTTTTTGTATAATACAGAAATTGTGAATATCCTAGAATAAGTCTGCCCTTTTTCAGGTATGATGTATCAGGAAGCACATAAATCCATGTAGTGATCCGGGGCGAAAAGAAACGCAGAAGACTATACCGGATGTTGAAAGGGAGTAAGGTTATTATGGAAGAAAAGAAAAACTTACTAACTTATGCAGGACTTAAAAAATTAGAAGAAGAGCTGCATGATTTAAAGGTAGTAAAGAGAAAAGAAGTAGCAGAGAAAATTAAGGAAGCCAGAGAACAGGGCGACTTATCTGAGAATGCGGAATACGATGCAGCGAAAGACGAACAGAGAGACATTGAAGCACGTATCGAAGAAATCGAGAAGATCTTAAAGAATGCTGAAGTTGTTGTAGAGGACGAAGTAGATCTGGACAAGATCAGCGTTGGATGTAAGGTTAAAGTACACGATTTTGAATTCGAAGAAGACATCGAGCTGAAGATCGTAGGTTCCACAGAGGCTAACAGCCTTGAAGGCAAAATCTCCAACGAATCTCCCGTAGGAAAAGCACTTATCGGTGCGCATACAGGTGATGTAGTAGAAGTAGAGATGCCGGCAGGAATCATGAAATACAAAGTTCTGGAGATCCAGAGAAACGTATAAGAGACAGATGACTGAGGTGCGCGTAGAGATTTATCATGCAAAGGCATAACGCGCACCTTTCTCTGACTATATAAGCAGATAATAAGAAAACAATAAGAAGTTTGTTATTTCTTATTTTTGTCTGTATATCTGATAAATTGATATTTGAAAATACAGGATTCTGTTGAACGGAATCTTCTGTTACATCTGATATCACATGGAAATGTAGAATAAATGTAACTATTCAGTAGTCTACTATCCCGCGAGGTGTTTTGGCACGTAAGTACCAAAATCCCGAGACATACAAGCCAAAATGCCATCACCGCAGGTGATTTTTAATGCATTTTGGCTCGTAACTGTGAAGGTACTGAACAGTTACGAACAAATAATAATTATACAAGTATATAAGGAGGAACCAAGGTGGCACAGCAGAAGCAGGAACAGGATTTAAACCAGTTACTGAAGGTACGTCGCGATAAACTGGCAGATCTTCAGGCTAATGGAAAAGACCCATTTCAGATCACAAAGTTTAACCAGACTCATCACTCAATGGAAGTGAAGAGTCTTTATGAAGCACATGAGGCAGAACTTCTCAAAGATCGTGCAGAAGTAGATGTAACAGGTCTTGATGAAGAACAGGCAAAGGAAGCTGTTAAGAAAGATTATGAAGAGAGAAGAGAAATCATGGACGCAAGCCCGATCCACGTAGCGATTGCAGGCCGTATGATGTTCAAGAGAGTTATGGGTAAGGCTTCTTTCTGCAATATCCAGGATTTACAGGGAAATATTCAGGTATATGTAGCAAGAGATGCGATCGGAGCAGATTCTTATGCAGATTTTAAGAAATCCGATATCGGTGATATCTTCGGACTGGAAGGTTTTGCATTCAGAACAAGAACAGGTGAGATTTCTATCCATGCAGAAAGCATGACTCTTCTTTCCAAGAGCTTACAGATTCTTCCTGAGAAATTCCATGGACTGACAGATACAGATATGCGTTATCGTCAGAGATATGTAGACCTTATCATGAATCAGGACAGCAAGAACGTATTTATCAAACGTTCCCAGATTCTGAAAGAAATCCGTAACTTCCTTGCAGACCGTGACTTCATGGAAGTGGAAACTCCGATGCTGGTTGCAAATGCAGGCGGTGCTGCAGCAAGACCGTTTGAAACTCATTATAATGCACTGAACGAAGATGTTAAGCTTCGTATTTCTCTTGAGCTTTATCTGAAGAGACTGATCGTTGGTGGTCTTGAGAGAGTTTATGAGATCGGACGTGTATTCCGTAATGAAGGTGTAGATACCCGTCATAATCCGGAGTTTACTCTGATGGAGCTTTATCAGGCATATACAGATTATGAAGGCATGATGGAACTGACTGAGTCTATGTTCCGTTATCTGGCAGAGAAGGTTTGTGGTTCTGCGAAGATTTCCTACAATGGTATCGAGATCGACCTCAGCAAACCTTTTGAACGTCTGACCATGAATGATGCGATCAAGAAATATGCAGGAATTGACTTTGATGAAGTTGCAGATGATGAAGCAGCTAAGAAGCTTGCAGATGAGCATCATATTGAATATGAAGAACGTCATAAGAAGGGTGATATCATCAACCTGTTCTTCGAGGAATACTGTGAAAAAGAACTGATCCAGCCAACATTTATCATGGATCATCCGATCGAGATTTCTCCGCTGACAAAGAAGAAACCTTCTGATCCGAATAAGGTAGAGCGTTTCGAGCTGTTCATTAATACATGGGAAATGTGTAACGCATATTCCGAGCTCAATGACCCGATTGACCAGAGAGAGCGTTTCAAAGCACAGGATGCTCTTGCTGACGCAGGAGATGAGGAAGCAAACCACACAGATGAAGACTTCCTGAATGCACTGGAGATCGGTATGCCGCCTACAGGTGGTATCGGATACGGAATCGACCGTCTGGTTATGTTGCTTACAGACAGCCAGGCAATCCGTGACGTACTTCTGTTCCCGACAATGAAGTCCCAGGGCGCTGCTAAGAACGAAGCAAACAACGCTGCTCAG
>OGPZ01002047.1_pt1 | contig 13091 bp, 6 predicted proteins | sample 1553111 | NCBI WGS metagenome assembly OGPZ01 (sample SAMEA2579968, study PRJEB22360) | human gut metagenome
ATACGGCTTCCGATGCTTCATTAAATTCCGTATCAAATCCTTCTTCGCCAACACCTTTTCCAAGATGGATCGGTGAGATCACAAGCAAATCAAATGGTGTCGCAGCTTTTTCTCTCGCTTTATCGATCACTTTTTCCAAACCTTTTGCAATCACCTCTGCTGATGCACCATAACATGTCTTACAGTCATTAGTGCCAAGCATAATAATAACAAGATCAAGTGGAGAATGTGTCTCTACTGCTGTACCGATCAGATCAAGTCCTCTTCTGCCTTCCCGTAATGCATCCTGAAAGATCGTCGTTCTCCCACACAATCCTTCTTCATACACAGTAAAGTCTGCACCAAGCTTTTGCTGTAATAATGAAGTCCAGCGTACCCCCTCTAAGAAACGCCCCGTTCCATCCGGCTTGTATCCATATGTATTTGAATCTCCAAAACAAAGTATATGCTGCATCGTACTCCTCCTTTTATGTTAAGATGTGACCTTTCATCATATTCCTAGTGTTCTTGTATGAATAGTATGATACAGCATTTTAATTGCTTTGTCAAATACATTTTGATAAAATTTTGCATTTTTTGCATTCTTCTTATTCTGATCAGAATGGTTTCTCTGTCTTAGACTTGAGCTATTCTGATCATCTTGATTTTACGTTATCTTTTGATTGGTCAATTTATTATGGTTTATTTTTTACTCCATTCAGAAAATCGCTCAAAAAACGACCGCCAACACACTACTCTCAGCATATTGGCGGTCTTAACTGCTTCTATTCTTTTATTTAACGATCTTATTTCTTTGCAGAACGATGCATTGAGAATTCATAATCACTATACAGGTCCAATGTTTCCTGAATGGTACGTTCATCTGCATTCTTCAACTGCTTATCACGTTCTCTCTTAAACATCTTTTCAGGCTGGATATTTCCGGGACCACCGACACATCCGCCTTCGCAGATCATACCTTCGATGAAGTCTTCCGGTAATTTTCCGGCTTTCATTAAGAAAAGTGCTTTTCTACATTCTTCCCCACCGTTGCACTGGCGTACATTGACGTTTGTCTCTACACCCTGCTCTTTGAGTGCCTGTTTTACAGCATTTGTAACACCACCGGCATTCGCATATCTCTTCGCATAGACACTTCCGCGCTGTTCTTCCATTACACAAGATTCCAGTTTCACATTCTTCGCACGAAGCATTGCTTTAAATTCTTCGAATGTAAGAACAAAATCTGCATTCTCACCCGGAATATCCTGATCCTGACCGGCTTCACTCTTCTTGGCAATACACGGTCCGACAAAGACACAGATCGCATCCTTATGCATTGCCTTGACAAGTCTTGCTGTAGCAGCCATCGGAGAAACGGTTGTAGATACATGATCTGCAAGTTCCGGAAAATGACGACGGATCATATGTACAAATGCAGGACAGCATGATGTTGTCATCTTCTTTCCTTCATTGTAAGCTTCTGCCCATTCCTTTGATTCGGAATCTGATACAAAGTCTGCACCGATCGCAACATCTACCATATCTTTAAATCCGATCTTTTTTGCTCCGTTTCGGATGGATTCCATTGTAATATCAATACCAAACTGACCTTCTGCTGCCGGAGCTACTAAAGCATATACCGGTTTATCACCCTTGATACTGTCAATAACTTCTAACATACGTGAGCTGTCTGATACAGCGCCAAACGGACAGGAATTGATACATGCACCACAACGGATACACTTTTCATCATCAATCGTAACTCTTCCATCTTCACCTGCCTGGATCGCATCAACAGGACAGGCACGACGACATGGACGCATAGTATCTACGATTGCATTGTACGGACAGGCATTATAACACTGACCACATTCTTTACATTTTTCAGGATCGATATAAGCTTTATCTCTTGTCATCGAAATAGCACCAAACTTACATGCCTGCATACATTTCTTGCCCATACATTTCTGACAGTTATCTGTTACAGATAAACGTGCGATAGGACAGTTCTCACAAGCAGCAGGAATGATCTGAACTGTGTTATGACATGGTTCTCCCGTTGCAGGATTAATATTCTGTGCTAACATGATTCTTTCACGAATGATTTCTCTTTCCTTGTATACACAACAACGGAAACTTGGCTTGCTTCCGGGAAGGATTTCATAAGGAAGTCTTTCTAAAATACCATCTAAGTTATCTTCAAACGCAGCTTTAGCTACATGATACAGTACTTCGTTTTTAATATCGTCTATTGTATCATTTTCGTCTAAAAGTGTAATATCATCTCTCATGTATCTTTCTCCTCTCTTATCACTAAGTACACCAAAGCTTATCTTTTCCATAAATAGAAAGGACTTCTTTGCCATACCGGTTCATATGGTATCATTGATCCGAACAAAGCAGATTACACTTTGATCATCTGTTATCTGATTCAAACGTTTTTTGCAAAACGCCGAACCTAAATATAACATATAATGTCATTGCAAACAACATTATTTTCCATCTTTTTGCTTTTTTTTAAGATTTAACCGCCCAGCGCATTTTTGTGGAACGAGCCCGGCTGTTTTGATAGCATTCTTCCTTGGATGGGCGGATCACATCTTTTGCAATATCGCTATACTCTCCTGCTTTTAAATGACGTTTAAATGCTTTCTTTACCATACGGTCTTCTCCTGAATGAAATGTCAGGATTGCAACACGTCCACCTGTCTTTAATACTCCCGGTAGTTTTTCTAAAAATGCATCAAGCACTTCAAACTCACTATTGACATCAATGCGAATTGCCTGAAATGTTCTTTGTGCTGTCTTTTTAATGATCATTTTGACATCTTCCGACTGATCTTTACAGCCCTTTTCCTTTTTTACAACATTTTGAATCGTATCTTCTATGATCCGGTACAGTTTTTTCGTTGTATCGATCGTATTTCCTTTTTTGCGTTCCATGACGATTGCATTTGCCAATTCTGCGGCATACGGTTCATCCGCATTTTCTACCAGCATCCCTTCAATCTCCGCTTCCTCAAGCTGCATGAGTCTTTCGGCTGCCGATTCTCCCTTATCAGGATTTAATCTAAGATCAAGCGGTCCGTCTGTTTTATAAGAAAATCCACGTTCCGGATTATCAATCTGCATCGAAGACACACCAAGATCGGCTAATACAAAATCAAATTTGCCGGCTTTTTTTGCCACTTCATCTATATTGGCAAAATTCGTATGAAGAACGGTTAAGATTTCTTCGCCATAACCTGCTTCTTCGAGCCTTTTTTGTGTCTTGACGGATTCGATCGGATCAACATCGAGCCCATAAATATGTCCTTTGCCTTCTAAGCAGGCAAGCATCTTTTGTGTATGACCGCCATAACCTAATGTGGCATCTAACCCGATCTGCCCCGGCTTGATCTGAAGAAAGTCAAGAATTTCTTTTACGCAGATCGATATGTGCATTCCAGCCGGTGTATTGCCTTTACGGATCACTTTGGCTACTGTATCCGCATATTTTTCCGGGTTCAATTCTTTGTACTTTTCACTGTATTTTCTCGGATGTGTTCCTTTGTAACGCACACGTCTTTTGTGCACTTGCGTTTTGTTCTTATCTGCTTCCATTCGTCCTCCTTTTGCTCTCATTTTATAAATCAAAAACAAAAATTATATTTCTTAGACTTCTTTTTTATTTTTTCTTATCTTACTTTGATCGTATCCCTACCCTGATTTCATTTCCAGAATGATCTTTATTCATTCCGTTTTTCCTGACTTTTATTTACTCTTACTTTTCAAAAACCTGCTTAATGCTGTCATAGTGCAAAAACTTTCCTTCTTTTGCAATTTCCTGTATCTCTTCTAATGTTGCGATCTGAAAATCCGCTGTTTCCTCTTTTTGCAATACAACATCTTCTTCGGAAAAATCTTTGATAAAATGATAGACATCGACGAAATAATTGTCTCCCTCTTCTAAGTTTTCTCTCTGGTAGGTAAAGCTAAGACCTCCCTCGCAATCGGATACGTCAAGTCCTGTTTCTTCTCGTACTTCACGAATGACCGCTTCTTTCGAATCCTCTCCTGCCTGTACAGCACCTCCTGATACTTCCCACCAGCCCGGTGCCCACGATTTCGTCATAACCCGCTTTGTGATCAGATATTTTCCATCCGGTCTTTCAATAATGGCAAGAACTGTCAAATGAAAATCTCCTTCTTTCATGTTCCAGTCATTGCGTTCCATCGTGCGTCCTGTTCTTTTTTTATTTCTGTCATAAATATCCCAAAGTTCCATTTGTTATGACTCCTTTCGTTCTTTCATATGTACTTTCTTTTATTTTACGAAATAGTGTAAAAAAGTGCAAAGCCAGCGCTTTGCTATGTGTACCACCACTGTACGAGCAGTTTCCTATTCCACAAAAAAGACAACGTTTGCACGTTGCCTTTTGATTTTTCAGTCTTTCTGCTTCTAACACCTGACATTACTGTCAGATACGCAGGAAACCTTTTCGTTTCTTTCTTTGCAAAATGCAATCCTATTATAACATATCTTTGCAATAATAGAAAACTGCAACGTTTGGTACCGGAAATCCCTGTGGGCTTTCTGTATCAATGCAGGCAGCTTATTGGATCGATGTTACTTCATAGTCCTGTGCTTCAACAGCTTCTTTTAAAACATCGTTTGCAACCTCTTTTTCTAATGTTACGATCGCATTCTTTTTCTCATGGCTGACGATTGCTTCTTTCACACCATCAACCGCTTCTAATGCTTTCTTCACTCTTGCCTCACAATGACCACACATCATTCCTTCGATTTTCATTTCTTTTTCCATCTTTTTGTCCTCTTCTTTCTTAATTTTATTCAGTGACTGCTCTGCGAGCGGTTCCTGTGAACTTTTTTTATTTTCTATGACGGGTTCTTCCATTTTATGGTTATGCTTCTTTTTTGCATCATAGATCTTACATAAATTCAAACGCAATGCATTCGATACTACACAAAAACTTGATAAACTCATTGCCGCAGCGCCAAACATCGGATTTAACTCCCAATGGAATAAGGAGATCCATGCACCTGCTGCCAGCGGAATTCCGATCACATTATAGATAAATGCCCAGAATAAGTTTTCATGAATATTTCGTAACGTGGCACGACTTAACCGGATCATTGCCGGAATGTCTCTGACATTGCTCTTCATTAAGACAACATCTGCGGCATCAATCGCAATATCGGTTCCGGCTCCGATCGCTACACCAACATCTGCTCTTGTTAATGCCGGTGCATCATTGATACCTTCTCCGACCATTGCAACTTTTCCTCTTTGCTGTAAAGTACGGATCGTGCTTTCCTTTCCATCAGGAAGTACACCTGCGATCACTTCATCAACACCGGCAAGACGGCCGATCGCTTTTGCTGTTTCTTCATGATCTCCGGTAAGCATTGTAACATGAATACCAAGATCCTGTAATTCCTGTACTGCCTGTGCCGCTTCTTCTTTTAACACATCGGCTACTGCGATCAGACCAAGCATTTTCTGATCCATTGCAAAATATAATGGTGTCTTGCCTTCTTTGGCAAACTGCTCACCCTTTTGTAATATCTCATTTGCAACCGCCACTTTCTCTTCAATAAAACCACGATTGCCACCGTATAAGCCTTTACCATTTATTTTTGCCTGTAATCCATGACCGGCTAATGCTTCCAGTTCGTCCACTTCTTTTGCCTCGATCTTTTTTTTCTGTGCATACATATGGATCGCTTTTGCTAAAGGATGTTCACTATTCTTTTCTAACGCATAGGCATACAATAAAAGTTCATCTTTTGTGACACCCTCTGCTGACACAATATCCGTAACTTCCGGCTCTCCTTTTGTGATCGTACCTGTCTTATCGAGTGCGATCCGGCGTATTCTTCCTGCCTCTTCCAAGGCAGATGCATTTTTAAACATAATACCATTCTTTGCACCAACACCATTTCCGACCATGATCGCAACAGGTGTCGCAAGTCCAAGTGCACACGGGCAGCTGATCACTAATACGGAAATTCCTCTTGCCAATGCAAAACCAACATCCTGTCCTGCCAAAAGCCAGATAATCGTAGTGACTGCTGCAATCAATAATACAGCCGGAACAAATACACCTGATACTTTATCTGCTACTTTTGCGATCGGTGCTTTGGTTGCCGCCGCATCGCTGACCATGTGGATGATCTGCGATAATGTAGTATCTTCTCCGATTCTGACTGCCTTGCATGTCAGAACACCGGACTGATTTACTGTTGCCGCAGATACCGTATCTCCTTTTGTCTTATCAACCGGAATACTTTCTCCGGTCAGAGATGCTTCGTTGACGGCACTGTTGCCTTCGACTACAATACCATCTACCGGGATACTCTCTCCGGGATGGACTAAGAAAAGATCATCTACTCTTACTTCCTCAATAGAAACTTCTACATATTCACCATTACGGAGTACGGAAGCTTTCTTTGGTGCAAGCTTTAGCAGACTCTTGATCGCATTGGTTGTCTTTCCTTTTGAATATGCTTCTAACATCTTGCCGACTGTGATCAACGTCAGGATCATTGCCGCTGATTCAAAATAGAACTCATGCATATACCCCATAACCGTATGCATATCATTTTTCATCTGGGCATCGGTCATGGCAAAAAGGGCATATGTGCTGTATCCGAAAGCCGCACCGGATCCTAATGCTACAAGTGTATCCATATTAGGAGAGCGGTGCAAAAGACTCTTAAAACCGCTGACAAAGAACTTCTGATTGATCACCATGATCACGATTGTCAAAAGCATCTGGATCAGTCCCATTGCCACATGATTATCTTTTAAAAATCCCGGCAATGGCCAGCCCCACATCATATGTCCCATCGACAGATACATCAACAAAAGCAAAAAAACAACGGATGAACACAGGCGGTTTCTCAATGTTTTGATCTCTTTATCTTCTATTTCTGACATCTCATCTTCCTGGGATCTGCTCTGTTTTCCTGCTGCTTTATCTTTTTGCGTGGCTCCATATCCTGCATCTTTTACTGCCTGAATGATTGTTTCCGGTGCCGCAGTTCCTTCTACTGTCATTGAATTGGTCAAAAGGCTGACTGTACACTCTGTAACACCATCGACTTTTGAAACGGCTTTTTCCACGCGTGAACTGCAGGCAGCACAGCTCATACCGGTTACACTATAATGCTCCATGAATATTCCCCCCGTATTATTATTTCATTAGTTTTTGTAACATAGCAACAAGCTCATCAACGGTCTCTTCTTTTCCTGCTAAGATGTCGTTTGTCACACACGTTTTTATATGATTTGCAAGCAGCACTTTGGTAAAACTGTTTAATGCCGCATTGGCAGCCGCTACCTGCGTTAAGATATCAATGCAATAAGCATCTCTTTCTACCATACCCTTAATTCCACGAATCTGCCCTTCTACTCTGTTCAGACGGTGGATCAGATCTTTATATTCTGTCTCACTTCTTTTTTTTGTTTTGTTGCAACAACACTTTTCTTCACTCATCATTTTCCCCCATTCTTACCAAATGTACTCTCACAATCTTCTGAACGAAAATTTTCAAGATGAATTTTTAATATACAATGACATTTTTGCAGTCTTTCGTTTTCTTCTGCCCTGTCATAATAACCTGACTTATTCTAAAAAGCCTGCTAAACACTTTTCCATTCCTTATAGGATAGGAAACTTTTTATTTTCGGGCTTATTATATACCCCCTATAGGTATATTGCAAGTCTTTTTTCTATATTGTGTTCAAAATGAAAGTATTTCTCAATTAACCGGTGATGTTAAAAATCTTTCCAATTTAAAATGCAATGACAGCACATTATTAAATGCTCCAAAAGTACAGCACAGATTTGCCTGCATCAAAAGCAAAAACAGCATAAAAAAGTGCAAGAATTGCTAAAGTAATTCTTGTTGATGTACCTCTACTATATGAGCAATTTCCTATTCCATAAAAAAGTGCAAGAATTGCTAAAGCAATTCTTGTTGGTGTACCACTACTGCACGAGCAGTTTCCTATTCCATAAAAAAGGTGACTGCTTTCGATTTTTCATAAAAGCAGCCACCACATGCATTTTACCACCGCTCTTTTAAAAATATTGCACCGGTGATAACTCCCTATTTTCTATTTTTTTACTTTCCAGCCAGCAATCTTCATCGTCTTCTTACAGCCTGTCTTTGCCTTAGACAGCATCTTTTTATAAGATTTCAGATTTTTCTTAGGTACTTTGAATGCAGCCTTTTTGTTAATTCGCTTAGAAGCATTTTTTCCAATACTGAGTTTTCCCTGCTGAATAATAACCTTTTTTAGTTTTTTACAGTTTTTGAACGCATTCTTGCTGATTGCCGTTACTTTATACGTTTTCTTATTGATCTTTACTGTCTTTGCAATAACAGCTTTTTTAATACTCTTTGAGGATGCACCGATCACTGCAGCCGTTTTCTTTTTCGTATGAGTGATTTTATATTTTACACCTGATCTTACTGTAATCTTTGTGTTAGCTGTTGATTTTTTTACAGATGTCTGCGTACCATAATCTCCTTTTTCTAATATAGGTGCTGTCAGACAGGCATATTCTGTGATCGGAACTTTATCCTGTATAAACATACAGTTTACAACCCTGTGACTGACATCGGCTAAAAATGTTTTTTCTCCTTTTAAGAAATATTGATATTGCTCTTTGCTATTCTTTTGCTTTCCATCCGTATCATCCCATGTCACATCTAAAGCATACCATTTTCCATTTATCTGTATTGCATTCCACATATGATCTGTCCCGGAAACTAATGTACAAGAAATCCCATAATAATCACAAAACGCCTTCATTAATTTGGAATATCCCACACAACAGCCTCTCTTCATGGTAAGCATTCTACCAACAGAGCGTGTGTCATCCGCTGTTTTTCCATTTAATTTATAGCCATATGTGCTGTAAGAATAGTTTTTAATAATGTAGTCATGGATCCTTTTAACTTTGTCATATGTCGTATCACTCTTTTTCAGATCCATAGCATTTAGTGCCATATTTAAATATCCATAATATGCTTCTGCATCTCCTTTGCATAAAGCAACGTCATATGCCATTACCGGAGAATACATATAATAATGCTTTCCGGTATTTACTCCTGATACGTTATTTACTTCACTCTTTGCGAAATAAGTTACCCAGAATACTTCCGGATGATCATATACAAATGCCATCTGTGCATCTAATAAATCTTTTTTTGATAATTCTACGTCAGAAGTAAAAATTAAAGCATTCATTTTTCTGATAGTACGTTCTTCCGATACAAAACGGTAATTGGCAAATAATGTAGCGTATGCTTTTTTCGCATTAGCAGAAAGCTGTGTATAATAATAACCGGTATTTTTCGTATTAATCGTTTCTGTCATGGCTACTGCCTGACTTGCATCATAGAGATTGACCGTATCACCGTCTACATAAGTATATGCTGTCGAGCTGTTATCTGCCCATAATGCTACATAAGTTTTATCGCCATATTCCGTATTACCGATCTCTGTAGCTGTCTTATAACCATCCCACCATCCGAGGAATGAATAACCATCCTTTACGACATTGGATGGAAGCATTGCTCCGGTATAATAAGTATATTCCGTTACATTACCGTCTTTGATCATACCGCCTTGTGCGTCTAATGTTACTTTGTAGTTGCCGGAAACCCATTTTGCCCAAAAAGTCTTGTTACCGATCATATCAGGCAGGATATGCGTTACCGGTTCTCCATCGAATGACTCTTTTGTGTACCATCCGTCAAAAACAAAACCCGGTAAAAACATGGTGCTTGCATCCGGTAGGGCAACCGTATCACCATAAGTATATTCTGTAACTGCATTTCCGGAATTTGTTCCGTGGTTCATTTCATAAGAAATGGTATACTTTAACGGATCAGCCTTTGCGGTTAAGGTAATATCGCTTGCAGGCATTGTAAAATGTGCGGTTGTCTGTGTGGCATCTTCCAGTGCAATGCTGTCTGTTGTAATACCGGCTGCCTGATAGCCTGCATTTGTTTCAAAAGAAACATCCACTTTTTCTTCATAATAAGCTGTTTTTGGTGCGTTCCACTTCTTGATCTTTTTATCATTATCATTAACAGTGATCGTATACTGCTGTCTCTTGAAAGTATAGAATGCTTCACTGCTTCCGTCCGGTTTGATCTTTAATTCTTCTGTTTCGGGTGTGATAAAGCCGGTTTTTGCAAACATGGAAAGGTCAGGCTTTACCATGGTATCTGTCGTTCCACGTCTTTGTGTCTCAAACCATCCGGTATTCTGCTGTCCCGGAATTCCCTCATAAGCATAATAAACCGTATATCTTGTATCTGTCAGCGGTTTCCACTGTGCGTATAAGGTTGTTACTCCACTTGTGGCAAGATTGGTTACATAAGCCTTATCCTTATAGGATTGACCGCTTCCGTCTGCTTTTGTATTCCATCCGTCAAACTGATAACCGGTTCTTGTAAAACCATTCGCCGGTAACTGGCGTGACTGATCATAGATCATTGATACTGCTCCTACCACACCGCCGGTTGCATGATTCCTGTCAAATACAACACTGTAATGATTTGCTGACCACTGGGCGTATAAAGTGATCACTCCGTTTGTGGCAAGATTTAATACGTTATCTTCATCATGATACGTTTTTCCGCTTCCGTCTGCTTTTGTATTCCATCCGGTAAATGTATAACCGGTTTTCTTGTAGGCGTTTGCTGTTAATGGCTTTGTTTCATCATAAAGGATATATTCGGCATCCATGCTTCCGCTTGAAGCCTTGTTACCATCAAAACGAATATTATAAGAATTTGCATTCCAGTGTGCATAGACTGTCTCACCATATACGGACTGCATTACCGTGTCTTTTGTTACCTTTACTCCGTTATTTTCCAGTGTATACCATCCATCAAATGTATAACCGATACGTGTGGCAGTCGGTAATACTCCATATGTGCTGTCATATTTGACCATTCTTGATGCTTCACTGCAAGAGCCTTTGTTTGCATTAAATGTCAGCTTGTATGGATTGGCTGACCACTGTGCATATAATGTAATGGTATCTCCGTCTGTGTAAGAAAGATTTGTTACATCTGCTTCATCGGCATACTTTGTACCGCTTCCGTCTGCCTTTGTATTCCATCCGTTAAAAGAATAACCTTTTTTCGTATATCCATTCTTTGTCAGAGCAGTTATTGTATCATATGCTATATTCTGTCCTGCCATGCTTCCTGCATCTGCCGTATTCTTATCAAACTTGATATCATAGTGGATCGGAGACCACTTTGCAAGGAATGACTTCAAACCATGCTCGGTATCTGTTACTTTCGTTGTCAGAACAACCGGATTATTAATATCCGCATACCATCCTGTAAAAAGATATCCTCTCTTCTCTACGTTTGTGTTCAATACCTTACCGACTGAATAAACATACTGTTCCTTGTTTGTATTTTCAAGATCAGCAGAAACACCTTTCTTCCACTGACCACCATTCAGACTATAAACGATATCATAAGACTTTGGTGTAAATTTCGGTGTCAGCTCCATGATATCATCTGCATAATCAGCAGAGAATGTGCTTTTCTTTGTGATTATCTTGTCATTTGTCTTATCATATGTATAGTAGCATTCTGCATTATCATCTGTTCCAAGATAATAACCGTCTAATGTATAATAAGGCTTTGTGGCACATTCTGTCAGATTACTTACCTCTTTGCCTGCCAGTCCATAGAAATAATCCTTAAATAAGCCGGAAGCAACAGTAACATCTGTATCTGTTTTTACCATAACCTTGAAAGATTTTGGATAGGTCGTGCCATCTGTTTTTGTTGTTCCGTCAAGGGAAACCCAGCGAGAAGTTCCATAATCCGGTTCAACATATTCATTATAATATTCTCTTGCTGTAGAATTAGAACATCCCACGATAAATGTAATTCCGGAATCAACTAAATTTTCTTTTGCAAGATTTGGATTTTCTATAGTAAGTGTAGCACTTGTGCATTTTTCAAATGCTCCCTTTCCGATTTTTGTTAAATCATAAGGAATTGTAAAGCTTGAAATTCTACCACAATTATAAAACGCATAATCCCCAATTTCCGTTACGCTATCGGGAATATTCACAGACTGGATATTGGTACAGCCACAGAACGCATACGCATTGATCTTTGTAATGCTTGTTTTTCCATCCTTTTGTGCAAAGCTTACGGTTGTGTTTGGTTCTAGTGAACCTTTGAAAAGACTGCTTTTATTGATAACATCTGATTCGCCCACGCTCACTACCGGATAGGTAACATTCTTATACGTTACTTCCGTGGGGATGGTGATGGTGGAAGTGGCGACATCGTCAGGTGTATATAAATTAACAACTTCATTATCTTCGTTAATATCAAAATACCATGTTACATCATCAATGATCATTTTTGCAGCTTTTACAGTATTTGTATGTACAAAAGTGCTAATAATAATTGCAAGAGTAAATACAATGCTTATTGTAATTCCGATCTTCTTTCTATTCAAATTATTCAAATTATTCATAAACGATCCCTCACTTTCTGTCTTTCTTATCTATATAAAATATAATCATTTGTTACATATATATTATATCCACAGCGAACCAAAATGAATCTCCAATAATAAAGGTTTTTCATGTTTTCATCTGTTCTCTGCTCTATATCCTATTATTATATTTTAAGGATCTTTATTCCTATCTACTCTCTTATCACATATAGAGTCGCAAAAGATATTATTTCTGACGCTGATTGGCATATTTTCCATAAATTTCTCTATTGGTTCTATATGCACTATGATAACAGCATTTCTTTTTTCATTCTTCAAATTCTTCAATCGAATCAATCGTACATGCTTTTTGAATCCAACTTTTTAGAGTAGTCATATCATTTTGATTCTGAATTCTCTTACCCAATGCTTCTGATATCGTTCCTTTTTCTTCTAAAATCTCCCGTAACACTTCCTTTTTACCTTCGATTTTGCCCTCGATTCTTCCTGCTTTTTTTCCCGCTGCTTCTCCCTCAATCCTTCCTGCAATCTTTCCCGCAGCTTCTCCTTCAATTCTTCCGGCATTCCAGCCATCATCATAGC
>OGPZ01002052.1_pt1 | contig 13065 bp, 9 predicted proteins | sample 1553111 | NCBI WGS metagenome assembly OGPZ01 (sample SAMEA2579968, study PRJEB22360) | human gut metagenome
ACATACCACTAGGGCTGCCGCTGCTGCCGCACAGCTTCCTGTTCCGGAAGCCTTTGTATATCCGGAACCTCTTTCCCAGATTTCAATCTCCAGATTTCCCTTGTCGACCTGACGGCAGATCTGCAGGTTCATTCTCTCCGGAAATTCATCTGCATTTTCCACATAAGGTCCCAGATTCTTTACAGCTTCTGCACTTACATTGTCAGTAAAAATAATGCAGTGTGGATTACCAACTGTCAGGCAGGTAGCCTTGTATTCTTTTCCATGGAATACGAAATTCTCCTTAATTACTTCACGAACTTCACCGGAAACAGGGATATCGCTGGAGATAAAAGATGGTTTTCCCATGTTTACTTTAAATTCCGTTGCCCGGCTGTTCAGACATTCCACATGAATCGTGCCTGACATAGCTTCAATGTCAAATTTTTTCTCAGTAATATATCCATTATCCATCAGATATTTGGCAAAAATACGCACGCCGTTTCCACTGATGGCAGATTCACTTCCGTCTGCGTTAAAAATACGCACACCCAATTTCCCATCAATTTCTACCGGTCCATAGAGCACACCGTCAGCGCCAAGCCCAAATCCTCTCTGGCAGAGAAGTGCAATCTTCTTTCCCTGAAGCTGTACCTGATTTTTCTTCGGATCAAGAATCAGATAATCGTTTCCAAGTCCCTGATATTTACTCATAATAATTGTATTTGCCATAACCATATCTCTCCTTCTGATTTATAATCCCGGATACTTCCCGCTTTTGTATCTGCATCGATAATCAATTGTCGGGCAATCTTTCCAACTCACTTCACCACTTGTCTGAGTCCCCACCCACTGCTTATTGCTCTTCGCAACCTCCGCAGGGGGCTTACTTGATTCGGTTAAATTTTGTGTCAGGTAATTTTCTCATATCACATCCTGACTTTATATTCATTATATTTTATTATTTTTACCATGTATATAGAGTAAAATGCTTAAAATATTGCAAAAAATGCTCTGTAAGTGTTACAAAAAAGACCATTATATCAGTTCTCTGATATAACAGTCTTACAACAACATCACTCCTCTCTGTTCAGTTTTCTATTTCTTTACCCTATTTCGAAATAGTTACAAAGTTTTTACGATTACTTTGTAATTGTATGATACTATTATCGTGTAATAATGTCAATATCTTTGTAGCATATTTTCTCAGAAATTATAAAATATATTCGTTACTATTTATTACATTCTTAGTAATAATTGTACATTTGCGCATTAAATGATATGATTATACCATGAATCAAACTTTTCCCTCCGCTTATTGCTTTCCACTGCTTATTTCTTTTCACAATCTCCACAGAGGACTTGCTTGATTCGATTAAATAATCATTGCAGATATCGGAGGCAGATATGTTATTATCAGAACAGTTCTATCAGACAGAAAAAACAGGATACCTGAACGAACAATTCCGACTTTTTCATCTTAAAGACCAGACCAGAAAGGAATTCTCTTACCATTATCATGATTTTCACAAGGTAGTTATCTTCATCTCCGGCAAGGCTGCTTATCATATAGAAGGAAAAGCTTATCAACTGAAACCATGTGACATTCTTCTGGTAAACCGCCATGCCATCCACCGCCCGGAGATTGATCCATCTGTTCCATATGAACGTTTTATTCTCTGGATCCAAAACGATATTCCCTGGCAGGAACTGCTGAAATGCTTCCAGAAAGCAAATGACCGAAGCTATAATCTGGTACGTCTGAATTCTGCTCTTCAGGAAAAGATGAAAGACATCCTGTTTGAACTGGAAAATTCTGCAAAATCCGATGAATATGGAAAGGAAATCCTGACACAGTCACTTTTTCTTCAATTTATGGTTTATCTGAACCGTATCTTTCTGGAAAAGCAGTACATTTTTGATAAAAAATCCTACACCTTTGACTCGCAGATTGCCAGTATCCTTCAGTATATCAACCACAATCTGAAAGAAGATCTGTCTGTAGAAACGCTTTCTGCCAGATATTATGTAAGCAAGTACCATCTGATGCGGAAGTTCAAACAAGAAACCGGCTATACCCTTCATAATTATATTGTAAACAAGCGGCTTCTTATGGCACGTACTCTGATCTCAAATGGAATGCCTGTGACAAAAGCAGCACAGGAAAGCGGGTTCACAGAATACAGCACTTTTTCCCGGGCATACCGTAAACAGTTCAAAACCACCCCCAGCGAAGAACTGCCTCATTATAGCAATCCTCTAAAATAATGCATCCACTACTTTTACACAACAATTCCATAACACAAAAAAGATGTAACCATGTCTGAAAGAATCTTTCTTCCCAGACATAATTACATCTTTTATTGTTCTCAGGTCGGGCAGATATTCGCGCTCCGCTTACTGTTTCACTTTCTTCTTCGCTGTCGCACAGTAGAATACGAATCCCAGCAGTACCAGTGCCACGATCATCCATCCGGCCAGTGCTGCTGTTCCCAGACCTGCAAATTTATCATAGTAACCTTTCAGATAGATCACAATGATAATCGCCGGAATTCCATAGGCAACATAATTTTTCAGACATTTCGGAAATTTCATGCCTGTACCGGCATTCACCTCTGCAATAAAATTGTCCCATCCCCATCCGTTCTTTCTGGTACAAAACAGAAGGTAACCAAGACTTCCAAGAGGAAGAAAGTTATTAGAAACAATAAAATCTTCCAGATCCATGATGTTGCTTCCATCTCCGAATGGCTGGAATCCGGAAAGTACATTGAATCCAAGTACACATGGAATGCTTAAGATCACAACAAGAACTGCGCAGACAACAACACTCTTTTTACGGTTCCAGCCAAACAGTTCCATATTAAACACGATCAGGTTCTCAAATACAGCAATGATCGTTGAAACCGCAGCAAATGTCAGAAACAGGAAGAACAGACTTCCCCACAAAGCCCCTCCGCTCATCTTTGCAAAAATATTGGGCAGAGTGATAAAGATAAGGCTTGGACCTGCATCCGGCTGGATTCCATAGGAGAAGCACGCCGGAATAATGATAAATCCTGCTGTCAGCGCAACAAAAGTATCGAGTACGGTGATGCTTACCGCCTCTCCGGTAAGGCTTCTGGATTTGTCCAGATAACTTCCGAAGATCAGCATGGCACCAATACCAATGGATAATGTAAAGAATGACTGACTCAATGCCGCAAATACTACATTACCAACTCCTGCTTCCTTAATCTTCTGAAAATCAGGAACCAGATAGAAGCGGATTCCTTCTCCCGCACCTTCCATCATTACTGAATGAACCGCAAGGATCACCATAATGATAAGCAGTGCACTCATCATTACTTTGGAGATTTTTTCAATACCATTCTGCAATCCCATGAAACAGACTGCAAATCCAATCAGACAGATAATCACCATCCATAACATCATCGTCGGTGCATTTCCCAGCATATCGGAAAAAGACTGTGTTACTGCTTCCGGAGTCGCTCCAACGAAATCTCCCCGCAGACTCTTCACACAATAGTAGATCATCCATCCTCCTACTGTTGTGTAAAACATCATCAGCATATAACATCCAATAATACCAATAAATTTCAATGGCTTCCAGCAGCTTCCTGCAGGTGCCAGTTTGTCAAAACATTTCGCAACACTTGTGTGGCTTCCCCGTCCTACCGCAAATTCTGCTACCAGAACCGGAATACCGAGAATAACCAGAAAACATAAGTAGATCAGGATAAAGGCCGCGCCTCCATATGCCCCGCAGATATACGGAAACTTCCACACGTTTCCAATACCGATGGCACATCCTGCTGACACCAGGATAAAACCAAGGCGTGAGCCGAAAGACTCTCTTTTCATACTGTTTTTCCCCCTTTATGGAATTGTTATGCGACTGTTCATCAATCATAATCACATAGCTGTGGATGTACTGAACAGTTCAGACAGATATTCACAATCTGCCAATTCAACGCGCTAACGTGTTTTTGCGCACGATAAAAGGGCCTCATGATTCAGCCCTTTTATTTTGCAGCAGACATGATCTGCTCACAATGTTCTTTTTACAAAATCATTACTGCCCGCTCTGTAGTAATGAACTCACCACATACAGAAATGGGAGTCTTCTCAACTGAGATAAACGAGTCAGACCTTATTCTTACGTCCACAGCACTGTTTGTATTTCTTACCGCTTCCACATGGGCAGGGATCGTTCGGATATACTTTGATTTCTTTTCTCTGAACCGGTTTCTTAGGACCGGCACTGTCATCCTTGTTTGTTCCGGTAACTTTAGCTACCTGTTCACGCTCGATCTTCTGCTCTACATGTACATGGTACAGCATACGAAGAGTATCTTCCTGAATGGATGTGATCATTTCGTTGAACATATCAAATGCACTCATTTTATATTCAACAACCGGATCTCTCTGTCCATAAGCAGCAAGTCCGATACCCTGACGAAGGATTTCCATATCATCAATGTGATCCATCCACTTGCTGTCAATGCATTTCAGAAGTACAACTCGCTCTAATTCACGAAGCTGCTCCGGTTCCGGGAACTCTGCTTCTTTTTCTTCATAGAGCTTCACTGCCTCTTCTTTCAGTTCATGTCTGATCTCATCGCGTTTCTTGCCTTTTACACTCTCAGCTGTAAGCGGTCTAATCGGAATGATCGGAGTAAGAACACCGTTAAATTCATTCAGATCCCACTCTTCAGAATCTACATCATCAGAGAAACACATATCAACATAAGTATCCACTGTATCCTGGATCATCTTATAGATTGCTTCACGCATATTCTCACCGTCGAGAACCTGACGACGTTCTTTGTAGATGATCTCACGCTGTTCATTGTTTACCTGGTCATAATCAAGAAGATTCTTACGGATACCAAAGTTGTTAAACTCAATCTTCTCCTGAGCTTTCTCAATTGCATTGGAAAGCATCTTGTGCTCAATCTGTTCATTCTCTGCAACACCAAGAGATGTAAAGATCTTCATCAGTCTCTCAGAACCGAACAGACGCATCAGGTCATCTTCCAGGGAAATATAGAAACGGGATTCACCCGGATCTCCCTGACGTCCGGAACGTCCGCGAAGCTGATTATCAATACGTCTGGACTCATGACGTTCTGTACCGATGATCATCAGACCACCTGCATTTCTTGCCACATCATCCAGCTTGATATCTGTACCACGACCAGCCATGTTAGTGGCGATCGTAACTGCTCCTGCCTGACCTGCCTGTGAAACAATCTCTGCCTCAAGTTCATGGAACTTGGCATTCAATACATTATGTTTGATTCCCTGTCTCTTCAGCATACGGCTGAGAAGCTCGGAAGTTTCAATCGTAATGGTACCGACCAGTACAGGCTGCTGTTTCGCATGAGCTTCCACTACAGCATTGACAACTGCGTTGAATTTCTCTTTCTTTGTCATATAAACAGCATCTTCATGGTCAACTCGGATAACCGGTCTGTTAGTCGGGATCTCTACAACGTCCATTGCATAGATATCACGGAATTCTTTCTCCTCTGTGACAGCTGTACCGGTCATACCGCCCTTCTTATCATATTTATTAAAGAAGTTCTGGAAAGTGATGGTTGCCAGAGTCTTGCTCTCACGTTTGATCTTAACATGCTCTTTCGCTTCGATTGCCTGATGAAGACCATCTGAGTAACGGCGTCCCGGCATGATACGTCCGGTGAATTCATCAACAATAAGGATTTCATCATCTTTAACTACATAATCCTGATCCTTATGCATCAGGTTATGGGCGCGAAGTGCAAGTGTAATATTATGCTGGATTTCCAGATTCTCCGGATCTGCCAGGTTCTCCAAATGGAAGAAACGCTCTACCTTTTCAACACCCTGCTGAGTCAGGTTGACTGTCTTCTCCTTCTCATTGGCAACATAATCTCCTGTTTCGTTGCTGTCTTCCTGCATAATAATGTCCATCTTGGACAACTCTTTTTCTGTTCCTCGTTTCAACTGGCGCACCAGATTGTCGCAGGCCTCATAGATCTTGGTGGATTTACCGCTGGATCCGGAAATGATCAAAGGTGTTCTGGCCTCATCGATCAATACCGAGTCAACCTCATCCACGATAGCATAGTGCAGTTCTCTCTGAACCAGCTGCTCTTTGTAGATCACCATGTTATCACGAAGGTAATCAAATCCCAATTCGTTGTTGGTTGCATAAGTAATATCGCAGTTATATGCTTCTCTACGCTCATCATTACCCATGCTGTTTAAGATGACGCCGACTTTCAGTCCCAGAAATTCATGGATCTGGCCCATCCACTCAGCATCACGCTTTGCCAGGTAATCATTTACGGTAACGATATGAACACCTTTCCCTTCCAGCGCATTCAGATATGCCGGCAATGTAGATACCAGCGTCTTACCTTCACCGGTACGCATCTCTGTAATACGGCCCTGATGCAGGATCACACCACCGATCAGCTGTACACGGAAATGGCGCAGCCCGATGGTTCGCTTGGAAGCCTCTCTTACAACGGCATAAGCCTCCGGAAGAATATCATCCAGCGTCTCGCCCTCTGCCAGTCTTTTCTTGAACTCATCCGTTTTCCCACGGAGTTCCTCATCTGACAATTTTTCCATCTCCGGCTCCATGGACTCGATTTTATTTACAATAGGTATAACCCTTTTGACCTCACGTTCACTGTGAGTTCCAACTATTTTACTTAAAAATCCCATTGATTCACTCTCCAAAAATTATTTAATAATTAAGTCACCTCATGCTATTTTAACATTCCTTACGCTATGTTTCAAGCACGAAAAGAGTCAATTCACACAATTTCGGTGCTTTTTCCTTGTTTTTTTCCATAAAAAAACAGTCCTTCAGGGAGGTCAATCCTCTCCCCAAAGGACCGTTCATACTACATATCGTGCTTAAAGCTTACTAAAATCAAAATTCAGGCTCAATCAATCCGTATGTATTTCCTTTTCTTTTATAAACAACATTCACTTCATCTGTGTCTGCGTTGCGGAATACAAAGAAATTGTGTCCCAGCAGTTCCATCTGTACACAGGCTTCTTCTGCGTCCATCGGTTTAATAGCAAACTTCTTGGAACGGATGATCTGAATCTCTTCTTCATCATAAGAATCCTCATCGATAAAATCCTTGCTCAGCTGTGCCGCTGTCTGTTCTTTATCAATCAGTTTGTTCTTATACTTTCTAAGCTGTCTCTCGATCACCTCTTCCACCAGGTCGATAGAAACATACATATCCTTGCTGGTCTCCTCCGCACGGATCATGCTTCCCTTCATCGGAATGGTAACCTCGATCTTCTGTCGTTCCTTCTCCGTACTAAGTGTAACATGTACTTCGGTGGAATCATTGAAGTATCTTTCCAGCTTACCGATCTTCTCTTCAATCGCTGAACGCAACCCTTCTGTGATGTCAATATTCTTACCGCTAATTACTAAATTCATAATGCTCAGCTCCTTTGCCCATAAGTTTCAAGATGTATCTCATCTCGTAAGATTATTATACAACAAAACCCGGTTTCGGGCAACTATATTTTGCAAGTTGTGCGACATCTTTGTAAGTTGTCATTCATTATTTTTCATGCTACAAAAGTCTACTTTTTTTGTTCATAATGTTGATAACTTTGTGTATAACTTTGGAGTATCGAAAAATGGTTGTTTCTAATGTTGATAACTTTGTGATTAACTCCAGACTACAAATGTCTAAAAACAGCCGTTCGTTTTTAAGTTGTATGACATTTTGCTTAAATGTAATACTCTCCATTTTTAACAATCTGCCAGTCAACCAGATCCTGCAAAGTAATATTATCAATCACATCACTGATCGCATCATTTAACCTTTTCCAGACAACGGATGTAGCACATTCTGTCATTTTAGGACAGTGTCCCAGTTCTTCATCTACACAGTCCACCGGCGCCATGCTTCCTTCTGTCAGCCGCAGGATCATGCCGACAGTATACTCTTCCGGCCGTCTGGTCAAAAGATACCCTCCCTGCGGTCCTCGTATACTGCGGACAAACCGCGCCTTATTTAGTACGGAGATAATCTGCTCAAGGTATTTGTCTGAAATGTTTTGTCTCTCTGATACATCCCGGATGCGGACTGGTTTACCGCTGTTATTTAACGCAAGATCTAACATCAGACGCAATGCATAGCGGCCTTTGGTAGAAATTTTCATAATTAAATGCCTCCATTCTATGTTGTGTGTTTTCTCTTTTTTCTTATATTTCCTACTATCTTTATATGATACAATAGTTTTTCCCAAAAAACAAGAGAAAACAGGCAGTCAATGTCCGTTTCATTGACCGCCTGCTTTCAAGGGGATTATTGTATAATGTCTCTCTATCTTTTGTAAGTTTTCTTTTGTAACTGTCTGTCTTTTGTAATATTTTTCTTTCGTAAGTTATCTTTTGTAAAGGGTTATCATTCGTACAACATCATCTTTTGTAAAAGTTATCTTTCGTAAAAGTTATCTTTCGTATTGTTTCTATGAATAAACTAAAGAGGTTATCATATATTAGTTGTCATCCTGCAAAGCGTCAAATCCCGTTTCTCCGGTTCTGACTTTAATGACTTCTTCTACATCATATACAAAGATCTTGCCGTCGCCAATATGTCCTGTGTACAAAGCCTCTTTGGCAGCGCTGACTACTTTCGCAACCGGCACGGCACTGACGATTACTTCTACTTTGATCTTTGGAAGCAGTGTAAACTCTACCGGAACACCACGGTAATACTCTGCCGTTCCTTTCTGAGTACCACATCCAAGAACCTGTGTAACCGTAATACCGGATACACCGATATCGTTCAGGGCTTCCTTCAGATCTTCAAACTTGCTCTGTTTGCAGATAATATCTACTTTAGAAAGTTTCGTATCGGATGCGATGCCGCCATTTCCTTCTACAACCTGCACCGGTACAGCCTCGTCCATCTTCGCCTTAGGCGTTTCTGTACTTTCCATAGCTTTTACCGTCTCTGCCAGTTCGCTTCTGCGTCCGGATACTCCGGATACATTTGTAACAAATCCGGCATATGCTGTTTCCAGACCATGTTCCTTGGCATCCAGACCAACGATCTCTTCTTCTTCTGTTACTCGCAGTCCAAAGATCGCTTTGATTGCCAGGAATACAAGCGTCATCGTAATTGCTGCCCAGGCAGCTACGGATAAAAATCCTACCAGCTGGATTCCCAGCAATTTAAATCCACCGCCGTAGAACAAACCGGTTCCTGCCATACTTCCGCTTGCCAGCAGATCTTTTACTCCAGGTGCTGATTCGGTAGCAAACAAACCTACTGCAATAGTTCCCCACATACCGTTCAAACAGTGTACTGCTACAGCTCCAACCGGGTCATCCACATGAAGTTTGTAATCCAGAAGCCATACGCCAAACACTACCAACAGTCCTGCCACGATACCAATGATGATAGCGCCAAGCGCATCTGTTACATCACAAGGCGCTGTGATGGCTACCAGACCTGCCAGAGATGCATTCAGACACATGGATACATCTGGTTTACCATATTTTATCCAGGTAAAGATCATACAGGTTACCGTTGCGATAGCCGGTGAAATAGTTGTGGTCAAAAAGATGGATCCAAGCTGCTCAACGCTTGTAGCTGCTGCTCCGTTGAATCCGTACCATCCAAGCCACAGGATGAAAACTCCCAAGGCTCCAATGGTCAGGTTATGACCCGGAAACGCATTTACTTTTATGATCTTACCGTTCTTATCTTTGGTGAACTTACCAATACGAGGTCCCAGGATTGCTGCTCCTACCAGTGCAGCGATACCGCCTACCATATGAATGGCACAAGATCCGGCGAAGTCATGGAATCCTATCTGTGAAAGCCAGCCGCCGCCCCAGATCCAGTGAGCTTCAATCGGATAGATCAAAGCGGAGATCACTGCGGAGTACACACAGTAGGATAAAAACTTGGTTCTCTCTGCCATGGCTCCTGAAACGATAGTCGCTGTAGTTGCACAAAATACTAAGTTAAATACAAAACTCGAAAAATTGAAATTGGAATAAGCTGTGAAAATATCAAATCCCGGTTTACCAATGAATCCTAACAGATCCTCTCCCAGCAACAGGCTGGCACCGATTATGATGAACACTACGGTTCCAATACAAAAATCCATCAGATTCTTCATGATGATGTTACCTGCATTCTTCGCTCTGGTAAATCCTGTCTCTACCATAGCAAATCCTGCCTGCATCCAGAACACCAGCGCCGCTCCAATCAGGAACCAGACGCTCCAGGTCTGACTACTTACCGCATCAATGGCCGTTTTAATTTCATCTGTCATAAAAATTCCTCCATTCTTTTGTGTATTTGCTCTCTATTCCTGAGTTCCTGCACAACGCCTAGAATTGAAAGCGTTTTCTCAAAAGAAAAAGCGCCCCGCAGATTCCTCTGCGAAGCGCCTTTGCTTTTGATATTTTCATTATACTTCCAACGGGTCAAATGTCAAGGGTTCTTTTTCATTTTGTAACCTTTTCCTAATCCTTCTAATTCTTTGTAAGTATTTTTTATTCACATTGAACAAATTAATCATTTTTCCGTTACCGCTTTCAATACCAGGACGAGCCGTTCCAGTTCCGGATCGCTTGGCAGAATCGCATTGATACCAAACCGCATACTCTCCACCACCACATCCTGGCTCACACCATCTGCCAGCACCAGAATCGGCATCGTTGCCGCACTACGACGTACCTGGCTGCGGAACATATCCGTAAATTCCAAAAAGTCCATATCCACCGGGTTTCCATCCAGAATGATGGCATTAAAAGCCCCATCCGGATAACCGGTCCACAGTTCCAGGCCCTCTTTGCCACTGTAAGCAATATCCACCTGGGCTCCCCGGACCTTCAGCATTGGTCCCAGCCGTTTCTCCCCGGCATCCTTCTTGATCACAAGCAGGGAATATCCCTGTAGGGAACAATCAGTCTCTTCCACGGACATCTCCTGAACCGCCGCGTCTTCATTGCGCCGCAGCGGCAGTATAACCTCAATACCATTCCGGTTGTTGTCCAGGTTTTTCAACTGCATGGTCCCCCCCATCATCTTCACCAGTTTACGAGCAACGATCAGGGAAAAACTTGTTTCTGCATATTCTTCCCCTACTTTCCAGGCAGACTGGTCATCTTCCATTTCTACCGCATAATTTCTGCCAAAGAAATCCTCATTAACCGTAATTCCGTCATCCTGGAACACCAAGATCAACCGATTGATGCCATTGGCTGACTCTTCATCCCGTCCCAACACATTGATGACACCCTGTCCTTCTACCGCCAGGATGCAGTTGCCCATAATGTGGTTTACCATCTGGGCAATACGGCCCTCGTCACCATAATAATGCTTCCATTTCAGGTTAATGTGGTACAAAAATTCTATCTTAGTACCAAACAGGCGGCCGTCCCAGGTCTGGAATGTACGCCAAAGTACTTCATCCAGAGAAAACTTTTTATTTTCTAACTTTACATGGCCCCGTTCCAGCATCTCATACTGCTGGATATTTTTCACTACATTATTCATGTATTTTACCGCACTACGGGCCTTTGCCGCCTCCGGCGTATCTTCTTCAAATAACCGGGCGGCTTTGTTTAATTCCCGTAGCGGATCCATCATTTCTCTTGCCAGCATCATAGAAAAATTCCGCCGCATTTCCAGCGTTTCCTTCTCATCCCGCAGGGCTGCTGCCAGGATCTTGCGGTTGGCATCTTCCACCATCATCTCATTTTTCTTGGACTGTTCCACATCCTGGGATGTTACGATGATATATTCCCTTTTCTCTGAATAATAACTAAACCGGACAGACTTGTACCGGTACTCAGAATTTTTGCTTCTCATCCGCAGAAAAATTCCCTGTTCTTTCTGCGTGTCATCCCCCAGTGCTTCCTTCATTGCCGAAAGGCCAAAAGAATCCTTATATCTGGCAATTTCTTCCGGATGAACATAGTACCGTCTGGTAGTTTCCACAAATTCCTCATAACTGGTCATCGGAAATTCTTCGCTGAAAACCTGTCCATTTAGAAAAAAACCGCGAAACCAGTCTTTCTCCGTACTGACTACCAGGATCATCTCATACACTTTTCTGGCCTGGGACCCCAGAACATTCACAAGAGTCCAGTCCGATTCCTCCAGATCAGACTCCATGATATCCTGTTTTTCCTCCAGCACGCTGCAGTAATACTCCTTGCCGTCTTCTGTATTCTCGTAATAATTTCCCAAAAGCCGTACCCAGCGGATCTCCCCTCGATGGTTTTTGCACCGTAAACAGTAGGAGATATTTTCCTCTTTTTCCGCCTGTTCCACCATATATCTGCGAAATTCTTCCAGATCCTCCTCCATGGTAAACATGCCTGTACTTCCAATATATTCTTCACGATTTGTCCCAAAAAAGTCCATAAATGTATCATCTGCATCCATTATATAAAAATTCTTTGTCGTAATCAGGACTCTCGCCACGCCTCCCGGGAAAAAACCACGGACAATATCTTTTTCACGACAGATCTCTTCCTTATCCGTTATATCGATCAGCATAGCGTGAATGAGTTTTTCACCTTGCTCATTCTCAAATACAACGCCATTGGCCCAGACCCAGATCTGCTCGCCGTTTTTCTTGCGAAGGCGGTAACTGCAGGCATACTCTCCTTCTTCCTCCAGCTGCTGCAGCACATCCTGTTCAATTCTTTGAAAATCCGGTGGATAAATAAGATAACGGATCCTCTCATGACAGCTTTCCATCAATTCTTCTCTCTCATATCCAAGCATCCGGCAAAAACCGTCATCTACTTCTACAAATGGGAAATCCGCCTCCTTATCATATCTGAACACAATTTCACACCATGTGCAGAAACGGGACAGACGTTCCCGCTCCCATTTATAATTCTTCGTCATATTGGCTCCTCCTGATCATAATCTGATTCGCCCCCTCGCTTTCGCTCGGCGGCAGGTCGTCGGAGCCATTCCAAAATATGACTTCGTCATATTGGCTCCTCCTAATTTAATCTGATTTGCCCCCTCGCTTTCGCTCGGCGGCAGGTCGTCGGAGCCATTCCAAAATATG
>OGPZ01002056.1_pt1 | contig 13045 bp, 9 predicted proteins | sample 1553111 | NCBI WGS metagenome assembly OGPZ01 (sample SAMEA2579968, study PRJEB22360) | human gut metagenome
GTATTGACCGCGTGCAGCCCGAGGGATCACTGGTATTCGGGCTCTTCGGCCTTCTGGTCTTCCTTGGCGGCGGCGTCAGGACGCGCACCGATGTTGAAGCCGAGGTCATCGGAGGAAGTGGACGGATCGTCATCCTCGTCCTTCATGTCGATGGCCACGCCTTCGGCGTTGAGCACTTCGACATTCAGGGACAGGGACTGCATTTCCTTAAGCAGCACCTTGAAGGACTCCGGGATGCCTGCCGGCGGCAGGTTCTCACCCTTCACGATGGCGCCGTAGACGCGCACGCGGCCGTCGACGTCATCGGACTTGGTGGTCATCATTTCGTGCAGCGTGTAGGCGGCACCGTAGGCCTCGAGGGCCCACACTTCCATCTCGCCGAAGCGCTGGCCACCGAACTGAGCCTTGCCGCCCAGCGGCTGCTGGGTGATCATGGAGTACGGGCCGGTGGAGCGGGCGTGGATCTTGTCGTCGACCAAGTGGTGCAGCTTCAGCATGTACATGTAGCCCACGGAGATCGGCTTCGGGAACGGTTCGCCGGTACGGCCGTCGAACAGGGTCGCCTTGCCGTCGGGGCCGACGAGCTTGTTGCCGTCGCGGTCCGGAAGGGTGCAGCTGAGCAGGCCCTTGATGGTTTCCGGACGGACGCCGTCGAACACCGGGGTGGCCACCGGAGTGCCCGGAGCGCCCTTTTCGGCGCCCTGCGGCACGTACTTCTTCCAAGCGGCCTCGGCATCCGGGTCGAGGGAGATGTCCCAGCCGGCGTGCGCGATCCAGCCGAGGTGCAGTTCCAGCACCTGGCCAAGGTTCATTCGAGAAGGCACGCCCAGCGGGTTCAGCATGATGTCGACCGGAGTACCGTCGGCGAGGAACGGCATGTCCTCTTCCGGCAGGATGCGGGAGATGACGCCCTTGTTGCCGTGACGGCCGGAGAGCTTGTCGCCCTGGGTGATCTTACGGTGCTGTGCGATGTAGACGCGAATCATCTGGTTCACGCCGTTCGGCAGTTCGTCGCCGTCTTCCTCGGCATCCTCGCGGGTGATTTCCTTGACCGCGATGACGGTGCCGGTCTCGCCGTGAGGCACGCGCAGCGAGGTGTCACGCACCTCGCGGCTCTTCTCACCGAAGATGGCGCGCAGCAGACGCTCTTCCGGAGTCAGCTCGGTCTCGCCCTTCGGGGTGACCTTGCCGACCAGAATGTCGCCGGCTTCGACTTCGGCGCCGATGCGGATGATGCCACGCTCGTCGAGGTTGGCCACCGCGTCCTCGCCGACGTTCGGCAGGTCGCGGGTGATCTCTTCGGCACCCAGCTTGGTTTCGCGGGCGTCGATCTCGTACTCCTCGATGTGGATGGAGCTCAGGGTGTCGTCCTGCACGAGGCGCTGGGAGATGATCACAGCATCCTCGTAGTTGTAGCCGTTCCACGGCATGAAGGCGATGAGCAGGTTCTTGCCCAGTGCCATCTCGCCCTTCTGGGTTGCCGGACCATCGGCCAGCACGGTGCCGGCTTCCACGCGTTCGCCGTCGTGGATGAGCGGGACCTGGTTGTAGCAGGTGGTCTGGTTGGAGCGCTGGAACTTGGCCAGCTTGTAGGAGCTGGTGGTGCCATCGTCGTTCATGGTACGGATGATGTCGGCGGACACGTAGGTCACCACGCCCGGCTTCTCAGCCAGGATGACGTCGCCGGAATCGACGGCGGCGCGCCATTCGGCGCCGGTGCCCACGAGCGGACGCTCGGATTCGATCAGCGGCACGGCCTGACGCTGCATGTTGGTGCCCATCAGCGCTCGGTGTCCCTCATCGTGCTCCAGGAACGGAATCAGGGAGGCGCCGACGGAAACCATCTGACGCGGGGAGACGTCCATGTAATCGACGGAGCTGACCGGCACATCGACCGCTTCCTCTTCGCCGACTCGGGCAAGGGCCTGCTTCTTGACGAAGTTGCCGTTCTCGTCGAGCTCCTGGTTGGCCTGGGCGATGACGTGCTCGGCATCGCGGTCTGCGGTCATGTACTCGACTTCGTCGGTGACGTGGCCGTTGACGACCTTGCGGTACGGGGTCTCGATGAAACCGAACGGGTTGATGCGTCCGAAGGTTGCCAGGGAGCCGATCAGACCGATGTTCGGGCCTTCAGGAGACTCGATCGGGCACATACGGCCGAAATGGGACGGGTGCACGTCTCGCACTTCCATGGAGGCGCGGTCGCGGGACAGGCCGCCGGGGCCCAGAGCGGACAGACGACGCTTGTTGGTCACGCCAGCCAGCGGGTTGTTCTGGTCCATGAACTGGGACAGCTGGGAGGTTCCGAAGAACTCCTTGATGGTGGCGTTCACCGGACGGATGTTGATCAGGGACTGCGGGGTGATGGCCTCGGGATCCTGGGTGGTCATACGTTCGCGGACCACACGCTCCATACGGCTCAGACCGGTGCGCAGCTGGTTCTGGATCAGCTCGCCGACCTGGCGGATACGACGGTTGCCGAAGTGGTCGATATCGTCGACGTCCACGCGCAGGTCAACGTCCTGGCCGTCGCGCTTGCCCGGGAACTTGGTCTCGCCCGCATGCAGGGTGACCAAGTACTTGATGGTGGCGATGATGTCCTCGCGGGACAGGCTGCGGTCGTTGACGTCCTTTTCCAGACCAAGCTTGCGGTTGATCTTGTAACGGCCGACGCGGGCCAGATCGTAACGCTTGGTGTTGAAGTAGAAGGAGTCCAGCAGGTTCTTGCCGGCTTCCGGAGTCGGGGTGTCGGCCGGACGGATCTTGCGGTACAGGTCGGTCAGGGCCTCGTCCTGGGTCTGCACGGTCTCCTTGGCGAGAGCGTCCATGACCAGCGGGTAGTCCTTGAAGGCGTCGGCAATCTCATCCTTGGTCATGCCGATGGCCATGAGGAACACGATGGCGGACTGCTTGCGCTTGCGGTCCACGCGCACGCCGAGGACGTCGCGCTTGTCGATCTCGAACTCGAGCCATGCGCCACGGCTCGGGATGATCTTCGCGCCGAAGACCTCCTTATCGGAGGTACGGTCCTGGGAACGGTCGAAGTACACGCCCGGGGAACGCACGAGCTGGGACACGATCACTCGCTCGGTACCACCGATGATGAAGGTGCCGTGCGGGGTCTGCAGCGGGAAATCGCCCATGAACACGGTCTGGGACTTGATTTCGCCGGTGTCGCCGTTCTCGAATTCGGCGTTCACGTACAGCGGCGCGGAGTAGGTGTAATCCTTCTCCTTGCATTCCTGCACGGTGTGGCGCGGTTCTTCGAAGTACGGATCGGAGAAGGTCAGGCTCATGGTCTGAGCGAAGTTCTCGATCGGGGAGATCTCCTGGAAGACCTCGTCAAGACCGGAGGTGTGGGGCACGGTGTTGGTGCCGTTCTCCAGATCCTCCTGGACTCGCTTCTGCCAGCGCTCGTTGCCGATGAGCCAGTCAAAGCTGTCAGTCTGTACACCCAACAGGTAGGGTACATCAATGGGCTCGCGGATGGAGCCGAAATTCACACGGTCCGACGCCTTGTGCAGATCAATATCATGCTGGTCGGCGCGTGCGATGATGGTGGTGGTGTTCGTCGTAGCCTCAGCCAATGGACGTTCCTTATCGCTCGCTAATCGTATCGATATGTTTCCCCGGAAGCGCTCTCATTGGCCACCATATGCCTAATACGCGGGCGCCTCTTCCTTGTCAGCGTGCCCGCTATATGACACGCATCTACGCAAAGTCATAAGAATAGCATAACCTGTAGATTTTATTCCACTGTGATGCCGACCGGTTCCGACTTGGTTTTCGCATGGCCTTCGACCGACAGTTGGGCCGAATACACGCCACGGTCCACGTTCGGCAGGTCCGCCGCGTCGGCGCATTCGCTGCCGGAACGCACGCCCGGCCAAGTGATCGTCTGCTTGACCTCGTCGCCCTTGGCTATCAGCCGGTAATCCGTGTCCACGGGGCATACGTTCGATTTCCAGACCACGTCCTTGCCCGACTTGATCGTCAGCACCATGCCCGCCTGGGACACGTCGATCAGACAGCCAGCCTTGCCGGAACCGTTGTATTTCACGGAAGCGGTGAAGTCCATCGTGCCGCCCACACCGAAGCTCGATGCGGCCGGAGTAAGCGACAGCGCGACGTTGGATGCGTCGCAATCGGGAACGCTGCTTTTCTGCTGTTGGGTCGGCGACGGCACCTCCTTGCGGGAGATCGCGTAAACATCGGCATGGTGGATTTCGCGGTTGACAGCGACGACGCCCTGCGTCAGCGAATACAGGCAGAATACGATGAAGCTCAGCACCAGCACCGTCGCGATACCGAAAACGATGCGGCGGCGGCGATACATCGCCTGCTGTTGTTTCGTACGTTTCTTACCGGTCCGCGGGGAGGTCTTGTGAGCCATGGCTCCCAGTCTAGCGTGTCATCCTCCGTGCGGCACCGCGGCCGCACGCACCACGCATGCCGTGTACGTTACACCGGCAGCCGCACCCCTCCCCCGGGCAGGATTTCGATCAGACCGTCCTCGTCAAGCGACGCGATGCATTTGTCCAGCTGCACGTGGTCTTTCCACAGCCGTTCGACGCTCTTGCGATCAAGCACCGTCTCGCCATCCGGCAGGCCGCGCAGCGCGATCAGCACCAGCCCGCGCACCTGCCGGTCCGTACCTTGGAATCGTTGGCGTGGTCGCGTACGCCGCTGCCCCAATCCCGGTCTTCCGTTGCGTAGGAACGCGCATTTTCCGGCGATCGGACAGGCTTCGCATAATGGCGATTTCGCAGCGCACACCGTCGCGCCGAGTTCCATGACGGCCTGGTTCCACACGACGGACGGGCGATCGAAACGACGGCATTTCGCGGAATCATCGTCCGGCAGCAGCCGTTTCGCCAGCGCGCGTTCCGCGGGACTTGCGCTGCCGCCGAGCGATTCGACGCCGACGAACGCACGTGACAGCACACGGCGGATGTTCGTGTCGACCACCGCGATACGTTCGCCGAAAGCGAACGACAGCACCGCGCTTGCCGTGTAATCACCGATGCCGGGCAGAGCAAGCAATTCGTCGTACGTATGCGGCAGCTCGTCGGCGTAATCGTATGCGATGACGTGCGCGCATTCCTGCAATCGCAGGGCGCGCCGCGGATAGCCAAGCCGCCCCCATGCGGTGATCACGTCGGATTTCGGGGCGTCGACGAGCGCGGCTGCGTCCGGCCATCGGTCCATCCATGCGGTCCAATACGGCACGACGCGGCCCATCTGCGTCTGCTGGCTCATCACTTCGGAAACGAGCACGCCCCACGGTGTGGTGCGGCCGAATCGCCATGGCAGGTCGCGCGCGTTGGTCTGCCACCATTGCGCGAGCGTCGTTGCGATTTCGTCAGCATCGGAAGCATCGGAGGTGACGGCGGTGGCGGAATCGGCAAAGTCGTCAAAGTCGGCGTCACGTACGGCGGTGTCGTATGTGGTGTTCGTGTCGTTCATCGTTCCTATTCTTAGCATTTATGACGAACGAAGAACATACCGATAACGCGCAGGGCGCAACGCGCGACGCCGAGACGCAGGCGGCCGAGGCCAAGGTCGAGAAGATGTTCGAATACGGGTACCGCAAGTCCAATTACGGCCCGGACGAACTGGTGACCGACGCGCACGGCAATCCGATTTCCGTGGTGGACGCGATGCTGAGCGCGAAGGACGCGGCGAAGGCGGAGACCTCCACCCCGCACCTGTGCTACTATTCCCCGCGTATTCCGGGCAACACGGGTTCCGCGATCCGCCTGTGCGCCGTGACGGGAACGATTCTGCACCTGGTGGAACCTTTGGGTTTCAATCTGCGGGACACCAAGCTGCGCCGTGCTGGGCTCGACTACCATGACATGGCGCATGTGGTGCTGCATCCGAATTTCGAGGATCTGGTGGAATCGATGCCGGATTCGCGCATCATCGCCTTCACCGCGCACGCCACCAAGCTGTACACCGACATCGAATACAGGCCGACCGACATCCTGCTGTTCGGTCCGGAACCGGGCAATATCCCCGATCCGATGGACATCATGGCCGGCCCGCATGTGGCCGAGCAGGTGCGTCTGCCGATGCGTCCTTCGCTGCGTAGCCTGAATCTCACCAACTGCGCCTCCATCGCCATCTACGAAGCCTGGCGACAGTTGAACTTTGCCGGCGGTAAGTAAAAACAGTTTTACAAACGCAAAAGAGCCCGGCCCTCCGTGCAGGAAGGTCGGGTTCTTTCGTAAGAACGTCAGTTCTTGAAGGAGTGGATCGGCGCCGGAATGCGGCCGCCACGGGTCACGAAGGCCTCGCAGCTGGTCTGGTTCACCGGAATGATCGGCGCGTAGCCCATGAGGCCGCCGAAGTTGGCCATCTCGCCCACGCCCTTGCCTTCCACGGGGATCACGCGCACGGCGGTGGTCTTCTGGTTGACCATGCCGATGGCCGCCTCGTCGGCGATGATGCCGGAAATGGTGGCCGCGGTGGTGTCGCCGGGGATGGCGATCATGTCAAGGCCGACGGAGCATACGCAGGTCATGGCCTCAAGCTTTTCGATCTTCAGGCAGCCGTTGTTGGCCGCGTCGATCATGTTCTTGTCTTCGGAGACCGGAATGAACGCGCCGGACAGGCCGCCCACATAGGAGGACGCCATGATGCCGCCCTTCTTCACCTGGTCGTTGAGCATGGCGAGCGCGGCGGTGGGGCCTGGGGCGCCCACCTGTTCGAGGCCGATCTTCTCCAGCACTTCGCCGACGGAGTCGCCCACGGCGGGGGTCGGGGCGAGCGAGAGGTCGATGATGCCGAATGGCACTCCGAGTCGGCGGGAGGCCTCCTGGGCCACCAGCTGGCCGACGCGCGTGATCTTGAACGCGGTGCGCTTGATGGTTTCGCACAGGAACTCGAAGTCCTTGCCCTTGGCCTCGTCGAGCGCGCGGGAGACCACGCCCGGTCCGGAGACGCCGACGTTGATGACCGCGTCGCCTTCGGTCACGCCGTGGAAGCCGCCTGCCATGAACGGGTTGTCGTCCGGGGCGTTGCAGAACGCCACGAACTTCACGCAACCGTAGGAATCATTGTCTGCGGTGGCGTGCGCGATGTCCTTGACGATGTGGCCGAGCAGTTCGACGGAGTTCATGTCGATGCCGGTTTTGGTGGAGCCCACGTTCACGGAGGAGCAAACGATGTCGGTTTCGGACAGGGCCTGCGGCAGGGAGCGGATGAGCATTTCCTCAGCCGGGGTCATGGACTTGGACACGAGCGCGGAGTAGCCGCCAATCAGGTCGACGCCGACCTTCTTGGCCGCGCGGTCGAGCGCGTGTGCGATCTTGACAAAATCCTCGGAGCTCTTGCAGGAGCTTGCGCCGACCAGGGAAATCGGGGTGACAGTGATGCGCTTGTTGACGATCGGGATGCCGAAATCGCGTTCGATGGCCTGGCCGGTGGACACGAGGTCCTTGGCGTACGTGGTGATCTTGTTGTAGATGTTCTCGCAGACCTCGTCGACGCTGTCGGCGGCGCAATCCAGTAGGCTGATGCCCATGGTGATGGTGCGCACGTCGAGCTTCTCCTGCTCGATCATCTTGTTGGTCTCGTGGACCTCCATGATATTCAGCATGGTTTTTCCTTACGATTGGTACGATTCGTGGCTTCGGTTGCTTGCATGGCTTACGTGTGCCGCGGATCAGACGCGGTGCATCTTGGTGAAGATCTCTTCGCGCTGGCAGCGGATGCGCACGCCGATCTCCTCGCCGAGCTTGTCGAGGTCGTCGACGACTGTGCCGAATTCCTCGTCCGCGTTGGAATAATCCACAATCATCATCATGTTGAAGAAACCGTCGATGATGGTCTGGGAGATGTCGAGCACGTTGACCTGGTGCGCGGAAAGATAGGTGCAGACGCGGGCGATGATGCCGACAGTGTCCTGGCCGACGACGGTGATGATTGCCTTGTTCATGGAACTCCCTAAACGTGAGGTGTGAATATCCAATACCGTCCCGGCGATTGCCGGACGTGCCCTCAAGTATAGGAAAGGCACGTGCCAAAACACGTGCCTTTTACCCGATTGCGTTACATACTGAGACGGCCGCGTCCGCAATCGTCCACCCCGCAATCGCAAGTACATATTTCATACATACTTTATATATACAAAATATATATTACTTATATATTGCGGTTGCGCCAGCCGTTGTTCCAATCAGATTTCGCGGCTGGCCGCGGCGGCTGCGTATGCCGGCAGGGCGCGCGGTGCGTTGAAGCCTTCCTGCTCAAAGCGGTCGGCGATTTTCTGCGCGATCTCGTGACCCTGGCCCTTGTTCACCAGCGCGATGATGGAGCCGCCGAAGCCGCCGCCGGTCATGCGTGCGCCGTACGCGCCGTTGACACGAGCCACATCCACGGCAATATCCAGCTCGGGCACAGTCACTTCATAATCCGCAGCGAGCGAATCATGAGACGCGTTGAACAGTCGGCCCGCCTCGTCGATCTTGCCGTTGGCGAAGGCACGCACGAAGGAGTTGACACGGGCGATTTCGGTGATGACGTGGCGCACGCGCTTCTTCATCGTGTCGTCTTCCAACTTGTCGAGCGTTTCCTTGAGCGCCTGGAACGGATCGTCGGACTTGGCGATGCTGTCGGCGACCACACGCAGGTTGGCCACGCCGAGGATTTCGGCGGCCTTCTCGCAAGTGGCGCGACGCTGGGCATACTGGCCGTCGTTGAGCTGGTGCGGAGCCTGGGTGTCAAGCACCAGCAGTTCCAGACCGTACTTGTCGAGATCGAATTCCTGCTGGGAGACGTTCTCCAGCGGGCTCAGCTCTGGACGGCAATCAAGACGCAACGCATGTCCGAAAGTGCAGCGCATGGACGCGTTCTGGTCGAGGCCACCGGTGGACGCGCCCGCCATGTCGTTTTCCGACTTGATGGCGGCGTTGATCAGCGTCACACGACCGGCATCGGATGCGCCATAACCCAAACCGTACACATCATCCAGCGCCAAAGCGGTGGAGCAGGTCATGGCTGCGGAGGAGCTCAGACCGGAACCGAGCGGCACGCAGGAGGAGAATGCCGCGTCGAAGCCCTGCACCGCATCGAAGCCGGCTTCGCGCAAAGCCCAGGCCACGCCCACCGGGTAGGCGGCCCAGCCATCCACTCCCCCAGCTTCAAGTCCGTCGAGGTCCGCTTCGGCCACCTTGTCCGGGGCCACGTCGGATACCACACGCACCTTCGTATCTTTACGCGGTTTCAATGCGATGAACGTGCGGTGCGGCAGTGCGATCGGCAGGCACAGGCCCGCGTTGTAGTCGGTGTGTTCGCCAATCAGGTTCACACGGCCCGGTGCGGCCCATACGCCAGCCGGTTCCTCACCGTAGGTGGCGCGGAACAGGTCGGTCGCGTTCTTCACACCCTCGTCATGCGAGAGCGGCTCAATGAATTCAACAGCAGTCATTGGTGTTTTGTCCTTTGGGTTTTATTGGCTTTCAGCCTTCGATGTCGATCGGTCCGAGCTCATGGAAGCGCTTGGCGATGAGTTCCGGCGTGGTGTCGGACACCCATGCGGCCATGCCTGATTCGGAGCCGGCAAGATACTTGATCTTGTTGGCGGCGCGGCGGAACGAGAAGAACTGCAGGTTGAGGCGGTAGTTCTCGCGGCGCTTGTCGTGGATCGGGGCCTGATGCCAGGCAGCGATGTACGGCAGGTCCATGCCCTTGCCATCGCCCTTGTCGAAGAACGCGTTGCCGCGCTTGAGCAGGGTGGAGTACATGACGGCCAGATCCCAGCGTTCCTGGTCGTTGAGCTCGTCGAGGGTGAGCACGTCGCGCACCGGGGCCACATGAACCTCGAGCGGCCAGCGTGCCGCGGCCGGTACATAGGCGACCCAGCTGTGGTTGCGCATAACGATGCGCTCCCCGGCCTCGATTTCGGCGTTCATGAGATCCTTGAGCAGGTTGCCGCCGGTCTTCTCATGGTAGGCTTCGGTCTGCTTGAGTTCGGCTTCCATCTTCGGTGCGATGAACGGATAGCAGTAGACCTGGCCGTGCGGGTGCGCCAGGGAGACGCCGATTTCCTGACCGTGGTTCTCGAACGGGAAGATCTGCTCGATACCCTCCATCTTGGAGATTTCGGCGGTACGGAACGCCCATGCCTCCACGACGGTGCGCAGGCGGGAGACCGGCAGGTCCGCCGGCAGGCCGTCTTCATCCGGGTCGAAGCAGATCACTTCGCAGCGGCCTGCAGCGAGCTTCTTCTCCCACAGCGGGTTACCGTTGACGTATTCCACGGCTTCGGAACGGCCCGGCACGCGAACCATCGACGGGAAGCGGTTTTCGAACACGACCACGTTGTAGTCGGTGTCCGGCACTTCGCCGTCCTGGTACGGATCGCCCGGCTTGCGCGCGGCCAGCGGATTGCCTTTGGCCGTCGCGCCCGGACCGGCGGTGATCGGGCGGTTCATACGGGCGGGGGCCATCGGGATCCAGTCGCCGGTCAGCGGGTCGCGGCGCATTTCCGGAGCCGCGTACGGCACTTCCTCGCCGGCCGCGTTGAGCTGGTTGGAGAAACGGTACGGAAGTTGGCGCGGATCCTTCAGTTCGCGAGTCTTGACGCCGGAGACGTATTCCGGATCGTCGTCAAGATAGAAGAAATCACGTCCGTCCGCGAGCGTGGTCGGCGTGATACGGATATGCTCCTTCGCATATTCTCCCGGAGTGTAGTTGACGAAATCACCCATGTGATTATTCACCTTCCTGAACCGGCTCGGCCTGGCGTGCCAGAACGAGCTCTTTGACCAAATCCCTTGTTTTCGACACCGAATCGGGGTCCAATCCGTCATCGGTGATGACCGTATCCACCTGGTCAAAACGTGCGAACAGCGACAGTGACGTGCAGCTCCACTTGGTGTGGTCGGTCAAAATTATCGTGCGATCGGCAATGTCCATCATCGCCATGTCGGTTGCGGCTTCCAGAGAGTTTGGCATGAGGAATCCGCGTGGAATGGACACGGAATGCGTGCCCAGAAATACGGTGTTGACGCGCAGCGAGGCGACCACTTTGTCTGCGATCGGCCCGACGAGCGAGTTGGAACGGGTGGTCACGCCGCCCGTCACGATGACTTCCACGTCTTTCGATTCGAGCGCCTGCACCAGCTCCGCCACCGGAATGGAGTTGGTGAGGATGGTGATGCCGGACGATTGCTGCGATTCGAGCAGATGCTGCGCGAACACGTACGCCGTGGTGCCGCCGCCGATGGCGATCACGTCGCCGGGGGCCACGTATTTGACGGCTTCCTGTGCGATGGCGTCCTTCAGACCGATGTCCATCTGCGACTTTACAGAGAACAGCGGTTCGCTCAGCAGTGTGCTGGTGCTGACGGCGCCACCGTGCACGCGCTTCAGCAGACCCTTGTCCGCCAGATCGGCGATGTCACGGCGGATGGTCATCGCGGAGACGCCCAATTCCTTGGACAGTGCAGTGATGCGCACCGCACCACGGGTACGCAGACGGCTCAAAATCAAATGCTGGCGTTGTGACGAAATCATATGAACATTATCGCACATGTTCACTCAAAAATACAACTGAGTTGAGCGTTTCGCGCGTGTTTCGCTCAAAGCCGCACCACAATCGACTCAAATTCAGCCTAAAACGAACAAAAACGAACGTCCTATATGCCACACCGACACACACCGGCTTTTGCCCAAAATGCCATGCGAAACCAATGAAAACGTGCGAGAATAAGGAACTATGACATACGTTTCCGAAAACTTTTGGCACGACGCAGTGAACAAAGCCACCACCGACCTTTTCACGTTCGGCTACAAGCACATCATCAAACCGCATTTCATCTTCAACCAGACGCCCGACGTGGCCCACAGCCAGATGATCGATTTCTGCAAGGTCACCCGCAACATTCCACCGCTGATGTGGCTATGCCGCGAAATGCTCGACTACACCGACCCGATACTGGAAACCAACGTGATGGGCGTCGACTTCGCCAATCCGTTCGGCCTGTCCGCCGGCCTCGACAAGGATTGCGAGATGCCGGTGCTGCTCGACAACGTCGGCTTCGGTTTCGAAACGGTCGGCTCCACCACGTCGCGCCCCTGCCCCGGCAACCCGCGCCCATGGTTCCACCGCCTGCCTGAATACGATTCGATGATGGTGCACGTGGGCCTTGCCAACGAGGGTTCCGCGGTGGTGATTCCGCGCGCCGAGAACGCATGGACGAAGGCGAAGAGCATGCAGGTATCGGTTTCGATCGCCCGCACGAACGACAGCAAGACCGGCGATCTGGACGAAGGCATCGAGGATTACTGCATTTCGATGCGCCGCGCGGCCGGACGCACCGCCATGGTCGAAGTGAACATCTCCTGCCCGAACACCATGGCCGGCGAACCGTTCAACCAAAGCCCGGAAGCGCTCGACAAGCTGTTCACCGAACTGGACAAAATCGACCGTCCGCAGCCGACGCTCGTCAAAATGCCGCTCAATAAGACGTGGCCGGAATTCAAGGATCTGCTGGACGTGCTCGCCGAGCACAACGTGCAGGGACTGTCGATCGCCAATCTGCAGAAGGACCGCACCGGCATGTCCATTCCGCGCGATTGGGAGGGCGGACTGTCCGGCTCGCCGTGCTACGCGGCCAGCAACGAACGCATCAAGCAGGTCTACCGCGAATATGGCGACCGGTTCGCAATCGCCGGCATCGGTGGCGTCTTCACCCCGCAGCAGGCGTATGAGAAGATTCGTTGCGGTTCGTCGCTGGTGATGTTCATCAGCGCGCTCATGTACCGTGGTCCGCAGCAGATCACCGTGTTGAAGCGTGGACTGGCCGAACTGCTCAGGCGCGACGGGTTCGAACATGTCAGCGAGGCGGTCGGCATCGACGCGTGAAACTTTTTAATTGCGATTTAAGTTGCGATTTAAAAAGCGGTTTTTAGGCACTATAAAGGCGATTAATAATCGCAGATAAATAGATAAATACAGAGGCGCGTCTCCGTGGGAGGGCGGGCGTCCTGTTCACGACACACTCAAGGCCGTTCGGCCAAGCTTACGGTCGTGAAC
>OGPZ01002059.1_pt1 | contig 13033 bp, 9 predicted proteins | sample 1553111 | NCBI WGS metagenome assembly OGPZ01 (sample SAMEA2579968, study PRJEB22360) | human gut metagenome
AAGATCTCCGTATTTTGTTTTTACAAGAACATTTTATTCATATTCACACAATTTGTCAATACTTTTTTCAGACAATACGTTATCTGGTTAGTTTGCTACGCCCATCTGAATTTTTCCTGTGCTCTTATTTTTCAGCACACGCAGATAGCAGATCCGCATATCTCCCTTCAGGACGAGACGGATCTCAGATGCGCCGTCCGTCTGCGGTCTGTCTGCGAGGGAAATTTCAACATCCTCATAAACCGGCTCGCGGTACCGGTTGCGCTCTTTTACTTCTTCCTCCGCATAGCGGTCCAGTTTCGGGGCGCTGCGGAACTCACAGGTTCTTGTGTCACCGGTAAAGCTTCCCATCGAAACACCGTCCACAAAGGCTTCCACACTGCCGCCGCGTTCACTCTTCACATGAAGCGCCAGAACAGCAGCATCGGAAAGATCACAGTCACGGTAAACGAGAACGCCGTCTTTCGTCTCATCCTGTACGCGGACTGCCTTGAAATTGAAGTGGCCCTCCGTCAGATACATGTTCTCGTAATCATCGTAGTGGTCTGCCGCGGTAAATGCACTCAGATCGCGTACTCCCCTTTTTCCGCCCGGAATAAAGATTTCTGTGGAAACGGCTTTATCCTTGCAGGATGCGCCCGCATAGATTTCATACGTTCCTTCTTCTACCATCAGTCTGCGGCTGATGACATCGTAGAAGCGAAGCTCCTCCACCGGGATTTCCAGTGCGATGTGTCTCGTCTCGCCCGGGGCAATGTTTTTCACACGGACAAAATCAAGCAGCTGGCAGATTGGTTTCTTTACGCAGGATTCCAGAGCGGAACCGTAGATCTGGACGACCTCGTCGCTTGCGGTATCGCCCGTATTTCTCACATCGAGAGAGATCTGCAGCAGACGGTCATCTTTTAAGGAAATCTTATAGTTCTCATACGCAAATGTGGTATACGTCAGGCCATAGCCGAATGGATACAATTCCTTCCCGTCGAAATAGCGGTACGTTCTTTTTCCTTTGATGATGTCGTAATCGTCAATGTCCGGCAGCTGATCGATACTCTCATACCAGGTCATATTCAGACGGCCGGCCGGTGCATAGATTCCAAGCACAGCCTCTGCCATTGCGCTTCCCATATCCTGGCTTCCCGTTGCAGACATGATGATCGCCGGCAGTTTTTCCATCGCTTTCTGAAGTGTGTACGGATAATTCGTAAACAGCACCAGAACGGTATTCGGATTGACCTCTGCGATCCGGTCAAGCAGCATCTCCTGCTCCTCTGGCAGCTCCAGTGTGTTGCGGTCGATCTCCTCTTTTGCATTGATCACGGAGTTACAGCCGAGCGCAAGTAAAACCTGCTTTTTGCCCCGGACTGCAGCAACTGCTTTTTCAATTCCGTTTTCGACAACCTCCATCGTAATCGGAATTCCCTCCGTCTGCTCGAAGGAGAAAAATCCCTCCACATCTCTATAAACCGGGTAATGGAAACGGTTGGTCAGCACAACGCTGCCATCCTCCTGCGGCTCCACGTGGAAAATCTCCATCACGAACCAGTCGAAGGCTTCCTCCCGGTCTGCCGCGATCTGTCCCATTTTCGGCTTTTCTCCCTGCGACTCTGAGAGTCTTGCGCCGAGGTATTTTCCGGTACGGACACTCTTGAACGTATAGCTTCCCTCACCCCAGTATTCCTTGATAAACACATCCGGCTCATCTGCCATCTGAAGTGTTCCGTCTTTTGCTACGGCAAGACCTTTTCCATCACAGCGGAAAACAACGCGATCCAGACCATCCGCGAATGTAATGTTCTCCTGCTTCAGTACTTCCATCCCCTGCAGGAAGGTTGTGCGGTATGGTGCCGTTCCGCCGTACCAGTCCTGATACCATGCATCACCAAGCGGTCCGACAATGGCAATATCTTCTGCTTTCAGAGCTTTGTCAAGCGGCAGCGCCCCGTTCTCATTTTTCAGAAGTACGATCGATTCACGGCTCAGCTCTTTGCAGATTTCACGTGCCTTCGGGGAATCGATATCGTCCTCGGTCACGCGGTCATACGGATTCAGGTTTTCCCGATCATAAACGCCGAGACGAAGCTTCGTCTCCATCATACAGCGAATAGAGCGGTCCATATCCTCTTCTTTCAGAATGCCAAGCTCATATGCCTCGCGTGCCGCCTGCTCTACCATACGCGGATCGTCAGACATGGCATCCACACCGGCTTTCAGCGCCGTTGCGATCGTCTCCGCATGCTGTCCGAAATAGTGATGCAGATTCACGACAAGTCCCATCGCACCGCCGTCGCTGACAACGTGACGGAGACCGTACTGTTTTTTCAGAATATCGGTCACTTCCGGATTCAGGATACCGATCGTTCCGTTGATCTTGTTATATGCCGTCATAATGCCCTCTGCGCCGCCATCCTCAATACATCTGCGGAATGGCTCCAGATACAGCTCATATTTGTTCCGCGGGTCAATGGAAGAATTTTTCCATCCGCGGCCGACCTCCGTGTTGTTTCCATAGAAATGCTTTAAGGTCGCTGCGCAGCGCAGATACTTCGGATCATCGCCCTGCATTCCCCGGATATAAGCACCGGCCATTTTTCCGGTCAGCACAGGATCCTCTCCGTAACCTTCTTCGTTTCTTCCCCATCTCGGATCGCGCTCAAGATCAACGGTCGGAGCCCATCTGCTGAGTCCATGGCCCTCATGGCGGTGCCATACGACACGCGCCTCCGTTCCCGTCACTTCACCGGCCTGCCTGATCAGCTCCGGGTCCCAGGATGCACTCATACCGATCGGCTGCGGGAAGGATGTTGTCACATCCGGTTTTCCAAGACCGTTCTGATCGTTTCTGCCCTCAACGCCGTGTGCCGCCTCACCGCCTACAGAGACTCCCGGAATGCCAAGGCGCGGCAGATCCGGGGAAGAGCTGGCGAGGTATCCCAGTTTTTCTTCGACCGTCATTTCTTTTAACAGCCAGTCGATTCTTTCCTGATCCGTCAGTGATGCATCCCAGAACGGTGTGTTTTTGTTTACCTGAAACTCCCTCTTTTCTGTCATTTTTCAAAAACCTCCCGATGATTTTGTCTCATGAAATTGTTTGCAGATTTTCCATATACTGTTATCTTTTTACAATGTTTCACATTTCCCATTACTGTCGCTGTATTTTAAAACATGGCCTGACATTTAATAATATCAGACCATGTTTTTGTGCCGCCTTCCGTTCAACGGCAAAACCTTATGTTTTTATGTTTTTGCTTTACTTACTCTACATCAACAAGTTTGGTAGCAAGGAACTCTGTCATAGCTTCTTCTGCATCTGCCAGACCATTGTCTGTCAGCTCCTGTACCATGCTCTCCCAGTTTGCATCAAACTCATCTTCGGTACCAGTTACGCACTTAACCAGTCCTGGCCATGCAATTTCATCCAGAATAGTCTGTTTCTCAGCCAGTTCCTGTGGCTGCTGATATGCCCACAGTGCAGAGTATGGAAGAAGGTCAAACTCCTCCGGCTGTGCAAACATGTCGGTCAGCATTTCAAATCCCATCGCTTCGCATCCTTCTTTTTCTGCTGTATTGTAGTTTGCAATAACAGACTCTTTGGTAGTTGGAGTGTATGGGAATCCGTCTTCAGAGTAGGAACCTGTTCCGTAGATCGGGAATCCAGTGTAGTTGTCAATACCGGTGTTCTTTGCATAATCCGGATCAGACTGAGCTTTTGCTACTTCTTCGTCAGTACGATATGGCTGTCCATCATCATCAAGGAAGTAGTTCTCGCCTTCGATACCCCAGTGATACAGGATCTGTCCTTCATCGGAGCACAGATAGTCAAGGAATTTGATGGCACGAACCGGATCTTCACAGCTCTTGGTAATTCCAATACCCCAGCCAACGGTAGTTCCCTGATACAGAAGGGCTTTTTCTACCTGATCTTCTCTTAAGGTTACAGGAAGTCCAACATAAGTCTGATCTACTTTTCCGTCTGCTACCAGAGTAGCTTCGCACTGGCTGTAATGCCACTCAGCATCGGTGATGGCAACAACACGGCCGCTGGCAACTTTTGCAATATAGTCATCATCTGTCTGCGTTGCAAAGTTCGGATCCAGGATACCTTCGTTGTACATACGGCACAGCCATTTGAAGTATTCTTTCTCTTCATCTGTTACATGTTTGTAATGTACGTTGTACTCGTCGTCAATGATCCACTGTCCATTATCCGGGGATGCATCAGCGATCAGTCCTGCCGGGTTTCCAAGGGTAATCATCCAGTGCCAGTCAGAAGCACTCATGGTGATACCGATCATATCCAGACCATCTTCTGTTTTTGGATGTGCTGCAAGATAGCTCTTGATCATTTTTTCATACTCATCCAGTGTCTTCGGATATTTATAATCGTTCTCTTTTAATGCAGCCCACTGAATCTGGCAGCTTCCGCCTGTTGTCAGGGTTTTCTGGTTTACACCTGCGTAGGAAAGCTGATAGATTCCAGGATCATCCTGGCTCCATTTCAGTTTTTCCATCTCTGCTCCGTACATTTTTTTGATGTTTGGACCATATTTTTCAATCAGGTCTGTCATATCAATCAGCGCGCCTGCCTGATACAAATCCGTTGCTGAGCCTTTTGCATAAATCATGTCCGGATACTCATCATTTGCGATCATCAGCGCAATATCTTCTTTTGCATCACCCTGGGATGCTACCGGATAGGAAACATCCAGTGTAACGCCTGTTGCCTCTGTGATTGCTTTTGCTACCGGGTTATCCCAGTTGCCGTTTTTACCATCAGCGTTAAAATACTCAAAGGTAATCGGAGATTTGTCATCTGCATCATCTGCTGTCTCGCCTGAAGAACTTGCCTCTGCCGCTGATCCAGTCTCTGTGCTGGATCCTCCCTTGCTGCTGCCACTGTCGGAACCGCATCCTGCGAGCATTCCGGCCACCATAGCAGATACTAACATGAGTGATACTACTTTTCTTTTCATAAAAGCCCTCCTTAAAATGGTTTATGTCATCCTGCACTCTTGCTTTCGCCTGGCAGGAATAAACATCATCTTTTTCTAAAAATTTTTTAATACTGTTTTTTATCAGTCTTTAACAGAACCAAGTGTCATACCGCCGATAAAGTATTTCTGAAGGAACGGATATACAATAACGATCGGCACAGTTGCTACAATCGTTACGGCCATACGTACGGACATTGGTGTTACGGCCGTCTGTACATTGGTTCCTGCATGAACGTCCATTTTCATGGTCGCCTGGTTCATAATCTCATACAGTTTGTACTGCAGAGTCGGGAGTTTTTTCGCATACAGGTAAGTATCCATGAAGGAGTTCCACTGACCTACTGCATAGTACAGACCTACGGTTGCGATAACCGGTTTACAAAGCGGCATAACGACTTTATACCAGATCTGAAAATCGTTTGCTCCGTCGAGCTTTGCTGCCTCCTGCAGAGCCATCGGCAGTCCGTCGATATAAGAGCGGACCAGAATCATATTATAAACCCACATCAGACCAGGCAGAATGTATACCATGAAGTTATTGCCCAGCTTTAAGGTACGGATAATCAGAAGGTATTCCGGAATCATTCCGCCACCGACATACATGGTAACAACGAACAGAAGCTGGAATGGTTTGCGGAGTACGAAGTCTCTGCGGCTTAATGTGTAAGCAACCATCGAGGTACATACAATACCTACGATTGTTCCGATGATGGTTCTTGTTACAGAAATCACAGCCGGCATTGCAATGCCGCCGTCTTTAAATACATATTTATAGTTGCTTAATGTAAACTTTCTCGGAATGATGAAGTTTACATTCTTAATGGTATCCGTAGAATCGTTGAACGAAATCGCCAGTACGTTCAGGAACGGATAAATGGTGATGATGACGAGGAATACGAAGATTACCGCCAGTACGTAGTCAAATTTTTTTGCTTTCTTGTTCATATTCGCGTCCTCCTACATAAGTTTATCTTCGCCTACCAGACCGGCAATCTTATTGGCGATCAGCAGCAGGGTAACGCTGACTGCAGACTGGAATACACCGATTGCGGTACCAAGACCGTAGTTGCTGTTTCCGATACCTCTCTTATAAGAGAACCAGGAAAGTACCATCGTGTGATCCTCAACCAGCGGGTTACTAAGAAGCATCTGACGCTCCATACCTACGTTCAGGGCGCCACCGATACTCATAATCAGCAGTACGATGATGGTCGGTCGGATACCCGGCAGAGTGATGTGCCAGATCTTCTGCAGACGGCTTGCACCGTCCATATCAGCGGCCTCGTAAAGACCAGGATCAATACCTGCCATGGCGGACAGATAAATAATTGCGTTCCAGCCAACCTCTTTCCAGCAGTTAATCAGGATAATGGTTACCCAGATAAGCGGTGAGTTGGAACTCATCAGGTGCAGGTTCTTGCCGAAGATACTGTCAACAACACCGCCGTCGTTGAAAATATTCTTTGCAATACTTGCAATGATAACCCAGGATACAAAGTGCGGCAGATAAGAAATGGTCTGCGTTACTTTTTTGAACTTCATAAAGAACATCTCGTTCAGAAGAACCGCAAATGCAATTGCTGCGATCGTTCCAACCGCGATGTCAAGGAAGCTTACTCCCAATGTGTTGATTAATGTCTGTGTGAACAGACGGTCTTTAAATGCATCTGTAAAGTTCTTAAATCCAACCCAGGTTCTCTCCCAGATCGGAAGTGCGAACGTTGCCGGTTTTACCTCCTGAAATGCCATGGTCCATCCCCAAAGTGGAATATACTTGAAGATAATCAGCCAGATTACAAATGGTACTGACATTACAAGCAGCCAGCGCTGTTTCCACAAAATTGCAGGTGTGATTTTCTGTCCTCTTTTCTTTTTCACCTTTTCCTTCGCCATGCTCCCCATCCTTTCCGTTGTTTTGTGCGTTTTTATTACGCATTTTCTTTGCTTATTTGTGATATTTACATCATATCAAATAAAATCCCAGTTTGATATCGTGTATTTTGTCCACTTATATTGACTTTTTTTATCTTTTTCCACATTTTCAGGTGCTATGGCAGGCATTTTTACTAATTTATATACGTTTGTTTTTATTTTTTACACCAGCTTACAACTCTACCAATCAGTGTTTTTTTTGTAAAAAAAGCAGGAAAACGTAATGGGGGATTACATTTTAAGAAAAATGTCAGTTTTTTATCCAAATAATCTCCGTTTTCTCTGCTATGATAAACACCATAGAACCAAGAGGGGAAAAACGAGATGAGCCAATACAACATATTAGTCGTAGACGACGACCGGGAAATCGTAAGATCTCTCGGCAAACTATTAGAACTGGAAGGCTACAGGGTAAAAAAAGCCTACAACGGCATGGAGGCACTCGACATCCTCATGACCGAACCGATCCATCTGATCCTGCTCGATGTCATGATGCCCAAAATGAACGGCCTTTCCGCCCTGATGAAAATAAGAGAAAAAAACAACATTCCGATTATCATGCTCTCCGCGAAAACCGAAGAGAGCGACAAAGTCATCGGACTTTCGATGGGCGCCGATGATTACGTAACAAAGCCGTATAATACCGCCGAACTCATGGCCCGTGTTAAATCCCAGCTCCGCCGTTACTTCTCCTTAGGAGCCGCAAACGGAACCACACAAAGCCAGGATATCCTGAAAAACGGCGGTCTGCTGCTGAACCGAAACACCAAAGAACTCCTGGTGGACGGTGAACCTGTTCGCCTGACCGCAACCGAGTACAAAATTATGGAGCTTCTGATGGAGCATCCCGGCTATGTATTCTCAGCCGAAGAAATCTACAGCCAGGTCTGGCAGGAGGATGCTTACAGCGTAGAAAATACCGTCATGGTTCATATCCGGCGCATTCGTGAGAAAATCGAAATTACGCCGAAAAATCCAAAATATTTAAAGGTGGTGTGGGGAATTGGATACAAAATTGAAAAAATTGACGGAAACTGAAAAACGCATCCTGCTGTGGATGCTTACCGATCTTTCTATGGTACTGATTTTGTGCGGAAAGCTTCTGCGGAAATGGGCCAGTGAATTCGAATGGGGAATGTGGCGCAACATCGAATGGGGTATCGGCATTGGAGTGACGGTAGTCGGCGTTTTGGGCATAGCCGCAGCCTTGTATCTGGTATGGAAATTCCGAAAAAATACCGGGAACTCGAAAATGACTGCTTTTGCCGGCAGCGAATCGGAAAAAGCGGGAAAAACAGCAAAAAGCAGCGAAGGGGCAGCCGCAGATAAGTCCGAGACAGATGAAATAGAAAAATCCCGGCAGATGCAGTTTGAGGCAAGAGCCGCTGCGGAAGCAGAGAAAGAGCAGCTGTTTCTGAAAAAATCCGAAAAGGTGCCAAATGAGCTTCTGGTTCTTGTCGGAGGATTTGCTTTTTTCGGATGGCTTCAGCCGCTCCGGCACAGCTATGCCAGATACCGCATTGTTGCCGAATGGGGTACTGTAATAGAGTGTGTGCAGACAGGTCTTCTGTTTTTTGGAATCTGTGGCGTTTTCCTTCTCAGTGCCGGCATTCTTGTCTGTCGCTATGAAAAGAAACAACTGAGAGAAATGTCCTTTTTTTGCAGAGAAAGGAAGCGTTACAGAGATCGGACCAGCCTGGAACGGCAGCTTGCCGGTCAGAGTAAATGGCCGTTCCGTGTGGCACTGATTGCGGAACTTCTAATCGTGATTACCATGATCACCGGACTGATAAACGGAATGGATGGCGAGGTGCTGTTTGTCATTCTTCTTGGGCTGACCACGCTGATTTTAATTCTGTTTGCCTGGAAAACATACCGCAGTCGCCTGAACCGGGAGATGGGCCTTTTGATGGAACAGATCCATACGATGGCAGAAGGCAGCATGGAAAGCCGGATCCATGAAATATCCGAAAAATCCCTGCTGTATCCGGCGTTTGCAGAGCTGGAAAATATTGAGAGCGCTATGCAGAAGAGCGTAGAAAAACAGATGCAGGCGGAGCGTCTCAAAATTGACCTGATTACCAACGTATCGCACGATCTGAAAACCCCGCTCACCTCGATGGTCGGCTATACGGATCTTCTGAAAAAAGAGGATCTGACACCGGCGGCACAGGATTACGTCGAAGTGATTTCTGTGAAACAGGAACAGCTAAAGGAGATGATCCAAAGCCTCTTCGAGCTCTCCAAATCGACAAGCGGAACCGAAAAATTCCAGATGGAAAAAATGGATATGAAACGGTTGATCGAGCAGACCCTCGCCGATATGGACGATGCGATTGCGCAGAGCAATCTGTCGTTCCGCACGGCGCTCGGAGATGAGCCGCTGCCGTTCCTTGGGGATAATGGGAAAATGTACCGCGTGATACAGAATCTCGTGGAAAATATCCTGAAATACAGCCTGGGCGGAACGAGAGTTTACATTGACGCAGGGAAGGAAAACGGGTAGATTTTCGTGACGATGAAAAACATTTCCGCCTATGAGATGAATTTTGAAGCGGAGGAAATGATGGAACGCTTTGTGCGCGGCGACGAATCACGGACGAGCGAGGGGCACGGCCTTGGCCTTGCGATTGCATCAAGCTACACGGCCAACATGGGCGGCCGCATGGAGCTTGCGGCAGACAGCGATCGGTTTAAAGTCATCCTGCGTTTCCCGGAGGCAGGCGAGGATTCTGCACGGGGAGAAACAGCCACAAAAACCTGACTTGCATAAGAATGAGACAGAAGCGGGATTGCAGCAGGAAGGATCTGCAGAAGGATTCTGAGAGAGTATGTAATCCCCGGGAGGAAAAAAATGGAGACAATCAGTATTATCATACCATGCTACAACGAAGAGGAAGCAATTCCGGTTTACTACGAGACGATGGTACGTCAGATGGATGAGATGGAAGAACAGCAGAAGGTTCAGTTCGAGCTGATCTTTGTTGACGACGGCTCGAAGGATCACAGCCTGTTTGAGATGCGCCGGCTTGCGCAGAAGGATATGCGCTGCCGTTACCTCTCGTTTTCGAGAAATTTCGGAAAAGAGGCAGCCATGTACGCCGGACTGCAGGCGGCCAAAGGCGATTACGTAACAGTGATGGATGTCGACCTTCAGGATCCGCCGTCCCTTCTTCCGAAAATGTACGAGATGCTGCAGAGCGGTACCTGTGACTGTGTGGCGGCACGCCGCAGTTCGCGGGAGGGCGAGGGAAAAATCAAATCCTTCTTATCAAATGCCTTCTACGGTGTGATCAACCGCCTTTCCAAAACAGAGATCGTAAGCGGTGCACGGGACTATCGCCTGATGAGCCGCAAAATGGTGGATGCCGTGCTGGAAATGAGTGAGTACAACCGCTTTTCCAAAGGGATTTTCGGATGGGTCGGTTTTCACACGGAATGGCTGGAATTTGAACACGAGGACCGCTGCGCCGGAACGTCGAAGTCGCCGCTTCGAAAGCTCCTCGCGTACTCGGTCGACGGCATCACAGGTTTTTCCGTAGCTCCGCTGTCATTTGCATCTGTCATGGGCGTGCTTTTTTTCCTGATTTCTATAATTCTGATCGTGTTCATCATCGGAAGAACGCTGCTGTTTGGCGATCCCGTTGCGGGCTGGCCGTCGATGGCATGCATCCTTTTTCTGGTGAGCGGTGTACAGCTTTTCTGCACGGGCATTGTAGGCATTTATCTTTCCAAGACATATCTTGAAACAAAGCACCGTCCGATCTATCTCTTAAAGGAGACGAGTGAAGAGACGGTCAAGATGCACAGTGTGCAGCCGGTGAAAAAGCAGGAGAGTGCTGCAAAGAGAAGAAAAGATGCCCATACGGCAGAAAAGAAAAATGTGTATTTTCCAGAGTATGCCGACAAACGCCATGCTTCTGAAAGAGGAGAAATCCGGGCATGAAAAAGGAAATCTTAAAGGAAATAAGAGAGCCGGGGAAATCACGGAAAAAGAAAGGTCAGCCGAAAGGACGGCGGAACGGCTTTTTGGAAGGTCTTACCGGAAAGGATTTTACGGCGGCTGGTCTGTTTTTCTTTTCTTTGCTTTTGTGCCGGCTGTTCGTCCTGCAATACGGCGTATTCGGCTCCTCGATTGACTGGATCAGCCAGCACAGCACCCTTGCCGATTACTTCCGAAAGCGGTTTTACGCGACCGGAAACCTCTTCCCGGATTTCGCATGGAATCTGGGAGGAGGTCAGAATATTTACCATTTTGCCTACTACGGACTGCTGAGTCCGACCGTGCTGTTATCCTACCTTTTCCCGTTCATCCCGATGGACCTGTGGGTGATGGGTTCCTCCGCGCTGCTGTATGCGGCGGATGCAGTGCTTTTTTATCAATGGATCAGCAAAAAGGGTCTGCATTACGGCAACTGTCTTTTTACATCACTTTTCTTTACGTGTTCTACCGCACTTCTATATCATTCCTATAATCAGCTTATGTTTGTCAATTATATGCCGTTTCTGCTGTTGGCTCTGCGGGGCGTGGACCGCCATTTTCAGAAGAGAAAGAGCGGTCTTCTGATTCTTTCTGTTCTTGGGATGATTCTGACCAGTTTTTATTTTTCTGTCGGCGGGCTGCTTGCACTCACGGCGTATGCGGTGACGGAGTATTTGAAATGCGGTACAGAAAATGCTGCGTATGAAGCGGAACAGGAGAATCGAAAAGTGTCGCGGAATCAAAAGGCCGGGGCAGAGAAAAAGCAGATGGCAGGTGAAAAATCTTCAGGAACAGTTGAAGCTTTGGCGGGTTTGCGGAGCTTTTTTGGCGCAGCAATCCGCTTTGCGCTTCCGGTCCTCGCAGGAATCCTTCTTTCCGGTATTCTGCTGATCCCATCGGCGGGCGCCCCGCTCCGCCGCCGCGGGGGGGGGTACAGGCCGCCGCCCTGTTCGGCAGCAGCGGCGGGTGCGGACGCGGCACTGCGGCTGGCGGCATTGCAGGACTTTTTACCGATCCGGCGATGTGGAAACCGCAGTTTCTGATCCTGCGTCTCTGCTACACGCCGTATGGCATTGGCCTCTCCGCATTTGCGGGGGTGGCGCTTTTGGGCAGAGTGATCGGAAAGAGCCGGTTGCGTGAGAAACTGTTGTCCTTCCTTTTGCTGGTATTCTTTTGTATTCCCCTGTTCGGCTATCTGCTGAACGGCGGCCTGTACAGCAAAGATAAAGTATTCATCCCGTTTCTTCCGGTCCTCTGTGCAGAAGTCGGGCTTTATGTGGAAAACCAGCTTGTCCGGAAGCGGGAGTGTGGAAAAAATCGAAGCACCGGGAATTTTAAGCGCAAAGTCATGACAGAGCTGCGAGAATTGTTTCCGTACCTCATAGTTCTGATTCTGATGTGGAATGCAAAGCAAGAGACATACTTTGAACCATACTGGCATCTCGGCATACTGGATGTGATCTGTGTGACTGCGTGCTATCTGGCATGGCGGTGGTTTCCGGCAAAAAAACAGCTGCGGGGCAGAGAGCTTCCGTTTCTACCGCTCGTCTTTAGTGCTGTGATTCTTGCATTTGCCGGAAAAGCAATCAATCAGGAAAAGCATGTGATGATCCCGCGCAAGACGTATGAAGCTCTGACGGACAGCAAGATTGCAGCGGCAATCCGTGAGATCCGCGCGGAGGATCCCGGCTGGTACCGTATGGAGCAGTATGGAGACGGCGGACAGAACCTTGCGAACGTCAACCGGATATGGGATGTCGGGCAGAATGTTTCGACGATTTATTCCTCGGCATACAATGCAGAATATAAGAAATTCCGGGACGAGACGTATGGGATTAATGAAGCCTTCCGCAACCGCATGATGCAGACGGTTTCCGATGATCCGCTGTTCTGGCAGTTCATGGGAGTGAAATATATTCTGGCAAAAACACGGCCGGAAGGGTATGAATTGTACCGGGATTACGGGGACTTTCAGGTTTATCGTGCCATATCCGCGGCGCCGGTTGCCTACGTGACAGACCAGGTGGTTTCCGAGACGGAATACAAATCGTTACCTTATCCGCAGAACCAGGAAATACTGGAGACGGCAGGCGCGAAGCCGGGTCAGGAAAAACTTCACGGATTT
>OGPZ01002060.1_pt1 | contig 13029 bp, 9 predicted proteins | sample 1553111 | NCBI WGS metagenome assembly OGPZ01 (sample SAMEA2579968, study PRJEB22360) | human gut metagenome
CTGACCCTATAGGTCCTGCATTCTTCCCTTCGGAAACAAAGTGTTCCAACCGGTCTTCCTGAATATCATAAGTGAAAAGTCCGTTCCCATAAGTCGAAATCCACACTATTCCCCGATCATCACGAACCACATGATAGCGTTCATAATCTATATATTTCATCTTCTCTTCCGGGATCAACTGGAAGTCCTTTATTTCTCCGCTCTTCACGTTTATATAATAAATCCGTCCCGTATTATTGTAAGCCCAACAATCTCCGTAATTGTCATGAATAACTTTCCCATTATTTATTTTCAACTTCCGATAAGGAGTTATTTGGATAGTTTGAAAATCAAACTCATACACTCCCTCGTTTGACGTAAATATAACCCATTTGTCTTTTATCAATGAATGTGCACTGACGGATGTATTACCGGCAATCGTAGAAAGAGATGCTAAACAATCTATCTTTTTCGAGCCATTGACACAGCGATAGACATCTCCACCCTTTGTCAAAAAATACATATTCCCTCCATGAGGAAAAGAAGAGGAAAAATTCAGTTCCCTATCTACAATCTCAACTTTCCCTTTATAGACCGATGCAAGTCCATGCATGGTACCAATCCATATTCTGCCACTGGAATCTTCATTGATAAATTTAATCCGATCGTCCGGCAAGCTTCCTGACTCTGCGCGGAACTTCACAGAAGTCATAGTACGATTCTCCTTACAAACGATTTGACGCACTCCACTTGCTCTGTGCCAAAGCCACACATCTCCATTAGAGGACATATATATTTCCGAGTAATTTTCTCCATCATCTCCGGTACCGGTAAAATCGACAAAACAAGCTTTTTGCAAGTCATAACAACTGAATAATTCCGGCACTGTCTTTATCCATAGGAAACCATTTTTATCCTCTGCTACGTGTTTTATTCTATTGTCTGCCAAAGAGACCTGATCGTGTTTGCCGGTTTCCAACTGATAGGTAAGAAAAGAATTACCATCATAGCGGGTCAATCCATCTAAAGTGCCCAACCATAAAAATCCTTTACTATCCTGATACATACATCGCACAGAATTACTGGGTAGTCCGTCACTGGTCCTCATTTGTTTGGAACTAAGTTCGATATCGGCATAACTTTCCGACACAAATAAAAACAACAAAGCGAAGAGGGATAACAACTTGTTATTCATATCGTTTTTAGGAAATTTTAATTACGATGACAAAGATACATAAATTCTACAGCAAGCATGAGAGCGAACCCTGAAATAGTAGATATTCCATATAAATCCATTTCTGCCTATTCTTTACTTTCTCCAGTTACAATCATATATTTTCCTTGGCTCATACCTTCCGCACTGATTGTCATCTGCCTGCAAGTACTATTATTATAAAAATTGATACTAGCCTCTCCTTTGCTATCAGTCTTCACATCAGGATTCCAATACAGAGTCCGGCGAAAATCGACATCTCCCGGAACAGTATTACTGTGATTTACCTGATAAAATTCCCTCACAGGAGAAAAGGCCTGGAAAAAAGTATAACGCATTCCCTTTTTATACTTGTCATGCAACACGTCGTTATATAAACGGACGATGAACAATACCAACCTTTGGTTAGCCTGAAAAACAGCATCATGTAAATGTCTCATATTATAAAAATCTGATGATGGATCACTCGGAGGGTAGTAGGCATAATTACTATCTATATTTCTCACTATCCAAGCCCGAAGGTTTCTATCATACACTTCTATTGTTTTTATATTCTCTATCGGATGATCAGAAGCACAGATGCCCTTTCGCGGATTAACAGAACCTCCACCATCTAAAATATAACAAATTGCACTATTAGCATATGTATATGCAGTATCTACTCTGTTTACTGCAGAAATATTTCTTTCCATATATTCTCCCAATGTCCCCGGATAGTCCTTCCCTTGATCCATCAACCTGCTAATATCCTTTTCCACCTTGTAAACTAGATCTGGAAATATCTCATTCACTATCTGCTTTTTCTTTATCACCACTTGGGGAAGACTCTGTATCATACCTAAAACATTATTATTGACCAGACTATCTGAAGTATCTGCAAGAACAATAACCGTATCCTTTACCTGAAAGTCCGAATAAGAATAACTGCGGGCTTCCGGACTGAAAAGACGGTCGAGCATAATCCGACAATGTTTCAGTTTGCCCTTCGAAGTCACAGAAAGAGCCAACTGCCATTCACCGTCCACCGCCGCATGATCCGGCAACAGGAAGTGGAAACGACCATTTTTGTCAGTCTTGCAATGACCATGGAAGGAAGCACTATCCTTTACGATCCAAAATACAATATCGACATTCGCTTCCACCTTATTCTTAAGCAAGGATTTCACGACACCAGTCACCGGCAAACCCTCTTCAGCATAATGTGCTGCATGAAAAGGAGTTACTCCCGACATCACCTGCCAATCGTAACGACGCCAGCCCTGCACCATCATCAACAAGTCCAACTTCATACGGTTATTACGGCTGTCAGTTCCGAAATATTGCATCGGATGAGCAACGTAGCCTCGTATTTCAGAAGAAAGTAACAAATCTGTCAGGATATTATCATAATAACCGGTATGAATCTCTGTAACAGCATCACGTACAGATAATGAAAAACTACCTGTTACTGGGTTACCGGCGGGATCTTTCACAGCAAGTGATAGTTTCACCTTCTCCAACGATTTGTAATAAGGTTTATCCGTCTCTGCTGTGATCTGACAATATTCTAACGGACAACGGTTAAAAGTCAAACGGTCGGCAAGAATATCGCCAGATTGGTCATAAAGGGTGAACTGAAGGCAACCGGCAGGTAATTTTCTCTTATCCAATTGATAAATATAAGGCTCATCACCCAAAATCAAAGCTTCTGCTGAATAAACTGTACCACGGCATGATACAGAAACAGCCAAAGTATCAGCAGGTAAATCCGGAGATTTTTGCAAATGTATCTGATAAGTCTCTGCATCCAGATCTGTCACACGCATCACATAGCCTGAAGGGAGGATACCCGAAAAAGAAAAGTTGTATTTCTTTCCATCACAATCTGCTACAACTTTATATGTGGTCATATCAGGAATCATTTCAAAAAATCCCATGCCCTCATGATAAGTGGAAAAGTAAGAAACCGGTTCACCGGAAGAACTGTATACTGTGCCTGTTATATTCAAGTCTTCTCCATCCTCTCCTGTAGCTTTGAAACCGATTCTCGAATGCAACCCAACCACGGCATTGCCTCCTTCGGGATAAAAGGAAAGGTTGACTTTCTTTGTTTTTATGCTCTTTTTACGTTGCTCTTTCAAACCAAAACCACCATCCATCTTTCGGTCAGTATAATGGCCTTCCACTTCCGGAGCATCATAAATGGGAAATACACGTGAAAAAATACAATCGTCACCAAAATTCAACATACTTCGAGTATAAGCGCGGACTTCATAGAAGCCACTATGATAACGGGAACTCAAGGCAAACTCACCATGACATTCACCATTTTCAAGTTTCAATTGGCGGTTATCTATTACAATTCCTTGTGGAGTCAATAACTCCACATGGAGCACTTTACTTAAAGTGGTGGGACGAAGTTGCTCGGCAAATACTGCATAGGCCTTAAACCAGATAGTATCACCCAAATAATATCCGGTATTATCAAAATGAAGATACACCTTTTCTTGAGGGTTCAGTTGATTAAATCGGTTTATTGCTTTTACATAACCAGGCAATGAACGGACATTTGTAGATTGGGCAAATAATGGTGGGACTATTACAACATATAATAGTAAAATAGTAAAAACTGTTTTTATATTAGTTGTGTATTTCATGGCTTTTTAAGATTTACACAAGCAAAACTAGCCAAAAGGAACAACGAATACAAAAAACTTAGCAGGCTATTTCGAGATGAGGATTATTATCCATATTTATGTCATTTTTTCCATATACTGATCTATGATTTGCATTAGCTCATTGTAGTACAGATATGAATCAAATGTTTTAGGCAAGGAATTCAAGTACTAAATTTACATTCCAATTCTGTAGAAAATAATATCTCGATATGCATATATTAATTCGTCGAACTATAGTCTCTCTTTCGTTGGACTATAGTGCTTCGAAAGAAAGACTATAGTCAACTTTGCGTCGGACTATAGTCCGACGAATAAATATATGTATCCGGAGTGATTATATTTAGTATAACTCCGGAATAATTATAGCACATAAAGGGAATAGTTACAATCAGTGAGAAATGAATTAGTTCATTTTTGTACCTAAAAGCCAATAAATAAGCAGATACAATTATCATTGTTTTATAAATCCAAAGCCGCACTTTAGAGATCATAAAGCATAGCTTTAATTAGCTAAAGCTATGCTTTACAAAAGTCTAAGAGTTTGTTTCAAACATTTAGTACCTTTAAAATAAACATCCCAATGTTTGTACTAACTATTAGAAAAAATAATATCTATAATCACAATCAATTTATGCTATAATCACATTCCTGTTTACTATAATGAAATTCGGAAATGAGCTTTCAGTAAAGTGCAGCCCTTCACCCGCTAACACTGATGAACAAGAAAAGGTGAAAGGTCAAATAGATTTTCTTTTATCTTTCTATTTTTCGAATACACTACAAGATATGGTAGAAAAGAGCAATCAATCACCCCATTTCAACACGAAAATAAATGCCTATAAATTAATACCATATCTGCTTAGCATCTTCATATAAGAAAATTCGCTCATCCGTCCCCCGAGTAAGATCTCTCAAGAAAAGTAAAGCATTTTGCGGTACATGGTGAAAAGTTAAACTGAAATCGTCGGCTTTTTGTTTGCCCAACGATACCCAATCCATATCCCAATAGAGAAGTTCATAAGTATCTCCAATACGCACATTGTTGTCATCATTACGTGTCATATAGCCTATTCTTCTAACAGATTCCGGTTTGCCCAAATCCAATCCTACCCAGCCATTCCTTAAAGTTTCAGATGCAAAAAATGTCAACGGATCTAAATCAAAAGCAGCATAACGGCTATAATGAGGATTTTTGCTTCGTTCTTCAGAACCTATAATTGTTCCTGTCATTTTTTTATTGTCTCTATCAAAGAACATTAATTCTGCAATATTACAGTGGTAAGGGCTTGGACAAATATAACGCCAATAACGATACTTTGTCGTATCGTTTACATTCACAGTACCCGATACGCTATACTCTTTGAACGTATGCACTGTAACGGCATCGCTGAAATCCTCCTTATGGGCAGCCTGAAACATACTGTGCTTCAAACGGAGTGCTGCAGTGAAAGCTTTGCGCGTTAAGGGATATTTCCGTTTTAAACTAATGCTTCTTTTGTGGACACTGTCGGGCTTCAAAAATTCCAGTTCACCTTTCTCATTCAACAAAGCAGGATAATTGAACGGGCGAACCCTTCCGTTTATATAATATACTGGCAGATAGACAGCTCCCTTCTCTACTTTATCAAAGATAACCTGCTTGCTTTCTTTTATTTCAGAAAAGCAAATGGGAATCCATTTCGCGTTATCGAATACTGCCAGATACGCATATTTTTCTCTGCGTTCTCTTTCCCCGGCAAGCACAGGGAAAACAGGATCAATGGTCGTTGCATATTCATCTGTAACGTCTTTCATAAACTCATTCTTCAACGTTGGCGGAACACTATTGGCATCTTTATTTAGTCGGATTAAACCTGGATTCGGAGAATATGTTTTTCGATATACCTTTCCTTTGCACTCACCGGGTCGCAAGGCAGCTAAAAAAGGTTCATGTCCTCCTTCACATACCATTCGGCGATCGTGATCTATCAGAATGCTTAGCCACGAATGCGCATGTGCTTTTGTTGGCCACTGCAAAACGAAATCATACGAAACCGCAAAACCTTTACTACGCATGATAGCTAAAGCAGTGTTTGTTCTTGTCTCGCAAGAGTTGGAAGGAATATTGCACCAAAACGGAACCTTATATAACGCATGCCACTTCAGAGGCTTTTTCAAATCGACAATAACAGTATCACGTAATTTAATATTAATAGCTTCTGCCGCATGATAGGGTGTTTTATTCCAAATGTCATTATAAGAAAAATCGCATAATGTGTCATTAGCTATCGGTTTCAACACATTGCGCCAATCATCAAAAGCCTGAAACTCTACGCACTTATAAGGAAGCATATATTCACAAAATTCTTCAAATGTAATGCCTCTTGCCCAACGACCTTGTTGCCAATCGTCAAAAGCCGCGTCTATACTCTGTATCAGATAGCTGGCTTTTATGACAGAGTAATCTTCCTTAAACTCAAAATCATCTGATGGAAACTCTAACAACAAATTATTTAATTCATTCACCTGTTCATCAATCTTTCTGTCGGAGAAGATTATCTTTTCAGCTTCGACATAATATTCTTCAATATCTTTCCCAGTGTACGATTGGTGTCCAGGCATATTCATTATCAAAAATTTGGCAGCTCTAAGTTTCAAACTGTCGGCTTCGTTTTCTTTATAATGCTCCAACACTTTTTCGAGTGCCGAACGATTATTTCCCGACAGTGTCAGCACCTTTTCCAACTGTTTTTCTTCAGAACTTTGGCAACTGAAAAGCAAAACAAGAAAAAGAAAGATGAATGTAGCTTTCATTTTGTATGATTGTTAGTTTATAATTAAATATTTTTTTTGCGCAAATAGTTTCTGGCCTCTTCCTGTATGATAGCAACAGTGTAAGATGGTATCTTTATCCGTTTGTTGATTATTTCTAAAGCTACCCGTTCGGCAAGTTTACAGTTATCAGATTTTACATAGATTCTCAAAAGTCCTTGTAATGGAAGAAAACGGCTAGGACACATACATTGTGCCAGTTTATAGCGTCTTTCAGCCTCTTCCCAACATTCCATTTGATAGTAATTATCAGCTAATTGCATCTGCAGGTCATATGTATTGATATAAGATTCGCAATGCAAGAATATGTTGACGCTTTGTTTGTACAATTCCACATTTTTCAGTTCTGATGCATAATTGTACAAGAAATAGGGATTGCCATTCCACTCATCGTATAGCTTGGTAAATACAGATAATTCGTTATCTAACAAACCATTGTTCTTTTCTGCAACCAACGAAATTCGTTTCCATGTACGCTCGAAAAGAATATTCTTAATCGAAAAAAAACAGAGTATAAAAAGAATAATCAATAAAAATGGCTTGTTGAAACATATTGTTCGTAGAGCAACCTCCCGTTGATTAAGTGAAGCGAGGCAGTAGATAGTCATGAACCAAACAAAAGCATATTTGAATGGATAAGAAAAGCAGGAAAATATAGCAATAGAAACAATTGCTAGTAAGGCTGGAGTATCAAATGACACATTACTTCGAAAAACAGCAACCAACAACAATAAGAATAAAGCGATTCCTATAAGTCCTTGTTCAATCAGCAACAACAAATACTCGTTAAATGGATGATTCGTATTCCCTGCTAACATTCTTTCACTTTCAACAGCATGAAAAGAAGACAAATATTTGGCTTGTTCCGGCATGTAATCCGCCTTAAAAGAGCCAAGTCCATTTCCTCGAATCATATTTTCCTTACACAATCCGGCAGATACTTTCCAAATCAGAACACGACCGGAAGCGGAAGCTGGTTTCAGATAAATCAGTCCAATGAATAAACCTATTAGCAACAAAGTGCCTCCGCTGATAAAAAAGATGCGCCTTCTATGAATTAACTTCCGATAGCGGAGAGCGTAAAAAAGAAGTGTTACTACGCATAAAGTAAGTATCCCTGTTCTCGAACCGGATAAGATAACGACTATAATGAGGAGAAGACACGCCATAAACTTGAGCGTTTTTCTTTTTCCATTAGAAGTCTGGCACAAAAGAAAAGGATAACAGAGAACGATGCTTGCAGCAAATCCGGCGGGATTATCAAAAGAACCAGTAACTGAAAAATAAGATTGAGTTTCTATACACCCTACATATTGCAGCAAGCCATACAAGGCCGACAAAACTCCAACGACAGCTAAAATGCTATTAAATGTTTCTGTAGGATTTTTTCCATTACGCATCAACACAAAAAGAATCCATCCAGATACGATGTATACACTGTGTATATATTGTGATGTAAAGAGACTGCAAACGAAAACATATCCCATAAAAACAGTAAAAGACACAAATAGAAAATCAACAGACAGTCTAATTTTCCGCTTCCAGTTCCCTATGCAAATACCTCCCCATACTATGATGCCGACAACGAAACTTATATTTTTAGGCATAAAATACCTATCCATAAACCAATCAGCCGATAAGTATAAGGTGGTGATAAGTAAAAAAGAAAACGTAAAAACATTATCACTGAATAATTGCCTTAACTTGCAGAATATAAAAGAGGGAGTCTGTATTTGCATTGATAATAATTAATTCTTCTTTCGCTCCCAATCCCTTTCCTTTCGGATTGAAAGAAAAATGAAGCGAGCACGATTCATCAGGATTTAATTCATACTTCTCCACCGATGCTTGTGTACATCCACATCCAGTTTCGATCTCTCCTATTTCCAACCTGGCATTGCCAACATTGGTGATTGTAATGCTATCACGACAAATTATATCAGAACTAATTATTCCGAAATCGTGTGTATAGGAAGACAGGGACATCTCTGCCTTCCTTTTTGGATTGCAAGAAACGCAAATCAGCAGAATAACAATAAAACCAAGGATTTTACTCATTTTTTATAGTTGTTGATGATGAACTACTCGGAATAGTCTCGATGAAACGGGGTGGATCACCGATCAAACTATCTAATATCATTCGGCTCTTCTTTTTAAATTCTCGTTCTTTCATAATATAATCCCACCATGATAAAAAAGCATCTCGATCCGCTTGGGGCATTAAATCGATAATGCGTAAATATTGAGAGAGTTCAGGCTCCCTAATCGGGTATTTTGTCCTTAAATCACGAGCCAACATGACTCGGATGACATTCGGATATTTTGCATATTTTTCAAGAAAAGTAAACCGACCTTCTGAACGCTGTTCAGTTTCTGATATATCCAATAGCTTACAATTCTCTATATTAGTACTATCTTTCGCCATTTTTCTACGTTCTCTATTCCAATATACAGCATTCCATTGAGCTTCTCGCTCAAGAATATAAGTATCATAATCTTCATTGATGGAAGTGCCCGATACATTAGCGTTATCGTCCCAATCAACCATACGAATATAGATATTACCCGGTTCCACAAAAAGATTAATATCAGTCCCTTTATGGAACGGTGGTCCATCATAGGATATTTGTGCAAAAAAAGGCTTTCGTGTGACAGTTCCTTCGTAAAAAAATTCCTTGCCAATCACCTTTATTTTTATGCTGTTGCCGTATGCTTGTTTTTGTCCTTCCCTTTCTTCAAGAAGATACGATTTATCTATTAATAACACATATTTACCATCTAAAGAATTATCAGGGAATTCACCCCGAATCGTAAATTTCTCTTGCCCCAAAAGCAATTGAGCAGAAAATACGAATATAATGAGAAAAAACAGTTTCTCTTTCATATTAATTACACTTTAACTCTATAAAATCATTTTACAGTTATATCAAGCATATTATTTACCCGTCTTTCAATAAAACGAGGAGCATTACGATTAAGACTATCGGTCAACGCTCTTCTCTTTGCCCAATACTCCTCTCTCTTCATTGTATACTCTCGCCACTCTATCAAAATATCTCGATCCGCTTTGGGCATTAAGTCAAGAATACGTAAATATTTAGCATCCACCAATCTTTTATTTAATTCCTTAACTTCCAAATAGCGAGATAACATTACTCGGATAACATCCGGATATTTGGCATATTTCTCAAAGAAAGCCAATTCACCTTCTTCGAAGCATTCAAATGCAGAATTAAAAGAATGGAAATTATCATCCTTTTGAGTCTGCCCTTCTAACCTAATAGTTCGCAAAACTCTATTTACCAAATTTCTCCGTTCAATGACACAAGTGGCATAGTCTTTATTGATAGGAGTACCCAATACGTTTCCTTCCTCATACCAATCAGTTATATGGATATGGATATTCCCAGGTTCTATTACAAAAGAAGTCGCACTTGTCTGACCACTGAATGTTGGTCTATCATAATAGATTTGCGCCAAAAAAGGTTTACGCATAGTTACCCCTTCATAATAGATTTTTTTATCAGTTACCAATATTTTTACTTCATCATCAGATGCTTTCCATTTACGTTTGTACTCATCAGGAAGAAAAGATTTATCGGTCAGTATTATATATTTTCCATCCAGCGAATTATCAGGAAATTCACCTTGAATCGTGTATTTCTCTTGCCCGTAAAATAGTTGGGCTATAGATACAAACATAAATATGAATAGATATTTTCTCATGATAATAATTAAGTGTTACAGAGACTCCGTTTCTTCTCTTCGCATATTTAATTCTCCTAAAAAATTGATACTTTTCCCCTGCTGCAAGGTGATATAAATGCTCGCACTTCCATTGGAATATACCTTAATATAAAAGTTGCAATTACCTATTGTTGTATTTGCTGAAAACTTGATGTGAGCATTTTTCTTTTTATCTATATCCATAGTATATTTTTTCAAAGGAGCCTGAAAGTAAAGTTCAGCTCCTCTCCTATATGGTATATCAGCTTGACCGAGATAAAGAAGATCAGAAAAAATAGAATCATTTTTAATTTCTATTGAATAATCAGACTCATTCAATAATATAGGATCTTTACATGGAAGAATGCAAATACCTACATTTATCTTGTAGACTTTTGATGTAACAATCTTTCCGACAACTTCCGCCTTTTGTTTCTTTTGTTCTTTTTTGCTTTGGGCAGAAAGAATCGGAATTTCTACCAGCATTGTCAAAAATAGAACAAGAATTTGCTTTTTTACTTTCATATTAGATTATAACTTAAATATGGATGTATAAAAAGCCTAATGAAATACGGTTATAGGACACGTACCATTGCTACTCTCACAATTGCCTATTCCGATTTGCAAATAATCATCATTCGATTGACAACTAAGCATAGATATGGCTATTAAAAAGGTTAACACAACCATATTCAAGAAAGCTTTGTTTTTTTCATAAAACTATTTTTAAGGTAGTAACATATAGGGCACTTATTCTCCCGCTGATTGTCAACTTCATAATCAAAAACACGTCACACAAATCACAATAAGACTAAAATTCTACTTATTTTTCATCGTTGTTGATGATGAATTACTCGGAATAGTCTCGATGAAACGAGGGGCATTGTTACGTATACTGTCCAATAATGGTTTGGTTTTTTTTTCATATTCATACTTTTTAATAGTATAGTCCAGCCAAGCCAAAAGAATATCCCGATCTGCTTTAGGCATTCGGTCGAGAATCTGTAGATATTTTGGAAAATTAGGATCCCTTGACATTCTTCGTCCGTTCAATAAAAAAGATAAGTGGAATCGTACGACATCCGGGTATTGGGCATATTTTTCTAAAAAAAGTAATTGATTTTCCATACTTCTCTTTGTGCCAATCATATAGGTACTGTAATCTTCATTAATAGGAGTACCTGATACCACCCCCTCATCTGCCCAATTAGCAATACGGATATGAATATTACCAGGCTCAACTATAAAATACAGGCCGAAATTCAACATATTTCTTCCTGTCCTTGCACTTGAAAGATACGCTAAGAATGGCTTTTGTGAAAGTACACCTTCATAATGGAATTTCCCGTCAACCACCAATATACTATCAATAAATAAATGTTTAATACGTTCACTCTCTTCACCAAGAGCTGAACTATTAGTCAAACGCAAATAACTATTATCTAACGAATGGTCGGGTAATTCACCCTGGATAGTGTATTTTTCTTGTCCATAGAATAGCTGGACCCCAGATACGAAAATAAAAATGAATAGATATTTTTTCATTATTACGACTATTAAATATTAACTCTTACAATTAAAAATTTACTCCTCATCTGGATAGCTTTTATCACAACTACTTTCACAACTTTTTTCCACCTCTGTTATACATGATATACAAAAATCTCTCACCTTTTCTAATTGTTTGTAAGCATCACCGCCAGGGAATTCACTTGCAGGTAAATTATCAATGCTTTTTCGAAAAGTATCATGACAATCTATTATACCTTCCTTAGCGGTTTCCGCGCATTTTTTTTTACATTCCTCACGTAATTCTGCATTGGTATCTATTCGTGTAATCACAACTTTACACATTCGACTTTTTTGTCGTGCCCTCATCAACTCTAATTTAGTAAAATTCACATCTTTAAAAACGTCCCCGACCAAGGAAGAAATACGATCACGGTTAGCTTGATAATCATATCCTGTCAGAATCTTTAATTGAGTAATTGCTTCTGTACGAGTCTCAACATTAAGCATACCTTTTCGGAGTAAACGATATTGTTCCAAGTCTTCTTTAGACAATTTAGAGATTGCGTTTCGTTCTCTTCTCATGTCCTTTCCTATTTCTTTTTCCAAATTCTGATAAGCTTCCGAAGCAATAAAAAGATCAGCAGCAGTCACATCTACTGCCTGTTGAGAGTATTCGTCAGTTTCATCCGTCTGACAACTAAGTACTAAAATACTGATTAGAAAGGCTAATCCAATCATAACAAAGCCAAAATTCCACTTTTTCATAAGAATTACTTTTAGAGATTACTAATTTTGAATATCTTTTTCAGAGCAATATCATATATTTGTAAAAATTGTATAATTCACTTCCAATTCCATCTATATCACATAAGATAAGGAGCTATATTTTTCCATAATATTAGTACGAAGAAAAGTTTATCGCTCTTGTTGTTACAAAGGACGACATTTATAAATTGAAATACAAATTTCAACCGTATACAAATGCGTATACACAGCCAATGTATACGCATTTAAATATGGTTTTTAAAGAAAGATCATTCTAAACGTAATGATTTAATAAAATCAGTAATAGATTCACAAGAAACATTCATTTTCTTTTTCAATCTACTACGGCGTATTCGAAAAGAACTT
>OGPZ01002061.1_pt1 | contig 13021 bp, 10 predicted proteins | sample 1553111 | NCBI WGS metagenome assembly OGPZ01 (sample SAMEA2579968, study PRJEB22360) | human gut metagenome
AACGGCTGCCTCACCCGCTTTCGCCGGTGCCGTGCTCGATAAGATTCGTGCCAATGATCAGCTTGTTTGTGGCGTGAATACGTCTGCTCCGGGTTTTTCCAGTGCCGACAGTAAGGGGCATTGGGAGGGTCTCGACGTCAATCTTTGCCGATCCGTGGCTGCAGCGGTGCTTGGCAATGCAGACAAGGTGAAGTACGTTCCTTTGAGCTCTACGCAGCACATGACAGCACTGGCTTCAGGCCAGATTGATATGCTTGCGCGCAATACGACCTGGACGATGACTCGTGACGCAAGTCACGGCAACGTATTTGTGGCCGTTTCTTACTATGATGGTCAGGCCTTCATGGTTCCAAAGAGTCTCGGCGTGAAAAGCCTGAAGGAGCTTGATGGTGCGACGGTATGTGTCCAAACGGGCACAACCACCGAAAAGACTACGGCGGACTACTTCCGTTCGCATGGCATGCAGTACAAGACAGTCGTCTTCGATACAACAGAGGCTACGCAGGGGGCATTCCTTTCCGGTCGTTGTGACGCTTATACGTCCGACATGTCCGACTTGGCCGGCGTTCGTACGGTGGCTCAGGATCCTTCCAAATTTGACATTCTGCCGGAAACGATCACCAAGGAACCTCTTGGACCGGCTGTTCGACGCGGAGATTGGGAGTTTTTTGAAATCGTTCGCTGGTCCTTTATGGCGTTCCTTAATGCTGAAGAACTTGGTGTAACGCAGGCAAATGTTGATGACATGCGCAAGACTTCTAAGGATCCCAACGTGATGCGCCTTGTGGGAACTGGTGAGGATATGGGGCGTATGCTGGGTCTCGACAAGGATTGGTCTTACCGTATCATTAAGCAGGTCGGCAACTACGGTGAATCATGGACTAAGTACTTTGGTCCGACCTCACCGCTTAATCTTCCTCGCGGAATGAATAAGCTCTGGACCGATGGCGGCCTGATGTACGCCATGCCGATCCGCTGATGCTTGCCGCCTTGCGGCAGCAGGGAGCGATTTGAGCAGCTCCCATCAGAGGCTCCAGGACTTAGTCGAGACCTGGAGCCTCTCAATATGTTGATTTTCTAATAATTTGAGCCACCAACATGTTTGCTAGAGACAGCTTCAGCATCGTTCCAGGCGACGAAGCCTGGATTGCACGAGAAAAGGCACGTCGTCGTCGGGAATACACACTTCAAGCCGTGTTGATTCTCATTTTGGTGGCTTTCATTGCCGTATTGGCAACTAATGTTGCAGACAATCTCGCGGCAAAGAATATTCACAGTGGCTTTGCTTTCTTAAATCATCGAGCGGGATTCGAGATCGGCGAACAACTGATTGCCTACTCGAGTAGCGATCCGCTTTGGAAAGCTTTTTTGACTGGGCTTCTCAATACACTGCGAATTTCGGCCTGTACGATTGTGTCGGCAACAGTTCTTGGTGTCATTGTTGGACTGATGCGCTTATCGAGAAACGGTGTCGTGCGTTTTCTCGGTGCTGCACATGTTGAGGCCTACCGCAATGTACCGCTTTTGGTCCTGCTTCTTGCACTTTATTTGGTGGTAACGGAGCTCCTGCCAGGCGTTCGTCAGGCTTGGCATTTGGGCAATTGGATTTACCTCTCTAAGACAGGATTGCTCTGTGCCGTACCTCTGTGGGGAATGAAAGCGCTTCTGGGCGCTTTGGTTGTCGGCGTCTTTGGTGGATGGCTAGCTGCAAAGAGACTTCAGAGGGTTCAAACGAATCTCATTGCCAATATGGGCGGCTTTTTGATTTTCGTTATTTTAAGTGCTCTCGTTTGGATCCTTTGTGGTGTCATAGGGGGGTGGGATCATCCGACTGCGACACGATTCTCAATGCGTGGCGGAGCGGCGATGACGCCGGAATTTCTCACTCTTTGGCTGGGACTGACGCTTTTTACTTCTGCGTCGATTGCGGAAATTGTTCGTGCGGGGGTTGAGTCGGTAAAACCTGGGCAATGGGCCGCAGCGGCGGCTTTGGGATTGAAGTCTGGGGAAGCAGTGAGTTACGTGATCTTCCCGCAGGCGATGCGTTTAATCATGCCGCCGCTCGCCAGTCAGTTCATGACGCTTACCAAAAATTCATCTCTTGCTGTCATGGTGGGGTACCCGGATCTTGTCAATGTTGGTACGACAGTGATGAATGTGACGGGGCAGGCATTGGAAGTCATTTGCATCATCATGGGTGTTTATCTCACGGTGAATATCATCATCGCGTTCATCATGAATCACTTTAATGCGCGTATCATGCGCGCCCCGCAGTAAGGAGGCCGTCATGCCGCAGATTCAAACAGTCGGCAATCCTGGCAGCTGGGTTATGAAGTTGCGTGAAAACTGCTTCTACTCGCCCGCTGCGAGCGTGCTTTCCGTTGTACTCGGTCTCATTATTTTGGCCGTTGTGGGCTATGTTTTCGATTGGGGCATCGTGAATGCCATTTGGGATCCCAACCCTGCGGCTTGCCGTGAGGCCTCAGGGGCCTGTTGGGGTTTTGTAGCCGAAAAGTGGCGTCTCATTATTTTTGGCCGATTCCCCTATGAGCTGCAGTGGCGTCCGGGGCTGGCAACTTTGATCATCGTCGGAATGCTTGTAGTTTCCGCAATCCCTGCCTGTTGGACGCGTCAGGGTGTACGCATGTTGTTGTGGGGGTGGGTGGCCGCTTTTTTTGCCTTTTTTATTTTGATGTTGGGCGGCGTTTTCAATTTAGAGCCTATTGGTACCGATATGTGGGGCGGTTTGCCTCTCACCGTCATCATTACGCTTTTTGGTATGGCTGCCTCGTCGCCGCTTGGTATTCTGTTAGCGATCGGTCGCCGTAGCCGCATGCCGATTGTTTCAGCACTATCAACAGGTTACATCGAATTGGTTCGTGGTGTGCCGCTTATCACGGTGCTCTTTGTGGCCACTTTTGTCTTTCCGCTGCTTTTGCCTGAATGGTTGCAGTGTGATGCCTTCTGGCGCGTTGCTATTGGCATTGCACTCTTCCAGGCGGCATATATGGCAGAAACTGTGCGGGGCGGTTTGCAAACCATTTCCCAGGGACAGTATGCGGCAGCCCGATCTCTGGGGTTTACCGAAAGGCAGTGCTACCAGTACGTGATCCTGCCGCAGGCTTTGGTAGCCATTATTCCCGCGTTTGTCAACAGCCTGCTTTCCTGCTTCATGGACACGTCCCTAGTTACCGTCGTCTCTATGTATGACTTGACGGGTAGTTTGAAACTCGCACTGGGCGATGCTGTTTGGCGTGCCTATTTTATTGAAGGGTACGTATTCATTGCGCTTGTCTATTTTATTTCGAGTTTCATTATTTCTCGGTACAGTCAGTGGCTTGAGTTACGGCTGAAAGGTGCAAAGGCGCGCCACGTTGTCCGTATTTGAGGTTTCCATGAAATTCCACGAACACATCATTCGCGTTACTGTTCCCGGACTTCCTTGTGAGGTTACTCGGGAAGAACTTTCAGGCGAGCTTGCGGATTTCGCGCATCGGCCGGAGCATTTTTTGGAAGAAGTCACGAAGTCGGAGGTTGTTTCCCCAGAGCGGCGCGGCAGCGAACCAGGAAGCATCGCATTTGAACGCAACATCTACTTTGGACACTTGGTCTTTCATGAGACAGTACAGATTGGAGCAGATGGGAGCTACCGCTCCCATGCGGCTGGTTCCGGGGAACGGCCGGCATCTGACTTTTCCATGCAGATCGAAGAACCAGAGCCTGGGCAACTCTTCATCCGCTTCATTTATTTCGAAGATCGCCCAGAAGTGCCGACAGCAATAGAGATGAACTCCCGTGAACAACAGGTCGACTATCTGCGTCGTCTTGCTTATGAGAGCAAAGACCAGAGCATTGTGGCGCAGATGCTTACCGATATTGTTGAGCGCAAAATGGCGCTTAAGAACTGATTATTGCTAACAGCTATTATTGCGGGCGCTCCGTCCTGAACCGATGAGGTTCTGGGAGAGCGCCCAAATTTTCTGCAGGATCTTCATGACAGAATTCTCCTCTCGCATCACTACGCGTATTGCTCAGGAAATCTCGGCTCGCCCAAATCAGGTGGAGGCGGCCGTCGCACTTCTTGATGGCGGCGCATCCGTTCCATTTATCGCCCGTTATCGCAAGGACGTGACCGGTAATCTTTCGGACGCGCAGCTTCGCATCCTTGAAGAGCGTCTTATTTATTTAAGGGAGCTCGACGACCGCCGCGGAGTCATCCTCGCCGCAATAGAGGCACAGGGAAAGCTCAGCGATGAGCTTCGTGAACAAATATTAGCTGCCGACGCTAAGCAGACACTTGAAGATCTCTATGCTCCCTATAAGAGCAAACGTCGTACGCGTGCAATGATTGCCAAAGAAGCAGGTCTCGAGCCGCTCGCGGATCTTATTTTGGCAGACCGTACGGTTGATCCTATGGCGGCGGCAGAAAACTTCATTAATGCTGAAAAAGGCGTAGCTGACGCAGCGGCAGCACTCACGGGAGCCCGCGATATTTTGGCCGAGCGCATCAGTTTGGATCCTGGCTTACGCGAGACACTGCGTGAGTTCATGTCCTCTCGCGGCGAGTTGGTCTCCAAGCGGGTGGAACTGGGTGGCGATCAGCCTGCTGATGCCGATGTCCAGAGTGCGAAATTCAAAGATTATTTCGAATTTCGAGAGGCACTTTCAAAGATTCCTTCCCATCGCGTACTTGCTGTGCTTCGCGGTCGCCGTGAGGGTGTTTTGGCTGTCTCTGTCGAACTCACTCCCGATGAAGAGCTGCAGAACCCGCATCCTGCAGAGTTGCTTATCGCGAAGCATTATGGGATTGAGCGAACGGGTCGGTTGGCCGATGACTGGCTTCTTTCCGTCTGTCGTTGGGCATGGCGCGTGAAGTTGCGTCTATCCATTGAAACCGATCTCCTTGAAGAGATTCGTGAGCGAGCCGAAGAAACGGCTATAGGAGTCTTCGGAGAAAACTTACGTGATTTGTTATTGGCTGCTCCTGCCGGGCATTATGCGGTGCTTGGCCTGGATCCAGGCTTTCGGACAGGGGTAAAGACTGCAGTGATCGACTCAACAGGTCGAGTGCTCGCACATGATGTATTGATGATGCATACATCGACAGCCCAAAAGCAGCGGGCTGAGGCACAGCTGATTGACTTATGCCATAAATACAAACCTGCGTTTATTGCTATCGGCAATGGGACGGCAAGTCGAGAAACTTCGGCTATTGTGGGAGATGTTCTGCGTACGCATTCAGAAATTGAGGCGCAGCGCGTTATGGTCAGTGAAGCAGGCGCTTCGGTTTACTCCGCTTCGGAACTCGCCACGGAAGAACTGCCAAATCTTGATGTAAGTTACCGCGGAGCGGTGTCTATCGCACGCAGACTGCAAGATCCTCTTGCTGAGTTAGTAAAAATCGATCCCAAAGCAATTGGTGTTGGTCAGTATCAGCACGATGTGGATCACCTAAAGCTAGCACGTCGTCTAGCAGCAGTGGTTGAGGACTGTGTGAACTTTGTGGGCGTTGACGTCAATACCGCAAGTCCGCAGCTTTTGTCGCATGTTGCGGGACTGACTCGCCGTGTGGCGCAGGAAATCGTTGCTTATCGCGAAAAGGAAGGAGCTTTTCCCGACCGACAAGCATTGAAGAAAGTGCCATTTCTTGGTGATGCACGCTTTCAGCAGGCTGCTGGGTTTTTGCGCATTCCGCAGGGAACAAATCCACTGGATGAAACAGGAGTGCATCCAGAGGCCTATGGACTTGTTAAGAAGATGACCAAGGCTTTGGGCTTAACGAGTGTGCAGGATTTAATGCGAAATGGAGCCGTTTTAAAGCGCATTAAACCTACGGATTTCGTTGATGAAAAGTTCGGTGTTCTCACGATTCGCGACATTCTTGCCGAACTCGAAAAGCCTGCCCGCGATCCTCGAGCGGAATTTAAGACAGCATCCTTCAAGGATGATGTGCAGACGATTGATGATCTGCGTCCAGGCATGAAGCTTGAGGGTGTTGTTGCCAACGTAGCTGCTTTTGGCGCTTTTGTTGATATTGGGGTGCACGTCAACGGTTTGGTGCATGTGTCGGCACTAGCTGATCACTTCGTTAAGGATCCGCGGGAAGAAGTGCGAGTGGGGCAAGTAGTGCACGTTGTCGTGATTGAGGTAGACCCTGCGCGTCAACGCATTGCACTCTCCATGCGTTCAGATGGCAAGGGAGGTTATACAAGTGCCTCTGCCGTCAGTCGTAAGGGAGGCTCCGGCAGAAACGATCACAGTGATCGGAATAAGGGCGGAAAAGTTGCCCAGACGGCCCTTGGAGCAGCTTTCGCTGCACTTAAGCGATAAAACGGATCCGGGGGATTAAAGGCTCGAAGTTTAGGGATAACTTCGGGCCTTTTTGCGGCATCACTAAGATTGCGGTTACTCAGACTACCGTCATGTTTTGTGACCTGTTGGGGTAGGTCATTTTTGTGTTCGTTAGGTAGGTAATTTATGCGTTCGCGTAACAAAAATGCATGAATTGCAGCGACAGTGGGGTTAGGGATAAACGCATCCATACATTGTGCATTCTCGGCAAAGCACCTGAGCGACAAAGGGATCATGTCTGCATTTCGATTCGCAGCAGCATAGAGCTCAAATGACAGGATTTTTTATGCACAAATCGCTGGAGGATTAACTGGTCTTCTCAAGCGTTTCACCGTTCGTGAGGCGCGTTCTGTAGGAGCTGCGGCGGGAGGGGCCCGAGCTCAACGCATGAGAATTCTCTCAACGGCGAGCTATTTTGGCGTCTTTTGCTGGAGCACCTACATAGACCTTTGATTTTATAGGCGATCCTTTTAGTCTTTTCTCAGCACTAGCCTTCGTTAATCCTTCCAATTGTTTTAGCCGGGCGTATGCAGTTGCAAAAAACGGGAGAGACCGTGAAGAAGGCATGTCGCTGAAATAGGAAAGGCCCAAACGAGCAGTTCCGTTTGGGCCTTCAATGGAACGGCGGGCAACAAGAATTATTGTTTGTCAGCCTGAGCGTCTAAATTCGCTTCATGCGGTTCTTCTTCAATCGTGCCGGAAACTCGACGTTCTCCGAACTCCATCAATGCGTTGAGGATGATCGCGCCAAAGGTAGCAGTGCCGATGCCTCCGAGCGTGAAGTTCCCTAAATGAATCGTGAAGTCGCCGCCACCCAAAATGAGTGTTACGGCTGCAACGATGAGATTGCGGTTGTCGCCGAAATCGACATGATTCACCACCCATACGCGAGCACCCGCAACAGCAATGAGCCCGAAGACCACGATTGATGTACCGCCAAGAATTGGCTGCGGAATTGTCTGAATGACTGCGCCGAATTTAGGGGAGAAGCCAAGGATGATGGCAAAACATGCCGCCACTGGGAAGAGCAGCGTCGAGTACACGCGGGTGGCAGCCATTACGCCGATATTTTCGCCGTAAGTCGTAACGCCCGTGCCGCCGCAGGAAGCCGAAAACATGGTGGCAAGGCCGTCGCCGAGGAATGCACGGCCCATATACGGATCGAGATTACGGCCGGTCATGGCGGTAACAGCCTTGATGTGACCGAGGTTTTCGCCTACAAGGATGATTACCACAGGGGCGATCAGTGTGATGGCCGAAAGAGAGAAGACGGGAGTTTCAAATTGCGGCATTCCGAACCAAGCAGCTTCGGATATCTTGGCGAAGTTGATAGGGGTTCCTAATCCCATACCGTTTGTGAGAATGGCGTAGATAACGTAGGCGAGTGAAAGGCCTACGAGAATCAGAAGCTTCTGAATGAGGCCTCGGGTATATACAGCAACGCCGCCCACACAGAGCACTGTAAGGATGGCGATCCAGGCGTCAAAATCTGTGGGACCGACGCTCTTAACCGCAGTGGGTGCGAGATTCAAGCCGATTACCGCCACTACTGCGCCGGTAACAACTGGCGGCATCAGGCGCTCAATCCAACGAACGCCTATGCTCATAACGATGAGACCAACAATCGCATAGATTAAGCCGCATATGACGATGCCGCCTAGGGCCGTCGGGATGTTGGGATTCATGCCCGAACCAGCAACGTAGCCGGTTGCTGAAATGACAACACCGATGAAGGCGAAGGAGCTGCCAAGGTAGCTCGGCACATGACCACCCACGAGCAGAAAGAAAATGAGCGTGCCAAGACCGCTCATCAAAATGCAGAGATTGGGGTCAAAACCCATCAATAGCGGGGCAAGCACAGTGGAGCCGAACATGGCGACAACATGCTGAACGCCCAGGGCAAGCGTTTGTCCGACGGGGAGGCGCTCATCAGGAGCGATGATGCCGGAGGTCTTCAGTTTCCAGGTAGGAAAGTAGCTCATAGCGAAAGTACGGTGCAAAGGTAGGTGAAAAGGTCAAACGGCCCCATTTTAGAGCTCGTCGTATCCAAATGTTTCGAGAATTGTTTGTGATACAAACTTTTTGGCAGGGTTGTCGTTAGCCATTGAAGCTTGGTTCATTGGCAATTCCTAAGGTTTTTCATGGGGCCTCTGCTAAAATGGCGAACCTTTCGGCTGCCGCGCCAATGCAATCGCCTTGCCAGAGCAGTCAGTTCATTGTCCTGAAGAAGCATGACAAGCCCTAATCCTGCGTTAGTGCGAGACGTGGAAGAACGCCGCACCTTCGCCATCATTTCCCACCCTGACGCTGGTAAGACGACACTTACCGAAAAACTCCTTCTTTTTGGCGGTGCCATTCAGATGGCTGGAGCGGTTAAAGGCCGCAAGGCCTCTCGGCATGCGACCTCTGACTGGATGGAAGTTGAAAAACAGCGCGGTATTTCGGTGACGAGTTCAGTGATGCAATTTCACTACCGCGATCACGTCATCAATCTGCTTGATACGCCGGGTCACGAGGATTTTTCGGAAGATACTTACCGTGTGCTTACAGCAGTCGATGCTGCAGTCATGGTGATTGATGCCGCCAAGGGCGTTGAGGCTCAGACGATCAAACTGCTTGAAGTCTGTCGTATGCGCAAGACGCCGATCATCACGTTCATCAATAAATTCGATCGTGAAGTCAGAGATCCTCTCGATCTGCTCGGCGAAATCGAAAACGTGCTGAAACTTCAGTGCGTACCGATTACGTGGCCGATTGGCATGGGCAAAACCTTTCGCGGCGTATTTTCATTGTTGAAGAATCATCTCGTGCGATTCACCGCTGGCGAAGATCGCCTCACGGAAGATCGCGAATTGATTGAAGGGCTCGACAATCCCGAGCTTGATGAGCTTTATCCGATGGAAATGCCCTACGTGCGCGAGTCGATCGAACTTGTGCAGGGGGCGACGGATCCCTTTGACCTTAGGAAGTTCCTTGCTGGTGAACAGAGCCCGGTATTCTTCGGTTCTGGTGTGAACAATTTTGGTGTTGAAGATGTGCTCAATGCGCTTGTCGATTGGGCTCCTCGCCCGCAGCCGCGTGATGCTGGCGTTCGCATGGTAGACCCATTTGAGGATCATTTTTCTGGATTTGTTTTCAAAATCCAAGCCAATATGGATCCTCGCCACCGCGACCGTATTGCGTTTTTCCGTGTTTGTTCTGGACGCTACCAACCTGGCATGAAAGTGCTGCATGTTCGCGAAGACCGCGAAATGAAGATTCCGAATGCACTTACTTTCATGGCGCAGGACCGTGTGATCATGACGGATGCTGTTGCTGGAGACATCATCGGTATCTACAACCATGGCCAACTTCATATTGGCGATACCTTGACACAAGGAGAAAAACTGCAATTCACCGGCATCCCCAATTTTGCGCCAGAACTTTTCCGTGCTGCTCGTTCCAAAGATCCATTCAAGGCCAAGCAATTGCAGAAGGGACTCCAAGAACTAGGCGAAGAAGGTGCAATTCAGGTTTTCACGGGCGAATTCGGAAACATTCTTCTTGGTGCGGTCGGTCAGCTGCAATTTGAGATTGTTGCACAGCGCCTGGCTGATGAATACAAAGTGGATGCACTTTACGAATCTACTGATGTTTCCACTGCTCGCTGGCTCTCGTTCCCTGACGACAAGACTAAACGTGAGTTCGAAGCGGAGCAGAATGCGCGTCTTGCCACCGATGTCAACGGGATTGAGGTTTACCTTGCAACATCGATCTACAACCTTGAAACCACGATGAAGCATTGGCCACAGGTGCAGTTTCACACTACTCGTGAAATGAATCAGGTCTTCTGATCGTTTCCGAGAGCTAATAACAATAAAGCCCGGCAGTTCACTTTGACAGAACGGTCGGGCTTTCTTTTCTTAGGCTTCCTTGGCCAGTGCTTGGCGATAAGCGGATAGTGCTTCAGGATGACAGGAAAGAACTCTTTCCAAATACCCGCGTAAACAGCAGATGGCAATGCCATAGTTTGTCATCGGGACTCCCTGAGCTTTTGCCCTGCGCAGGCGCATCAGCATGTGTCTGCGCGTTACAACGCAGCCGCCGCATTGGATCAGTACTTTGTAAGGACGAAGATCATCAGGGAAATCTTTGCCGACAGCCACATCAATCGTAAGATTGACTTTGGTTTTCTCTCGCAGCCAGCGAGGAATTTTCAGACGTCCGATGTCATCTTTCTGCGGATGATGGCTGCACGTTTCACAAATGAGAACTTGGTCGCCGTCCTTGAGATGCGAAAGGGCTGCTGCTCCGCGAGCAAGTTCAATCAGATCGCTTTTAGCGTAGGCCATCTGCAGAGAGAAAGTCGTGAGCGGAATATGGTCGGGCGTTTGGGCTGCGACATCATCAATCGCTTGTGAATCTGTCATTACGAAGGCAGGATTCACCTTAAGTTCATTGATGGCTTCAGCTACGCGATCCTGTTGCACGACAACTACTTTGGCATGAGCGTCAAGGAGCTCCCGGATCGCTTGCACTTGAGGAAGAATCAAACGTCCTTTGGGAGCTCCGCTATCGATTGGGGTGACCAGTACAACGGTATCTCCGGCATGAGCAAGATCGCCGGCGATTGGGCGGTCAGGCTCCGTATCATCCTGCACGATCTTAATGATGGCTGTTCGGAGGGCGTCTACGCCGCGTTCAGTTGTTGCATCCGTGATGACAATGGGCAGTCCTAGAGACTCGGCGTCAGACAGCACTTCAGCAGAGGGGGCTCCTCCCGCAAGATCGGCCTTGTTGAGAACGAGGATTGCCGGGGTGCCGAGATGTTTGGCATCTGCAGCAATCTCTCGATCATCGTTTTCGAGGCCTTGGGCCGATGCAACGATGAGCGCAAGATCGACCCATTCAAGTACGGTCTTGGAGCGTTCGACACGGGCGCGGCCAAGTTCCCCTACATCATCAATACCAGCGGTGTCGATGAAGACTACGGGACCGATGGGGGCGAGTTCACAGGCTTTTTCCACGGGGTCCGTTGTGGTGCCGGGAACATCAGAGACAATGGAAATGTGTTGGTGCGTCAATGCATTGGCCAGTGAACTTTTACCGGCATTGCGTCGACCGAAGAGACCGATATGGATGCGTAGACCTTTGGGCGTGTCGAGCATGGTGAATTCCGAGGTACTTATGAGAGGAGCTGCTTGAGTTCTGAGGAATCTCAGTTGTGTGCAGCTTTTGTTTGATGGTGGTGGTATAGCGCAAAAAGAAAAGGCCGGATGGAAAATCCGGCCTTTAGAACATTGCTGCGCCTCATGTGAATGAGGAAAAATGCAGCGGCATGCTCACATTACTTCTCGATATCGGTGCGAACAACATCTCGTTCGAACCAGATCGGAGCATGGTGTTCTGCTGCTTCAACCGAGATGGTGCCCGGGCCAAGACGCCAGATGCCCTTGAAGTGCTCGAGCGAGAGAAGTGCGAGCGGGATATGAGCACAAACCACGAGGACTGAGATGATGATTGAACCCCAGACGTGGAAATAGAAGGTGGCCCAGTATACAAACTTGCCCGTGACCGGCGCACCGATCCAAAGGAGCCAGCCCGTCACCGCCAGCGCGGCGATCATACCCATGAAGAGCAGGTAAGAAGCCTTCTGACCACCGTTGTAACGGCCCTGCGGAGGAACTTCAACAGGACCGAACGGGATCTTGAAGAAACGGCGGGGATAGCCACCGAAGTTGCGGAACCAGTAGATCGTATTGCGATCCCATTCCAAGCAGGCACGCATGATCAGAGCAAAGCGGTCCGGGGCAATCACGATGAAGCCGAGCAGGTTGAACGTGAACACTGCGCCGAGAATCAAGTGAATCAGCATGGCCGTTTCGGCAGCTTCATCCGACGGATTCAAAAAGTAGACGTACATGCCCGTAAAGAGCAGTGCGAACCACGTGATGGCGTTGAGCGAGTGAAAAACCTTATCCGGCGCATGAAAACGCAGAATACGGTCTGGAGCAAGGGCGGGAATATCAGACATGAGCAGCCTCCGTCATGGCTAGCATGGAACGGGAGTAGAAATGGGTGTGCAGGAGCTCGTGCATCGTATGATCCACGGGCTTAGCCTTCATGGTCTTATAGACAGACATCACAACCGGATTGTTGTGCGAAGAGGCAAGCCCCATTGCCTGACAAAGCTTGTCATCTTGATAGAGACCGGCTTGACGGGCAAGGATGATTGAACTGCGGCGCGACACCATGTCGCCAATTGCCCAGCCGCAAACGACTGCGGCGCCGATGCAGAGGCCGCTCACCTTCAGGAAGCCTCGACGGCCGAGAATCAAGGCCGCAGGACGTTCCGCGTAGGAATAGTTTTGAGAGAACATTTTTTTGAGAACCTCTAAAAATTAGACGCGCAGGGGAAGCGGCGTGGTGGGCTTGAGCCAAGATGTACCAACTGGCTGAACCGGCTGGGGGCCCGTCAAGAAGCGGGCGGGCCGCCGCCGTTGACACAGCCGCCAGGACAGTTCATGACTTCGATGAAGTGGTAGCGGTTCTTATCGACGCGAACACGGTGGAGCACTTCAGCGATACCCTGATTGCAGCCGTTGACGACACAAACGCGGACTTCAAAAATCTTGCCGCCGAGTTCCTTAACGGGAACGGGGATTGTGGCTTTAATAATCGCGTTGTTGTG
>OGPZ01002082.1_pt1 | contig 12877 bp, 8 predicted proteins | sample 1553111 | NCBI WGS metagenome assembly OGPZ01 (sample SAMEA2579968, study PRJEB22360) | human gut metagenome
TTTGTAGAGTGCGCGTGCGATGGCAAGCCGCTGCGCCTCACCGCCGGAGAAGTCGGCAGTACTCTGTCCTAAGCGGATATAACCCAGACCCACGTCAGCGAGTGCGTCCATACGCCGCATTATCTGCGGATGCGAAGCAAAAAGATCCCGAGCTTCGTCTACGGTCATTTCGAGCACCTCAGCAATGGACTTCCCTTGCCAGCGACACTCCAATGTTTCGCGGTTGTAGCGCGCTCCGCCGCATACATCACAGCGAACATACAGGTCCGGGAGAAACTGCATCGGCACGCGCACCACCCCTTCACCGGCACAGGCTTCACATCGACCGCCATGATTCAAGAAAGAAAAGCGGGAGGCCGAATACCCGCGTTCCCGTGCGGTAAGCGTTTCGGCAAAAAGTTCACGGATAGGCGTGAATGCTCCCGTATAACTTGCCGCATTGGAGCGCGTCGACCGTCCAATCGGAGCTTGATCAACACTTACCACCTGATCAAAATACTCAGCCCCATAAAGTTCACTGAAGGGCAGCCCTGCACCCGCCGCCTTGGCGTCTTTGGAAACCACTGCCTTCAGAGCAGGGAGCAGCGTATCCACGATCAATGTTGATTTACCTGAGCCCGAAACTCCCGTAATGACGGTGAGTCCTCCCACTGGAATCGTGAGATTCACATTCTTGAGGTTGCGGCCGACAGCGCCCTTCAGTTCAAGTTTGTCGGCCTTTGCAGCATTGAAATGGCGCCTGGGCAGAGCATTCTGGACTTGGCCAGAAAGCCATGCACCTGTAAGTGAATGAGGATTAGCCTTTAATGCCGCCAATGTTCCCTGAGCTGTCACCTCTCCGCCGGCGGTTCCCGCTCCCGGTCCCATGTCAACGAGCCAATCCGCAGCCTCCATCACCGTGCGATCGTGCTCCACAACCAGTACCGTGTTGCCGAGCGCCTGCAAACGTTTAAGGACCTGCACCAAGGCTTCAGCATCCTTTGGATGAAGACCTGTTGTCGGTTCATCGAGCACATAGAGCACGCCAGACAGACCCGAACCAAGCTGAGCCGCGAGTCGAATACGCTCCAATTCCCCGCCCGACAATGTTCGTCCGGGACGTGAAAGTGTGAGGTAATCAAGCCCCAGATTTTCAAGGCAAGCGAGTTTTGACCTTGCACCTGCCGCAGCGCGAGCAACGATCTCACCACGGACGCCCTCCAATTGCAGATTGGCAAGCTTCAGTGCCACATCCTTAATAGACAGCGCCTGGAGCTCTGGAAAACGCTGTCCGTCAAGCCGCACGGTTCTGCCCACAATGCCCAGTCCAGAGCCATCACAATCTGGACAAGACACTTGCGTCATAAATGCTGAAAGAACTTTTTTCTCGGAAGGCGTAGCATCGCGCAAATATGCCTCTATTGCCCCCTGAACAGCATCCAGCAAAGCGCGGCGCGCCGCTTCAGGAAGCTGCCGCCACGGCGCATCAACATCCAAACCAGCAGCGGCTGCCGTTTGCATCAGCATCTGACGCCAAGTTGAGGACGGGTTCCCTGCAAAGGCCCCGCCGGCGAGCGATTTGGAGGGATCGACAATCAGCCGCTCTGCTAAAAGCACATCCACTAATCCTGTTCCGCCGCAATGCGGACAGGCCCCGCGCCGACTGAACCGGGAAAAGTCTCCCGGCTCCAATTCACCAGCCACGAAGTCGCAGAGCGGACAAGCGTTTTTTGATGAAAATCGTCTCTCCCAAACGTCGCAGCTTTCACTTTCACCATCCAAATCAAAAACGACGGCACGCCCACCGCCTCGCTCTAGCGCTGTTTCGAGACTCTGTGCAATGCGCTCGCGAACATCTCCGCGGACACGCAGACGGTCAACGATCAACTCCAGAACATGTGCCCCTTCTCCAAGCAGTTCACCGCCGCTGATGTCATCGAGATGCATTACTTGACCGTCAATACGTACTCGTTGAAACCCTTCAGTCTGAAACCTTGCGGCAAGCGCTTGAAATGCCTTTGCCGAAAATTCCATGCCCAGATCGATTGGCGCCGCAACAGCGATCCGACGATTCACCGCATCACACAGCACCTTGTCCGTCATTGACGCCACAGACTCGGCTTTTAGCGGCAATCCGTGCCGCGGGCAATATGCAGTACCCGCACGGGCATATAAGAGCCGCAAATGGTCATCGATTTCCGTCAAAGTTCCCACTGTGCTCTTGGGATGCAAACCGCCTGTCGTCTGGCCAATAGCTACAGCCGGCGGCAAACCGTCAATCACATCGACATCAGCACGCGGGAGTTGTTCCAGAAATTGTCTGGCCCGTGGCGATAGACTCTCGACATAGCGTCGTTCGCCTTCTGCGTAAAGCGTATCGAAGGCAAGCGAACTCTTGCCTGACCCGGATGGTCCCGTGACGACGATAAATGCGCCGCGAGGCAGTCCGAGAGAAATATTCTTCAGATTGTGAGTGCGCGCACCTCGCACCTCGATAGTGCCGGAAGTTGTCATGGCAGGAAAATTTAAGAAAGCGGAAACTCCTAAGGACTATAACCGCCGCACGTCACAAGAATGTCGGCTTCAGCAGCCGATGCCCAAACCATTGCCCATCCAAAGAGTTTTCTCATGGCTAGCTCCGCCGCCCATATGACGCCGCAGGAAAGAACCTCAAGTTTTTCGCTCGCGAGTATTTTTGCGCTGCGCATGTTCGGGCTCTTCATTATTCTGCCGGTCTTTGCCGTCTATGCACGAGAGCTGCCTGGCGGTGACAGCGAAACGCTTGTCGGCATTACCTTAGGCATATACGGCCTCACTCAAGGTCTGCTCCAGATTCCTTTTGGCGTTGCTTCAGATCGACTTGGCCGCAAACCCGTCATCATTTTCGGACTCATCATCTTTGCACTCGGCAGTTTCCTCGCTGCGTCGGGCGCCAACATCTGGATCGTTATGCTAGGGCGCATGCTGCAGGGTGCAGGGGCTATCTCCGCCGCCGTTACCGCGTTCATCGCAGACAGCGTACGCGTACAGGTCCTCACTAAGGCAATGGCCATGGTCGGCGCCTCTATAGGCCTTACCTTTGCTCTTTCTCTCCTTATTTCGCCACCGCTCACAAAGCTATGGGGGGTTTCAGGGCTTTTCACACTTACTGGCATTTCTGCCCTGATTGCTGTCCTGGTTGTCAAATTCGTTGTTCCTCCGGCACCCCAGTCAGCCATCGATGAAAAAAATGAACATCGATCATGGAGGAAGGTCGTTTGTGATCCTCAGCTCGTCCGCCTCAATATCGGCATCTTCGTGCTTCATGCAGTACTCACCGCCATCTTCGTGGTTATTCCAACACGGCTCGTCTACATGCGGCTGCCAAGTGAGCATCATTGGTGGGTATATCTGCCTGCGGTCATCGCTGGTTTCGCTCTTATGGCTCCGCCATTAATTTTTGGTGAAAAGAAGCAAGCTGTTGTCCGAGTCATGCGCTTCATGATTGGATTTCTCACTGTAGCTTTTGTGCTCTTTGCATATCTCATTCATTCCATCTGGGAAATTGCTTTCCTTCTCGGCATCTTTTTCATCGGCTTCAATGTACTAGAGGCCACACTGCCAAATCTGGTCTCTCGAATTGCTCCGGCAGCTGACCGAGGGCTTGCATTGGGCGTATACAATACAACACAGAATATTGGGCTTTTTGTCGGCGGCGCGCTCGGCGGTGCAATTTCACAGCACTTCGGGCCCGAAGCGGTCTTCTTCGTCTGTGCATTTGCTATGCTTATTTGGTTCGCCTCATCGTTTGGGCTGCAGGAACCTGCCCGTCCGAACCGAGAGCCCGGCGAAGTCATTAAATAATTTTTGTTTTTTTAGCTTTAGTTTTGGGTAAGAATCATGGCTTCCGTCAACAAGGTTATTCTTCTCGGCAATTTGGGCGCAGATCCGGACGTCCGCTACACACCCGATGGCGGTACAGCAATTTGTACCCTCAGTCTCGCCACCTCCCGTCGCTACAAGAACCGTGACGGTCAGTTCACCGAGGAAACGGAATGGCACCGCGTTGTGCTTTTCGGTCGTACAGCAGAAATCGCCCGCGACTATCTCAAAAAGGGGCGCTCTGTCTACGTTGAAGGCCGCCTGCGCACCCGCAAGTGGACTGATCAGAACGGCAACGACCGTTGGACCACCGAAGTGGTCTGCGAAAATATGCAGCTTCTTGGTGGCCGTGACGGCAGTGGTCAAGGCGGCCCGAGCGGTGGCTACGTCCCTGCCGGCGACGGCTTTGAATCCGCACCTCGCCCCGCAGCGCCTCGTTCTCCGCCTGCTGCCCCGCAGCCGCAGGCTTCACCTACCGCCGCATAGGCGCCCATCGACTCACTGGATGAAGACGTCCCGTTCTAAAACGGAAGGCAACGAAGCGACACCACACATCACCGGTTCGTCATATGAAAAAGCTCCGCACTGCAAGTCGGAGCTTTTCTTTTGACTACATAATCAGCACTATTCGTGACGCACGGCTTCTATAGGATCGAGTTTTGCTGCCCTGCGAGCTGGGAAGAACCCAAATACGACGCCGGTAAGTGCCGATACCGTGAACGCGAGCAGATTAATACCCGGATCAAAAACGAAAGGCACATTCATCAGCGTGCAAAAGAGTCGGGACGCGCCAAGCGCTGCCAAAACTCCCAAGATGCCGCCCAAGCATCCAAGCATCAAAGCTTCAATCAAAAACTGCATAAGCACTTCTCTGCCAAGCGCCCCGATTGCCAAGCGAATGCCGATTTCACGGGTGCGCTCCGTCACGGACACCAGCATGATGTTCATAATGCCGATACCGCCGACGAGGAGACTCACTCCTGCCACCGCAGCCAGCAAGGTCGTCATAATTTGAGTAGTAGAAGCCACTTTTGCCGCAATTTCTGCCGTATCCATGATTTGGAAGTTATCGTCATCACCTGACGAAAGGGAACGGCGCTCACGCATCAAATCCTTAACTGCAGTCTTCAAACGCTCTCTGTCACTATCCGCATTGATGCGAATAAGGAGTGCCGACACTCGGTTATCACCGAGAATGCGACGCTGCACTGACTTCAGCGGCATAACGAGCAGATCGTCCTGATCTCCCCCCATGGCAGCCGTTCCCTTGGTCTTTAGCAATCCGATCACGCGGCAGGAGAAGCCGCCGGTTCGAATCTGCCGGCCAACAACATTTTGCGTTGTGCCAAACAATTCATTTGCTACAGTCGATCCAATGACACAAACCGCGCTGCCCGCTCGTTCTTCGGCCTCCTCAAAATTACGGCCATCTTCAAACGTCCGGTTGTCAATCGTAAAGTAATCCGTATTGGTGCCGACCACGCTCGTCTGCCAATTCCGTCCGTTGGCAACGACAGTCATTGACTTGGAGACCTGCGGCGCTACTGCCTCAATACCGGCGAGCTGAGTGCGCAGTGCTGTCACGTCATCAAGACGAAAGTTCGGTGCCCCTACTTTCTGCCCGGGCCCCAAACGCATGCCTGGCCGAAGCATCAGCTGGTTGTTGCCGAAGGATTCAATTTCCGTTTTGATAGCAGTAGATGCGCCATTGCCAATCGTCACCATCGTAATGACGGCAGCCACACCGATCACAACCCCCAAGACGGTCAGGAGACTGCGTAGCGGATTGCGCCAGATCTGACGAATAGCCAGAAGAAATGCATTCCAAATCACATTGATTCTCCCTTGAAATCAAGCTTGGCTCCATGGTCATCGTCCACCAGTTTGCCGTCCTTAAAGAGAATGTGTCGCCTTGCGAATGCCGCCATATCAGGTTCGTGCGTAACGAGAGCGATCGTGATGTCCTCTTCTTCATTGAGATCTCTGAGGAGCTTCATAATCTCGATGCTACGCGAACTGTCAAGACTGCCCGTCGGTTCGTCAGCAAGCAGCAGCTTCGGCTTGATGACAATCGCTCGGGCGATTGCTACGCGCTGCTGTTGACCGCCGGAGAGTTCTGCCGGCGTATGGTGTGCCCACTCAAGGAGCCCAACGCGTTCGAGCGCTGCAGCCGCTAAACGTTGACGATCGGCACGCTTCAATCCTCGGTAAAGCAGCGGCAGTTCAACGTTTTCCATTGCCGTTGTGCGCGGCAGGAGATTGAATCCTTGAAAAACAAAACCAATCCACCGACGGCGCAGTAGTGCTCGTTCATCATTTGTCAGGTTCTCAACATGCACGCCGTCAAAGAGGTACTCGCCCCACGATGGACGATCAAGCGCGCCAACGATATTCATCGCGGTCGACTTGCCCGAGCCGGACGGCCCCATAATGGCGACAAATTCGCCTTGCTGAATCTGCAGATCAATGTGATGCAAGGCGACAAAGGCCGCTTCGCCGGTACCGTATCGCTTGCCGATGCCGCGAAATTCAATGAGCGGTGTTTCACTCATGACGGTCTCCTCAAGACTTAGCGCGCTGCTGATCGACAACTACCTGATCGCCATCTTTGAGGTCACCAGAAATCACTTCGGTGCGCGTACCGTCAGTAAGACCGGTCTTGATGCTGACCGGAACAGCATCTCCATTTCGCAAGATGTACACCGTTCGTTCACGGACACTCTGTGAAGCGGAAATATCTTCCTTAACACGTTTTGAGCTGCCGTTATGCGGTCCTCTGGGCATAAACATGGTGGCCGCGCTTCCAGAAAAATCCTGTACGGCAGAAGTGCGTGGCGTAAAACGCAACGCTGAATTCGGCACGAGCAGCACGTTTCGACGCTCCGCGGTCGTCACGGTTGCAGAAGCCGTCATCCCTGGGCGCAGCAACAGGTCGGCATTATCAACATTGAGATAAGTCGTATATGTCACAACGTTTTCCGTCGTTGTCGCTCCGTATGCCACCTTTGTCAGCGTTGCCGGGAAACGTTTATCCGGATAGGCACTAACCGTAAAGTAGGCTTTCTGTCCAGATTGAATGCTTCCAATGTCGGCCTCGTCCACATTTACCTTGAGTTCAAGTTCACGCAGATCAGTCGCTAGCGACAGCAGCTCCACAGCTTGCAAACTGGCGGCTACAGCGTAACCCGGTTCAACCGAACGAGCGAGAACCACACCGTCAATAGGCGACTTAATGTTGGCCTTTGAACGATCCGTCTCCGCTGTCTCGAGCGCCGCTTGTGCATCCGCAATAGTAGCTTTAGCAACCTCTACAGCGGCCTTAGCCGTAGCTACTGCAGCCTCCTGAGCATCCAGATCAGTTCGAGACGGCATCTTGCCGCCTGAAAGTTTATTGAGCTCCTTGAGGCGCTTATCCTTCACCTGAGCTTCCTTAAGCGTTGCTTTGCTCTCCGCGAGCTTAGCTTCAGCGCTTGCTAATGAAGCACGAGCGCTTGCCACTTTGGAATCAAGATTGCGGGTATCGAGTTCAATGAGCACTTGGTCGGTTTTGATCTCATCATTGACGTCAACATTGACTTTACGAACAATGCCGGACAGTTCAGAGCCAAGCGTTACAGTGCGAATTGGATTAAGCGTACCGTCTGCTGAAACGGTTACATCCAGATTGCCTGTCTTAGCGGTCTGTGTCACATAGTTCGCTTTAGGTCCCTGTTGCTGTCCAAGCCACCAATACCATCCACCGCCAGCCGCGAGAGCCAAAACGACAGCTGCCGGCACTGCGCGCACATACCAGGGGCGCTTTCTTTCGCCAAGCAGCTCTGCAACCGCAGCCTTGCTGTTTTCATTTTTCTTTGCGTCAGTCATCGCAATTCCTTTACTTATTTGCCCGCAGCGGTCGGCGCAGCAGATTTACCAACACTTTGATTGACAGCCCAATCTCCACCGAGCGCGCGATAAAGCGTGATGTAGCTGTTAGCTCGGTCTGCACGATTGTTCAATTCGCTTTCACGTGCAGAAAGGAGCGATCGCTGTGTTGAGAGGAGCATCGTGTATTCGCCAATGCCTGCTCCATATTCATCACGAGCAAGCTTTTCTGCCGTACGGGCATGAGATACAGCTCGCTCAAGGTCCCCCTTTCGATATTCAGCACTGCGGATGGCCGTTAGGGCATTGTCTGTTTCCTCCAATGCCGACAACAGTGTTGAACGGTAGGACGCCACTGCACTCTGAAGATTCGCCGTCGCCGTTTCCTCTCCGGCGATGAGGTTTCCCCAATTGAGAATCGGCATTGCCAGTGCTGCAGCCAAACCGGCGACCCCAGTTCCAGATGCCCCTAAAGCACTCACTGCCGTTGCTGTCGTACCGATATTTCCAGAAAGCGAAAGCGTAGGGAAAAAATCGCTTTTGGCACTTTTTAAATTTTTTACCGCAGCTTCTGCTGTTGCTTTAGCGGCTCGTACATCGGGACGCTGTTCAATCAGTTCAGCAGGCATCGACACCGCGCCCCCCATCGGCGGCACCGGAATGATGCCCGTCGGTTCCAGTCCCAACTCATCAACTGGGCAACCCGTAAGACGCATCAGTGCGTTCCTATACTGAATGATGTTTTTTTCAAGCGTTGGAATTTGTGCGCGGGAAGACGCCACCTGCATCAGAGCATCTTCAGCCTCAGAAGCCGAACCAGTGCCAGCCTGAAACTGCCATTGAGCGGTTTCGGCGGTTTCGAGATAGGTTTCCAATGACGCCTTTGTTACGGCAAGACTGGCCTCAGCTGCACGCAGATTAACGTAAGCCTCAGCTGTTGCCGCCGCGGTTGCTGCGCGGACATCCTCAAGCGTATAGGCGGAAGCCATGGCCTTGAGAGTTGCCGCATCAGCTTGCCAAAATTCGCTTCCGGCCAGATTGAGCGAGAGGCCGCCACTCACTTCTGCCGAAAAACTATTTCGCCCCGTACCGTCGGCATGATTGCGGCTGCCGTTGAGTCCAAGACTCGCCGTAGGCCAGAGTGCTGCATTGGCAGAAGTTACGCTCGCATTAGCGGCACGAAGATTAGCTGCCGCAGTCTCTATATCCGGATTCGCTGCAAGTGCTTTGGTGATTAACTCCACGAGCACCGGATCCTCCCAGCGAGCCCAAAAATCCTGCCAAGCAGCAATATGGCCTGCCGGAAGCGTTGAGGCCGTCCATTGCTGAGGTGCAGCATCGGAGAGTAATCGGGAATAATCCGGAGACTGAACTGCACAACCTGTACTCGTAAGAATGACCGCACAGGCCAGCGGAATAAACCGCAGTTTTGTTTTCATTTAATTGAAATCTCCGTGCTTATGGGATGTTGACGGAACATCTTTTGCTGTTGTCCGCATTTTTGCGGACGGCAGCCTAGCGAATACTGAGGAGATGGGGTCGTTCTGTGTTAAGAAACGTCAAGAATCTACAAACTCCTGTTTTTGAATTTCGACACTCTTTCACCGATACCATCGTGCTTGACTGCGCTTTTGTTAAGATTACGGATGATATTGTTCTATATCATTTAATTTCCGATGCTTAAGAACCCCCGCCGCCTTCTCATCATTGATGACGATGTCGACTTCGTCACTTTGCTCGTTGACTACTTCACGCTTGAAGGCTTCGATACTGTCCCTGCGCACAACGGCCCTGAAGGGCTTGCTCATCTTGCGCGCGAACCATTCGATCTGGTCGTTCTCGACGTAATGATGCCTGGCATGAGCGGCGTGGAAGTACTCAAAAAGATGCGGGAGAAGTCGCATATTCCAGTCTTAATGCTTACCGCCCGCGGCGACCCGGTCGATCGCATTGTAGGGTTGGAGCTCGGAGCGGACGATTATGTGCAAAAACCCTGTCCGCCACGAGAGCTAGTCGCGCGCATCAACGCCATCCTGCGCCGTTCCGCCACCGCCTGGGCGGCTGCCGCCCCGGTTATTGTTGGCCCTGTCACAATCGATCCTGCACAGCGCTCTGTGAACTCCGCTGCCGGTCCAATTGCCCTGACAGGAACGGAATTTTCGCTCTTTGAACTACTTGCTCGACATGCTGGCACACCTGTTCCTAAGGAAGAGATCTACCCCAAAGTACTTGGTCGTCCAATGGGGCCTTATGATCGTGCAATCGATGTTCATGTATCCGCCATTCGCCATAAAGTTTCTGCCGTTATTGGAAAAAAGATTGCCATTGAATCTATTCGGGGCGTTGGCTACCAACTCGTCATACATCCTGACGCTTGAAAATTAAACGCTCTTATCCAAACAAAAAACGACATTCCGCATTTTGCTGGTAATGTCGTTTTTTTGTTATACAAGATCAGAATCGTTTGCGCAAACATTTGTATACAAACAAATGAACAACTCTAACTCTGCCTGCGGCTGTGAGGCCCGCATAAAACTGTAGCCGCACAATTTATTAGTATCGCTCAGTGCTGATCCTCTGGCGATTATTTGTTCACCTTGCGCGATCCAAGTCAATACTGTCTGGGCTTTCCAAAGGTCTGTTGAGCGTACGGCGCACAATGTTTTCTGTCTTTCGACAAAACAACAGCATAAGAAAAAAGGGGTTCAGCATGAGCAACTATGCCACCGAGAATCTTCGTACTCTAGCCCTGGTCGGGCACGGTTCCTGCGGGAAGACCACTCTCATCGAGGCCATGCTCTACCGCGCCGGCATGATCCCCGAAATGGGCAGCATTCAACGCGGCACAACAATGTGTGATAACGATCTTCTGGAAAAAGAAGTCGGACATTCAATCCGTCTTGCCGTCGCGCACATTGACACGGCGATGACCGATCTCACGCCGGTTCGCATTCATATTCTCGACACCCCGGGGTATCCGGACTACCTTGGTCAGGACATGTCTGCGCTTGACGCCGTCAAATCCGTCTGCGCTGTCATCGATCCTACGAAAGGACCGGAGCTCCTAACGCGCCGCCTCATGGCTATGGCCAAAGAGCGCGGACTGTGCCGCATGATCGTCATCAATCACATGGACGATCCAGAGGCTGATCTTGAAAAATGTTTGCGTGAACTTCAGGAAACCTGGGGACCGGGGGTGCTGCCTATTAATCTCCCGACACGCAACCGTACGCATGTTATTGACTGTTTTGACCGCGAAGACGGCGACAGCGACATCATGACGGTTGATGATGTGCACCGTGCTTTCATTGAACGCGTCGTTGAGGAAGACGATGAAATGCTCGAGCGTTATCTGGAGGAAGGCAGCATTGACCCGCGCGCCCTCCACCCGCTCGTCACCAAGGCATTGCGTGAAGGACACGTCATTCCTGTCTGCTTCTGCTCCGCGAAGAAACTGATCGGTATTCGTGATTTCATGAAAGTAATCATTCGCCATCTGCCGAGTCCTGCAGAGGCAAATGATGCGCTGTTCATCAAACGCGATGGCACGCCATTCAAAACCTACCCAGATAAGAATTTGCCGCTCATTGCTCAGGTCTTCAAAATCGTCAACGACCCCTTCATTGGCAAAATCGGCATCTTCCGTGTGCATCAAGGCACACTCAAGAAGGACGATGTAATTTACGTCGACGACAATAAGCGTGCTATCAAAGCTCCGCGGCCACTCATTCTCCAGGGTAAGCACACACAGGAAACTGATTTCCTCAGCCCCGGCGACATTGGTGCCATTGCCAAAGTCGATGAAGTCAATTACGGCTCCGTCATCCATGGTGATCCGCTCGACAGCGGCGTACGCATGCGTCCCATCAACTTCCCACGCCCCATGTACGGCCTAGCGATTCGTCCAGCGCGCCGCGGCGATGAAAGCCGCATGAACGAAGTGCTCGCCAAGATGCAGTCCGAAGATCCAACGATGAGCGTGGAACATGACCCCGTGCTCAATGAAACGGTAATCCGCGGATTAACTGACATGCATGTTCGCTCCATCCTGAACCGTATGCGCACGAACTTTAAGCTCGAAGTCGAAACCTCGGTTCCGTCGATTCCGTACCGGGAAACGATCAATGCACCAGCCGAAGGTCACGCCCGTCATAAAAAACAAACGGGCGGTGCAGGTCAGTTCGGTGAAGTGTATCTGCGCGTTGAACCGCTGCCTCGCGGCAAGGGGTTTGAGTTTGTTGATCAGGTCAAGGGCGGCGTCATTCCCTACAACCTCATCCCTGCCGTTGAAAAAGGCGTGCGTGAGGTACTTTCGCAAGGTTTTGTGGCAGGCTACCCCATCGAAGACGTCCGTGTCGTGGTTTATGACGGCAAGAGCCACCCGGTCGACTCTAAAGAAGTTGCCTTCGTGGCCGCTGGCCGTAAGGCCTTCCTTGACGCACTGAGCAAAGCCTCACCCCAGGTTCTGGAACCCATCGTTGCTGTGGAGGTCAGTGCACCTGAGTCTTATATGGGGGACATTGCTGGAGACCTCGCTAGCCGCCGTGGACAGGTAACCAACACCGAAGGTCTCCCTGGAGGAGAAATTCAGGTCATGGCGCTCGTTCCATTAGCAGAGCTTGAAAACTACGCTACGCGTTTGCATGCACTCACGCAGGGCACCGGCGCATGGAGTATGGAACTAGCAAGCTATCAGCCGGTTCCGGCAGCCAAACAGGCCGAACTTGCAAGCCACTATCAGCGCAAAGAAGAGGAATGATGGTCTAGAACGCTCTAAGAGCACTTGAACCTGAATTCCACCAGAGGCCGTCTTCGTGAAGACGGCCTCTTTCTATCCGGTCAAGTACAGTTGCCATTTCTGTACATCCTACGGCATGCCTTGACGGCCTCTCCTTTCTATAATGCGCCGTCACGAAACTAAATTTGCTCTCACCTCAAAAGAAGAGCCCCAAAAAAATGCCGATCTACGCCTACAAATGCACTAACTGCGGATTTGAAAAAGACTATCTGCAGAAGATGAGCGACAAGCCGATCACGAAATGCCCTAAGTGCGGCCAGGATACGATGAAGAAAGAGCTTTCAGCGCCTGGATTCGAATTGAAGGGTACTGGTTGGGCGGCCACAGATTTTAACGGCGGGCCGCAGGGCCCGCCCTCCCCGCCTCGGGCCGAAA
>OGPZ01002083.1_pt1 | contig 12871 bp, 9 predicted proteins | sample 1553111 | NCBI WGS metagenome assembly OGPZ01 (sample SAMEA2579968, study PRJEB22360) | human gut metagenome
GTCCTCCTTTGGGTGCAGCTATGAAACGGCAGATATTGAGTTTGAATATACTTTGTCGCAGGCTCGGCAGAAAGGGAACAACTTAGCCTTTCATCTGATACAATCGTTTGAACCGGGAGAGGTGGACTGTGAGAAAGCCCATGCAATCGGAAAGCAGCTTGCCGACGCAACAACAAAGGGACAGCACGAATACGTCCTAACTACCCACATAGACAAGGGGCATATCCATAACCATATCATTTTTTGTGCGGTCAATTTTGTTGACTACCATAAGTACAATTCCAATAAGCGCAGCTACTACGGCATACGGAACATGAGCGATAAGCTGTGCCGGGAAAACGGGCTGTCCGTCGTCGTTCCGGGCAAAGGCAGCAAGGGAAAAAGTTATGCGGAATATCAAGCGGAAAAGGTCGGTACAAGTTGGAAAGGCAAGCTGAAAATCGCGGTTGATACGCTTATCCCCCAAGTGGCAAGTTTTGAAGAATTATTGCAGCGGTTACAGGCGGCGGGCTATGAGATAAAGCCGGGAAAATATATCTCCTGCCGCGCTCCCGGACAGGAACGGTTTACCCGCTTAAAAACTCTCGGTGCAGATTATACAGAGGACGCAATCAAAGAACGGATTGCAGGCAAGCGCACAAAGGCGGCGAAAGCTCCCAAAGAGCAGCGCGGCGTATCGCTGCTTATTGACATTGAAAACAGTATCAAGGCAGCGCAGAGCCGGGGCTATGAACAGTGGGCGAAAATCCATAATCTGAAACTGGCTGCAAAGACTATGAATTTCTTGACGGAACACAAGATTGAGCAGTACGCGGATTTAGTCAGCCGGATTGAGGAAATAAGCGCGGAAAATGAAAAGACAGCAGACATATTAAAGAGTGTGGAGAAACGTCTTGCAGACATGGCAGTGCTGATGAAGCACGTTGCCACCTATCAAAAGACAAAACCAGTCTATGAAGCATACCGCAGGGCAAAGGATAAGGACGCATACCGGGCAAAGCAGGAAAGCAGTCTGATACTCCATGAAGCGGCAGTAAAGACACTGAAAGCGGCGGGCATTACTAAGCTCCCCAACCTTGCCACTATGCAGGAAGAATACGGGAAGCTCCAAGTGCAGAAAGAAGCCCTTTATGCCGATTATGGCAATCTGAAAAAACAGGTCAAGGAATACAACATTATCAAACAGAACATAGACAGCATTTTGCGGCAGGGCAAAGAACAGGAACGGGAGAAAGGAAAGGAACGGGAATAATTATGAAAATTGTTGAGATTACACCATGTTACAGAATAACATTAGAACATGGCAGTTATGGCGTGGAAACCTATATTGACGCAGACAGCAAAATCCAAATCACTTTTGATAATGGCAATATACTTACTGGAAATATAGAACGTGTGGAATATGGGACTTATCCCGATGAAAATGATACTCTTGTTATAAGGGCAGAAAACGGAGAGCTTTATATCCTGTTAGGAAATCGAATAAAAGATATAGAAGAACTGAATGAGTAAAAAAAAGAAAACCGGGAACGGAAGCTATCAAATAGCCACCGTTCCCGATTTTTTCATAGGCGCAAAGATTGAATTGTTACGCAGTAGAACCCCGATTTTAAGGGAAAAGGTATTCTGTATCGCCTATGTAAGTTTCGTGTCTGTTATGCCCTGTAAATCAAGGCTTATTTTGCCCCTACTGCGTAACAAGGGCGCGCCGTTTCCTCATGCGCTCCGCTGCCTGTCTGCGGGTAATACGCTTCCGGCAGTCCGGGCAGTATTTGACGCTGTTAGAGGTGGACGCAAAAGAAACTCCGCACTCGGTACAACGCTTTTTATCCTCGGTCTTGAAAAGCTCTGCATACAGCAGCTTATCAAGAGGAAGTACGGCGGTCTGAAACCATTTGCAAAGAAGCGAATAGGAAATAAGCTGCGGGCAGACACATTCCTCCCCGTCGTCCAGTAAAATACAGTGTCCGTTATCGCAGTTGCAGCACTCCTTTTTTACAAGGCTGTTGACTTTCCGGCTTTGGGGCGGCGTAAGCCGCTTTAGCCCGGTCATACCTCATCAGCGGCGAAAATGGCAAGCTCCGCATACTCATTTTCTGTCAGAGGTGCGATTTTCGCAAGGGTGCGCTTCGCCAGTTCCCGCATATCCTCGTCCATGAACGGCAGCGCAGCGTTGATGTTCTCCATAAGCCCGCGCTTGCCGCCCTCATTGTAAATGCTCAACAGGTTTGTTTCTTCAACGGTCAGTCTAATCATGCTCATACCTCCAATTCGTGATGTTTTGTTTTTGCTGTCTTTTTCGGGACTTTTGGGGATTTTTCTGTTTGTAACTGCGCCCGGACAGAGGGACGGGACTGTTTCATCTCTTTATTCCTCTCGCTTTTATCTATCAGCGCATAAACGCCATGCCTGCCTTCCAACGTAGAAAAGGAAAGGCTGTTGTAAGGGAGCATGGAAAGCAGCCGTTCCATATCCTTATCCGTTGCCAGTGGAACAAAGTAGGGAGAAAGTTCTACCGCACAATGGGTCTTTTCGGGGCTGTCCGGTTCTCCAAGCCCTTTTACATTTTCCACAATCCGGCGGGCTTCTGTTTCAATCCGGCTGTCATGCAGGGCGGCGATATGTAACTGAAAATCCCTCTGCGTATGCGGTGTTCGTTTTTTCTGCTGTTCCCTCAAAAGGCTTTTTAAGGCTTCCGGGTCGTTTGGCTGTGCTTCAAAACGTATAAACTTTCCAAGTTGCGGGTCAGTGTCCCCGTCAAAATATTGTCCGGCAGGCTTTGTCAGATCCCCATGCTCATAAATCAGCGTGTAGTTGTCGGCAGGGATTGATTTTTCGATTACTTCCCGGAAATGCTGCAAATAATCCAGTTCATAAAGATTGCCCTTGATTTTTCCCTGCTCTGTGCCTGTCAGTTCCACCGCATAGGCAAGGATAGTATCGCGGGTCTGTTCCCCGTAAAACCGCCATGTATTATGCTGCCTTGTGTCTTTTAGAAAAACGTCCCGTTCCCGGAAGCAGCACGTCCCGGACGGGCGGGAAAACCACAAAAGCCGTTTGTCCTCCGGGACAGGGCTTACCGCCGCTTTCTGTAAAATCTGTTTGTCTATGTCAAAATCGCTCTGATAAAAAGCGGTGTTCTGTTTCATTATGGCTTCAAGGGAAGCGATAACGTCCACATTTTCAAATTTTTGTAACTTCATAGGTCAGCTCCTTTCCAAATCCTGTGTTTTCTGTCTTGCCTGTTTCTTCGTCGTCTGTTCTTTCGCTGCTTTAAGCTGCGCCCGGATAGAGGGCTTTTCCTGTTTGGCAGACTTGCCGCGTTCCTTATCGGTTTTCAATGCTTCGGCGTATTCTGCAAGGGAAATCTGTTCCCCGGCTTTCGCCTTTTCCTCCAGTTCCGCAGCGGTCGGGGTGTTGTTTATCTGCCCGTCAATCATGTTGTAGTTTTGCTCGGTGGTCTGCTCGGCAGCTTTCAGATAGTTTTCCGGCTGTTCTGCGAAAATGGCAAACGCCCGCGTTCCGTTCCCCATAATCAGATATTTTCCGTCGTCGGACTGGTGGTGTAATCCATATCCGGCAGCTTCCATTTGCTCGCGGCTCATGGCGGTTACATAGAAAGTCCCCCTCGGTGTTTTGATTGTTTCGCCCGTTTCCAAGTCGTCGGGAATGAGGGCTTTTTCCTGTTCCTTGAAAAATTCCGGCACTTCCTTATAACCAAAGCTGTCTACATAGTGGGCGGTGTCCTGCCCGTTCTGATGAAGCACCACCACGTCGGAAACGGAAAGGCTGTGTCCCTTAAAATCTTTCGGGTGGTCGATATTGAAGCGGGTGTAAATATCTTCAAGGGAAGTCCCCTCCGTAAGCTCTGCGGAATAGACAAGGGCATAGTTTTTCGGGTCTACCCGGTGTCCTGTGACAGTCAGACGGTCGTAAGGTTCAAAACGCAAGTCCCTTGTTTCGTCCCCGCCTTTTATCTGATAAATGGAAAAGGTGTCTTTGTCCTGTGGGGCTTCCTGTTCCGGCTGCTCCTGTACTGGTTGTTCCTGTGCAGCTACCATTTGTTGCCGGATATGCGCCCGCTGTAACTCGGTAGGCTTTTCCCCGGTAAGGGGTGCAATCGCCTTGACATAATCAGCCGCATAGTAGGCGTTACTGGTAAGCTGCCGCTGCCATGCCCCTGCTTTGGGCGACCAACGGAAGCCATTACTTTTTAAGGCTTCCCGCGTGGCTTCGTCCGGCTTATCCTCAAAGAAGATTTGCAGTCGGTTCGCTTCGGTGTTTGCTTCCACCTTGCCGCCGTCAAATTCCCAACCCACAAAACCGATTTCTTTTTGCTGTGAAAGGGATTTGATACGGTCTTTCACGCGCCGGATTTCTGCGCTGTTGTTGGATAACGCCCAAGTCGCAAAGGGCTTGTCCTCCAAATGCCAACTGCTCGCCATGTCTGCTTTCAGTTTTTCCAGTTCCTCCGGCGGTAAATGCGGGCAGCCGTCAAGGGTCTTATGCTTACGGTAATAGGCGTTTACGGCTTTCATGGTTTCCTGTGATTTTTCAAGGCTTTCCAGTTTCTTTTCTAACTTCTGTACTGCCTGCGGGTCGTCTGCGCTGATACCGCCCATGCCGGTACTGCGGATTTTATCAAGAAGCCCCTGTATGTCCTGCCATTCCCGGTAATTGCTGTCGCGGGCTGCGTTCTGCTTTTCTTTCTTCCTTGTGGGGAAGTTAGAGCCGCCCGCAATCAGGATAGAGGGAACACGAGCGTCAATCTCATAGCCTTTGTTCATGTTCGCCGCCAGTTTCCGGGCGTAGGTGTCAAGCAGGCTGTCGATTTTCTCATGGTACATCGGGTCTACCCGCTGTTTCTGCCTTTCTGCAAGCTGTACGGCTTCATCTACATAATGCCTGTATTCAGCCGTCGCGCTGCCTTGCTTATAATCGGAAAAGCTGTTCATATCCTTTGCACGTTTGGCGGCAGCTTCATTGATAGTGTAATAAGGGGCGACGGGGGCTACCTGTTCCGGCTGTGTGGTCTGCGGTGTTTCGCTGCTTACGCCTGTATCAGCTTCCGGCTCGGTCTGTGCTTCTTTTTCCTGTACCGGGGCTGTTTCTTCGGGAAGCTCCGGCGCGGCTGCTTCTGCTTCGGGCTGTTTGGCGGTTTCCTGTGTGGGCTGCGCCTGTTCGGTGGTCTGTTCCTTATCCTGTGCCTTTTGGATTTCTGCAAAATGTCCGTCTATGGTATCAATCAGACTTGCGGCGGTACTGCGGATTGTTTCAAGAGAGCCTTTCAGTTCTGCAAGTTCTTTTCCGCTGCTCCACCCGGCGATATATCCAAAAGAATAGTCCGACGTATCAAGCCCGTAATGTTGGCAGACCGCATAGGCGACGCTTTCCGCCTGTACCTCGCGGGTGCGGCGGTCGGGGCGTTCCGGCATAGCAAGGGCGGTATCATGCAGCGTGGCGTGGGCGATTTCATGGATTGCGGTCTTGATATTCTGCAATTCGTCCATGCCCTCGTTGATGATGATACGCTTTTCCTCATAATTGCAGCGTCCTTTTACGCCGCCGCTTAGTGCTTCAAATCCCATAGCAAAGGGGGAAGTCTTTTCAAGGGCAGCGAAAAAATCCTTGTATTGTTCCACGTTGCCCGTCAGCTCATAGGTAAGGGCAGGAAGCTCCTTTCCCTCGGTCTGTGAAATATCAAAGACAGATACCACACGAAAGGCGGGTATCTTGATTTCCTTTTCCTCGGTAACAGGTTTCCCGTCCTTATCGAAAACAGGCTTTTGGGTGTCCGGGTCGATTTTTTCCACCTGTTTCTTAACGGTAAACGGGGACGGCGCAAGTATCTTGATAGCTTTTTCTCCGGGCTTTACATGGCGGTCAAATTCCTTTTCCCATTGTTTATAGCCTTTCACAAGATTGCCGCCCTGCATGGCGATAAGGATTGTATTGTTAAGGCTGTAATCATGGAATTTTGACATAGTACGCAAATAATCGGCGTAACGGTCGCTTTCATACAGTCCTAAAATCCCTTGTTCCAGTCGGTCGGTAATCTCTTTCATTTTATCGGCGGGCTTTTCAGAAGATAGGATAATCGGGAGAACCGGGGGCTGCTCTGTGGCGGCGGTTTGTATGGCTGCGGAAGCGTCAAGGTCTGCCTGTTCCTTTTCCTGTACTGGCGGCTGCGGCGTTACCCGGTATTCCTCCGGCACGTCGCGCCCGTCGTACCATTCTGTAAAGGTGTTGCGGTTATTGTAGATATAGCCCTGCTCGGTAAATCTGCCCCCGTCATTGATAGCAGCGTCCCGCCCGTATTCCTCATACATGAAATATTTTTTTGCTTCTTCGGGCAGCTCCAACTCGTCCAGTTCTTCAATCAGATAATGCCCGTAATCTTCCTCACTCTGTACGGACGGATAAAGCCAGTAACAATCAAGGTTTTGTGCAAGGTTGATAATGTCCTGCAAGTCCCTTGTATGGTCGCCGTATTCCATAGCTGCAACAAATTTTTCCCTGTCGTCGTCAAACTGCATTTTCAAAAGTTCGCTCAAATAGTTCAGTTCGTCAAGGCTTTCAAGCTCGGTCAATTTTCCTGCCAGTCCTGCAATAGAGGACTGGTATTCTGTGATATGCAGCTCCCCGTAGTTTTTGCCGTCTATCCCGATACGGTCAAAGACTTCTTTCAAATGCTCGGCAGTCGTGGGGAATGATACCCATTCGCCCGCAGGTCTGCCCTCGGTGTACTTTCCAAGATTAGAAAGATACCCGCTTAAAATCGTTTCTTCCATGCGCTCGCTCCTTTCTTTCTCAATCATGCGGTGCATAAGTTCGTAGTCCTCCATGCTCATGCTCCCGTCAAGTAGATAGGGGTCGGGTTCTTCGCCGTCCCGGTAGGCTTTTTCAGAGAAAGGCAGCCCCGCAGCGTGGGCGGCGGCTCTTGCTTCCTCGATAAGCTCCGGCGGCAGCCTGTCGTCGTGGGCTTCGATAAATTCCCCGATATTGCTATATCCGTTTTCGTAGTGGTGGCGCACTCCGGCGGTCAGCTCGTCAAGGCTCATATCCTCGCCAAGATAGCCGGAATAATAGCCGTTTACCACAACGGCGGCAGGGTCAGCCTGTTTGATTTCTTCCATGCGGCTTCTGTCCTCCGGGTAGAGAATATCGCTCATTTCAAGGTGGAAATATTCGGCGTTCCAAGAACGTCCCGTTTTCCAAAACGCCACCCAAGCGATACCGTCCCTTAATTCTTCTTGATAGTCCTTTACGGTGTCCCGTAAACTTGCCATGTGTAACCTCCTTTCTTCGGTTTCAGAGGGTAAAACCCTCCATAAAACAGAGGGTTTGGGAAACTTCCCAACAAGCAAAAATCCCCGCCGTTCTCGGTAGAGAAAGCAGGGATTTTACGGAAAAGGGTACTCTTTTCCTATGCTTGCTATTCAGTTATTTTTTCTTCGGCAGTTCAATGCGGTAGTTGACATATTTCCCGCCCGTATCAGCCAATACGATAGTTCCTTCGTAGGTTTTGCCCGTCTTTGGGGAATAGAGCTTTTTCACATTTACCTTGCCGGATTGTAAGAGTTCAGCGGCAATTTTGGGGGTAAAGGTTACTTTTCGTTCTTCAAAGAAACGGTCATTTTTCCACATGGTAAAGATACATTCTTTGTTGCTGCAATAGTAGTTTTTCTTTCCCTCATAGACAGGAGAACCGCAGCGGGGGCAGCTTCCCAACGCTTCCCGTTCCGGCTTGAACATCTGCGCTTTATCATCAGAAAGAAACGGATAGGTCTTTACCAGTTCCCGCGCCATATCCTCAATACCCTCCATAAATGCGGCGGGGTCTGCCTTGCCTTTTGCAATCTGCGTCAGATTGTTTTCCCATTCTGCGGTAAGCTGCGGGCTTGTCAAGGTGTCCGGCAGGACGCACACAAGGTTGATACCGTCTTTTGTGGGAAGTAGCTGCTTGCCTTTTCGTTCCACAAAGCCGCCCTTTACCAGTTTTTCAATGACGGCGGCGCGGGTGGCGGGAGTTCCAAGCCCTTTGCGTTCTGCGTCCGGGTCGGTGTCCTCGCTTCCGGCGCGCTCCATAGCAGAGAGCAGCGACGCTTCGTTGTGAGGTTTTGGCGGTGTTGTGTCATGCTCCGTTACCGTTGCCGTCGGATTTTCAAAGGTCTGTCCCTCGGTAAATGGCGGCAGGGTCTTTTCTGTGTCGCTGTCTGCGTCGTCCGTTTCGGGCTTGTTTTTTAAGGCTGCCCTGTATCTTCGGTCAATCTCTTTCCACGTGTCCGACAGCACCGTTTTTCCCGTTGCTATCCGAGACTGTCCGGCACATTCAAAAACTGCTGTAACCGCTTCAAAGGTATGCGGTGCAGCGGTCGCTATGAGCAGACGCGCCCCGGCAAGGGTAAGGATATTTTTTTCGCTTTCCGGCAGCGCGGCAAGGTCGGTCTTTGCAAGCTCCATAGTCGGGATAATGGCATGGTGGTCTGATACCTTTTTACTGTTCAGCACCTTTCCAAGTTCCGGCGTGAAGTCTTTTCCCGCCATAAAAGGAAATTTCCCACAAAGCAGCTTGATAATGCCCGCCGCTGTGTCGCCCATGTCGTCAGTCAGATAACTGCTGTCTGTTCTCGGATAAGTAAGAAGTCTTTTTTCATACAGGGCTTGTGCAAGGTCAAGGGTCTGCTTTGCGGTATAACCGAACAGGCGGTTTGCTTCCCTCTGTAAAGAAGTAAGGTCAAAGAGCTTCGGCGGAGCTGCGGTCTTTTTCTCTTTCACAAGGGAAGTACATACTGCCCGCGACGCTTCGCAAGTCGTTTTTAATGCGTCGGCTTCTGCCTTATTTGAAATTCGTTCACTTGCAGCTTCCGCGCCGGATAATGCAAGGCGTACATGGTAGTATTTTTCTTTCTTGAAAGTGGTAATCGCTGCGTCCCGGTCAACAAGCATTTTTAAGGTCGGGGTCTGTACGCGCCCCACGTTCAAGGTATGATTGTAAAGGACAGAAAAAAGGCGGGTGGCATTGATACCGATTAGCCAGTCTGCTTTTGCCCTGCATAATGCGGAAGCAAAGAGCGCGTCGTATTCCTCGCCGTTCTTCAGACGGGAAAAGCCCTCTTTGATTGCGCTGTCCTCCATAGAAGAAATCCAAAGGCGTCGCATAGGTTTTTTGCAGCCCGCCATTTCATAGACAAAGCGGAAAATGAGTTCTCCCTCGCGCCCTGCGTCGCAGGCATTGACGACTTCGGAAACGTCTGCCCGGTGCATAAGCTCTTTTAGGGTTTTGAATTGCTTTTCCTTGTCAGCGGAAACGGTGTACTTCCATTCCTGCGGCAAAATCGGTAAGCTGTCATAGCTCCACTTTTTATACTGCTCCCCGTAGGTGGCAGCTTCGGAAAGCCCTACCAAATGTCCCACGCACCAAGAAACGATATAGCCGCTTCCTGTGAGAAATCCGTCTTTCTTTTCCTTTGCCCCAAGTACGGCAGCGATTGTCTGCGCCACACTGGGCTTTTCTGCGATAACTAAAATCAAATAAAAATCCTCCTTTCGGGTAAAAGAAAAGAGCAACCGATTTTTCGATTGCTCCTCCAAGTGATTGTATAAAATTGTGCGATATGAAATAGTAAAATGATTTGACAAAACTAAAATTTATCCAATATTGAGTAAACTATGGATTACCCAAGGTTGAACTGTAACCATGATTATAAATGTGTAAATTGCAAACAAAGGCACTTCGACCATATCATTGACATTCTCAGATTGAAATTGTTTTCTTAAATTATTAGGCAAGACTTTTGATAGCAAATAATAAACCAAATATCCTAAACAGACTCCAACTGTATTTGTAATAAGGTCATTTATATCTGTTGAACCCCAACCAAACATCTGAACAATTTCAACAGATAAAGAGAACAGAAAACCAGTTAATACAACAGTCTTTATGTGATGATATTTCTTATACAGCAACGGCAGAAAAAATCCAAAAGGAACAAATAAAACAACATTCAGTATGGTATCTATTGGTCCACTTATCATACCGAGAAACGGAATCAGAGAAATCCTCGGACGAAATGATATTGTGCTTGTATAACCAATACCTGTTACGGTCAAAATCCCGAAAAGATAATAATAGAATAAAAATACAGCAGTAATATGGAGAAGGCTTTGCTTTCTTCCTGATTTTTTAAGGTATAAGAAATACAATATAAAAACTGGAACTATAAACACATATCCACTTATTGAGCGAATAAGAATATCAGAAATGGGTAACATATTTTTATCTCCTTTGCTTACTCTAAAAATTTGTTTAACTCTATCATTTCCTATGGTTGGAACAATTATATCATATTCCATATCGAAAGTACATCTTTTTATCGTTCCGGCTGTCGTTTTGCTTCAATCTTTCTAATGCAATACCCAACACAAGGGGACTGTCCCTTGTAAGGGCAGGAAGCGCAAGCCGGGGGATAAGGAACAGGCGGCGCATTATCACGCCGCCCGTTCGGTTTCTGTATCATCATCTTTTCAAAGGGATTGTCGGTAAACAGGGTCATAGGGTTTCTTCCTCCGTTTCTTCATCTTCGGAAGTTTCCCCGGTATCTGCTTCCGGCTCGTCCTCGTCGTAGTCCTCAAATTCAAAATCTTCAAGGTCGGTATCGCCCTTTACATTCTGCTTCGGCTTCATAAACTTAAAGTAGTAGAACGCTGCGCCGCCACCAAGCAGGGCAAAGAGGACTAAGGCAAGCACCACACCGGGATTGCCGCCTTTTTCTTTCGGTTCCTCCGGCTGCTCCGTTGGTGTTGGGGTAGGTTCTTTGCCTGTGCAGCCTGTCATACTGGTAACACATACCGGGCAGGACGTGTTTACCTTTCCGGCTTCGCATTTCTCCGTACAGTTACAGATTTCCGGCTTTTTGGCAGCTTCGCCGTTTTCGGTCAGTGCCATAAGGTCGGCTTCGTCCACTTGATTTAGGAAATGTACGGTCTGTTCGCCCTCGGCGGCGCGGTCAATGAGGATATAGAAGTAGTTGCCGCCTTTGGTGGTAACAGTGATAAGCTGCTTATTGCCGCCGAAATCGTCAACCAGTGTTGCGTTTCCCTTTGGGGTAAGGGGCGGCGTTTCCTCTTTTTCCTCCACAATCACGCCGCTGTCGTTGGTCGCGTCCCCGGCGGGCGGCTCTGTGGCTGCGCCCTGTGCATAGGCAGGGACAGAAAAACCGCCCATAAGGATAAGGGCGGCACAAAGGGCAGTCATGGTCTTTTTCAGTTTATTCTTCATCTGCATTTTCCTCCTGTTCGTTTTCTTCTGCGGGTGCGGCAGTCATGCCGGGAATACCGCCGCCGGACAGCATAGCGTTCAGTTCCTGCGGGGTCAGACGCATAGCTCGTACAAGCTGCACGATTTCAAGGTTTTCCACTTCGGTTTTCTGCGCTTCCAGTCCTTTTAACTTGTTCTGATACTCTGTGATTTTCTCGCGGGTCTTTGCGATTTCCTTATTGATACGGTCGATTTTATTGTTTGCCATAGGTCATTTCTCCTTTCTTTTTGGGGCTGCTTTACCAGTTCATCAGCCCGTAGCCTTTGATACATTGATAGTTAAGGTCATAGCTCTTTATCTTGCAGGCGTCGCCGGAATTGCCCTCAACGGTATAGACGCGGCTGCCGTCCCTGCCAAGCACAAGCCCCACATGGTCGGCAACGCCGTCTAAATCCCAATCAAAAAAGATAGCGTCGCCCGGTGCGATATTCTCATAGCCGCGTGCGCCCCATTGTCCCCTTGACTGAAACCAAGGGACACCCTGCCATTCGCAGCCTGCAAAGCGGGGTTCGCTTTTTCCGGCTTGATTGTAGCACCATGATACAAAACAGGCGCACCATTCCACGCGGCTGTTAAAGCCGTACCAAGACCAGTAAGGGTAGCCGCCCACGTTTCCGACTTGCTGTTTTGCAAGCTCCATAAGCTCCGGGTTTCCGGGACGTGTGCCGTTTACAAACTCCACGCCGCTTAAATCCTCGGAGGGGCTGCCGTCGGGAGAGCCGCCGCCAAAAATCAACGGTTTGTTGCCCTGTGTCTGTAAGTACACCTTGAACATTTCAAACTGCTGTGGGTTCAGCAGTTCTTCCGCAAAGGAAGCAATCGGCTTGTTTGTCAGTTTCACATTTAAGATACGGTATTCGTATTCTTCCTCGTTGCCCTCCTCGTCGGTGGTAGTGCGTATCTCGATTTCTTCCGTCAGCGTCAAGGTGTACTGTAAGCCGAACAGCCGCTTTAGCTCTGCCTGTGCGCTCTGCGGGGTGTAACTCTGCAAAAGGGCAGTCAAGTACGACGCTAATTCGTGGGGGTTATGCCCGATAGTGTCAAGGTCATAACGGTATTCATCATAGCCGGGGTGGGTACTTTCGATAGCGTCAATTTCCTGTTGCAGCTCATTTTCCATTGCGGCATAGCTCTGTTCCGTTGCCACAAGGTCGCTGTCCTCAGACGTGTAGGAAGTCCCTAACACGCTGTTCATGCTGCCGGAAAACATTGCCCCGCAGGAGGAAAGCCCTACGGATACCATGATGAACAGAAGCAGCGCGGCGATAGCGATTATCACGCCCGCCGGGTGTCGCCCTACAAAGGCAGCCGCTTTCTTTGCTGCTGTCTGGGACGCTCCGGCGGCTGCTTTAGCGGTGGCTGCACCGCCTTTCTTTACGGTCTTTGCATACTGGCGTTTGATTTTTTGTTTCTGCATGAAACGGGAAAAGGGATTGCTTGTAAGCTGCGGGTTTTCCTGCAAGGCTTTGTGATACTGGAAGTTCACATTTGCCTTAAATGCTGCCTTTTCTGCCTTTGCCGCTTCCCTGTAAGGTTTCAGCTTATGGCTG
>OGPZ01002088.1_pt1 | contig 12854 bp, 7 predicted proteins | sample 1553111 | NCBI WGS metagenome assembly OGPZ01 (sample SAMEA2579968, study PRJEB22360) | human gut metagenome
GCTGCTGCGGCGGCAGCGCCGCCAAGAAGAAGGATCTTTTTTGCGCTCGACATGGTGGCGAAATCCTTAGCGTGCATTCTGAACTGACCAGTCAGTTTAGAATCATTTTAGGCGTATTCTTCGCGCTCGTCTATGCAGACAGCCATGGCCGGAACTAAAAATAATCAAGAGACCGTATAGGAGACATTGCGCAGAAGAATGCCGAGAAAAGCGGCAGCGACTGCGACCGTGAGGAGTGCATAAAAGGCCCAGCCTTCAACGGATTTTTCTTTGGTCTTCAGGTCCCGCACGGTCGAAAAGCCGATGTAAAGGCCAAAAAGCCCCACTGCACCGACAAAGAGCATATTGCCGGTACTGAGTGCCGAATGTGACGACCACAGGGCATAAAGGAGCATGAAGCCGCAGGCCGTGGCGACCAGTCCGCTCAGCAGGGCGAGCGCCTTAAAGAGATAAAGCCCAGCTTTAAAGAAGCGCCGGCGGCGGGGCTCAGGAATTTGATCGAGTTCAGAGACTTCCATAGCGTATGCATTCAGAGGGGTCAGCGGCGAGGGGGCTTAGAGGACCGAGAAACGGCAGGCGCAGATTTGCCGCCTTTGGGCTTCCTGAGACTCATCGACGATGTGCCGGGAGCGGCAGGGGCGGGCGGAAGCGGGTCCGACGGCAGGGCCAGTTTGGCGAGCACGTCATAGACCGTCTGCAGGCGTTTCTCAGGGTCAGGGTTGGCGACATTAAGTTTGAGGCGCTCGGGCCCAAGCATCTGCGCGTCGCGCCGCGACTGCAGGAGCTTCACGAGGGCGAGCGGATCGAGGTTCGGTTTAGGCGTAAAGGCAATAATGATCGCCGCGGGAGCGGCATCGATACGGCGGATGCCGATCGCTTCGCACTTGAGGCGCAGTTTATGCACTTCAATGAGGCGTCGGGCGGCGTCAGGAAGTTTCCCGTAGCAGTCGACGAGCGCTTCGGTTGATTTTTCAAGGGCCGCGCGGTCTTCTGCCGAAGCAAAGGCTTTGTAAAAGGCCAGGCGCTGCGAAACGTCCGGCACGTAGGCCGAGGGGAGTAGCGCCGGGGCGTGAAGATTGATATCCGTCGAGAGCTGCAGCGGATCGCCCGCCTGCGGTGTTTCCCCGCGCTTTAAGGCCTTCACGGCCTGCATGAGCATGCGGTTATAGAGGTCGTAGCCCACCTCGGCGATTTCGCCGCTTTGATGTTCGCCGAGCACCTCGCCGGCGCCGCGGATTTCCAAGTCGTGCATGGCGAGGTAAAAACCTGAACCCAAATCTTCAAGGGCCTGAATGGCATCGAGACGCTTCTGGGCATCCTTCGTGAAGGCCCCGTCGGGCGGCGTGAGCAGATAGGCATAGGCCTGATGGTGCGATCGGCCGACACGGCCGCGCAGCTGATGGAGCTGCGCGAGACCGAATTTGTCGGCACGCTCAATGATGATCGTATTGGCCGACGGCACATCAATGCCGGTTTCAATAATCGTGGAGCATAAGAGCACGTTAAAGCGCTGCTGGTAGAAGTCGCGCATCACGTGCTCCAGCTCGCGTTCGCGCATTTGCCCGTGGGCAACGGCAATGCGGGCTTCGGGCACAAGCGTTTCGAGCCGGGCGCGGGCGTTTTCGATGGTGTTCACTTCGTTATGCAGGTAGTAGACCTGTCCGCCGCGCTTTAATTCGCGAAGCACTGCTTCACGGATCGTACCGTCTTGTTCGCTCGTCACAAAGGTCTTCACAGCAAGTCGGCGTTCGGGAGCTGTGGCGATGACGGAGAAGTCGCGGATGCCTTCAAGGCTCATCGAAAGCGTGCGGGGAATCGGCGTCGCCGTCAGCGTGAGCACATCGACTTCAGCGCGGATTTTGCGGAGCACTTCCTTTTGGCGCACGCCGAAGCGGTGCTCCTCATCAATGACGACGAGCCCCAGATTTTTGAACTGCGCTTTGTCGGAAAGAAGCTTATGCGTGCCGATCACGATGTCGACCGTGCCGTCGGCTAAGCCTGCGAGTACTTTGGCTGATTCTTTTCCGGTGCGAAAGCGTGAGAGTTCGGCAACCGTCACCGGCCAGGCACGGAAGCGGTCGCGGAACGTGGCGGCGTGCTGCTCGGCCAAAAGGGTGGTCGGACAGAGAACCGCCACCTGACGCCCCGACATGGCGGCGATAAAGGCGGCGCGAAGTGCGACTTCAGTTTTGCCAAAGCCCACATCACCGCAGACCAGCCGGTCCATCGACTTCCCGGAAGTCATGTCGTCGACCACCGCATTTATGGCCGTGGACTGATCGGGGGTTTCATCAAAAGCGAAGCCTTCGCGAAAGGCTTGATAGTCTGCCGGATCGATCTTGAAGCGGATGCCTTCACGCGTGCGGCGAATGGCATACAGATTTAAGAGCTCGGCCGCCGTATCACGAACTTCCTGCGCGGCCTTGCGCTTGGCCTTTTCCCAATCGCCGCGCCCCAATTGATGGAGCGGCGCATGCTCCGGATCAGCGCCTGCGTAGCGCGAGATGAGCTGCAGATTGGTAATGGGCACGAAAAGTTTGGCGTCGTTCTTATAGGTGATCTCTAAAAATTCCGCGTCGCCGTCCGGCGTCTCCATATGCACGAGGCCTTGATAGCGCCCGATGCCGTGGTCGGCATGGACGACAGCGTCGCCGGGCTTGAGTTCGGCGACGTCGCGCACCATCATCTCCAAGGTCGTCGCGTGCTTTACGCGGCGCAGACGATGGCGGCGGGGACTCGCGGCATAAAGCTCCGCTTCGGAGAGAATAACGATTTCAGGATGATGGAAAACGGCGCCGGAAAAGAGCGGCGCGGCGGAGATGCCAAGTGATGAATCAGCTTCGAGGAAGGTCTGCCAATCGGAGAATTCTTCTACGCTCAGCCCGCCCGTGCGCAGGAGCTGCGACATGGTTTCCATACGGCCGGCCGAGGGCGCGGCAATCAATGTGCGCACCCCCTTCATTGCCGACTCGCGCGTACGCTCCAAGAGCTTTCCGACCGGGTTCTGGCTCTTGCGGTCAACTTCAATGCCGCTCAAGCATTTCAGATCCTCGGCGTTCTCTTTTTTCTCGACCGTGAAGCGCGCAAAGTTCGCGAGCGACTTGAAGAATTCTTCGGGTTTGAGCCAAATGCGCTCGGGCGCAAGCGCCGGACGCTGCGGGTCGGCCGCGAGCACTTTGTAGCGCGAGGCCATGTCGCGCCCGAATGCCTGGAGCGCAGCTTCAATGTCGCCCAAGAGAAAGACCCGTGCATTGGGAGGAAGATAGTCCGTGAGCGCAGCGGTTTCGTCAAAAAAGAGCGGGAGATAGTATTCGATCCCCGGCGGGAGAATTTCCTTTTCAATGTCGCAGTAAACGATGCTCTTTTTCGGGTCGCCCGCAAACTCTCTGCGCCAGCGCTGACGGAAGGCGAGGAGCGCCTCCGGATCAACCGGGAATTCATGGCCGGGAAGGAGCCGAATTTCCTCGGCAGACTCCATCGAGCGCTGCGTATCCACATCGAACCAACGGATGGATTCGATTTCGTCATCAAAGAAATCCAGTCGGAAGGGACGTTCAGACCCCATGGGGAAGACGTCGACAATGCTGCCGCGAACGGCAAATTCACCGGCGGCGAGCACTTGCTTCACATTGGCGTAGCCCGCGGCGGCAAGGCGCTTTTGCAGCGTCGTCAAGGAGATTTGTTCGCCCTGATGAAAGAAGAACGTATTGGCGCCGATATAAGAAACGGGTGAAAGCCGCTGAGAAGCGGTCACGGCAGAGGTGAGCAGCACGTCTGCGCCGCCCGTCGGCGCGGTCAGTCGATAAAGGGCTTCAAGGCGTTCAGAGACTAATTCTTCCTGCGGCGAAAGCACGTCGTAGGGGAGCGTTTCCCAATCCGGCAGCGGCCGAACATCCAGGTTCGGCTCAAACCACGGCATCTCCTGCGCGAGACGCGGCACGTCGGCCGGGTCGGCGCAGACCACCAGAACTCGTTCGCCTCGAGCGCGTGCTTCAAGCGCAGCCTGAGCCAAGGCGGCAGCATCGCTGGTTTGAGCGGAAATCGTAAGGCGAAGCCGATCACCCGGCTTTACGCGGGCAAGGTCGTCGGCAAAGATCGGGCCGAGGGAAGTCATGATGAATACGGGGTGCGGCAAAGCGCCCTGAAAGACTGCTGAAGCGGAAAAAAGAGAGATCTCCATTATGCACAAGGCGGTGATCAATGGAATGTTGAACAGAGAATCCCTAGAAACGAGAGCGTTGCGAGGAATGGCGTGTGCTAGCCTTAGAGCCTTTTCCTGAGGAGGAGGAATTTCAGAAATGCAGGCATTAACGCTCAGGCAGCGAAGTTTGGTGGGCCTCACGCTTTTTGCGATGTTTTTTGGCGCAGGCAACCTTATTTTTCCGCCCTGGCTCGGCGTGCAGGCCGGAACAGAGTCGCTCTCGGCCTTCATCGGCTTTCTCATTACCGCTGTTGGTTTCCCGATTTTGGGCGTGATGGCCGTAGCGGAATCCGGGGGCTTAAAGAACCTCGGCGCCCGAGTGCATCCGGTCTTTGCCTTCATCTTCATGTTCCTCATCTATCTCTCGATCGGCCCTTGCCTGGCGATTCCGCGTACGGCGAGCACGTCGTTCGAGATGGTGGTGCGGCCGCTTCTCGCCGAGAACGGTCTGCTCGAAGCCCCGCTTTTAGGCTGGACGGCGCTGGGCTTTTCTCAGCTTGCCTATTCAGTCCTTTTCTTCTTGGCGGCTTTTTTGGTAGCCCTGAACCCTGAAAAGCTGACGAGCCGTCTGGGCAAATTTCTCTGCCCCACGCTCATTACGCTCATCTGCGTGCTCTGGCTCGGCGCCTTTGTCAATCCCATTGGTGAAGCCGGTGCGCCCGCTGCTGCTTATGCGGGCGCTGCGCTTGCGCACGGCTTCATCGACGGCTATCAGACGATGGATACGCTGGCGGCTCTGAATTTCGGTCTCATCATTGCGATGAACATTCGTGCAATGGGCATTAAGAGCGAAGGCGCCGTCGTGAAGGAAACGGTTTTTGCCGGCTGCATTGCCGCGGCCGTCTTCTTTGTGGTCTACGGTGCGCTCACGCAGATCGGCGCAGAGGCGGGCGGTGCATTCACCGGGATGGAAAACGGCGCTCAAACGCTCACGGCTGTCGCAGATAAACTTTTCGGCACGGCGGGACAGGTGCTCCTGGGGCTCGTTTTCTTCATTGCATGCTTCAATACCTGCGTGGGATTGATTGCCTGCTGCTCGGACTATTTCTCCGGACTCTTCCCCAAGCTCGGATACCGCGGCTGGGCCGTGGTATTTGCGGTCGTCAGCATGGTGATCAGCAATGCCGGTCTCACGCTCATTCTGAAGTTTTCGATTCCGGTGCTGGTGGCCATCTATCCGCTCGCCATCGTGCTGATCGCGTTGGGTCTTATCAACCTGGCCTGGAAAAATCTTCATCTGCACCGCTGGGTTTATCCGCTTTCGATGCTCTTTACGGGGGTCGTTTCCGTGACTGCCGGGCTGGAAGCTTTCGGTCTCAATGTGCCCTTTTTGTCGAATCTCTGCGCAGATCTCCCCTGGTCCAACATTGATTTGGGATGGATTTCGCCGGCGATCGGCGGTGCGGCAGCGGGGCTCTTCCTTTCGTGGAAGATTCCGCATGCCTGTGATCCGAGAACGTGAGTGCTCTTAAGCATTTCAGCAGCATAAACGGCGCGGATAAATTGCAATTTCCGCGCCGTTTGTTATGGGGAGATGTGCGGATTTAAACGAGCGTTCAATCGTTTGAGCAAGTCGGAGTCGCGTTTTGGGTAGAACGCGCGTTGTCTTCTTAGACATAACGAAACGGAATGGTTCTGTTTCGGTATTTGAAAGATTGGTTAAATCTCATAAAGGCGAAAAAGTTTAGTGTTTCTTATGAGAATCCAGTAGAAATATTGGATAACTTTGCCGTAACCAAGAGGCATTTCCTGACTATGGCAAAGTTTGGTTTATCACGAAGGTATTACCAAATTGGCTTAGTTAGCCTTCAAAATGTTTGCTTCTGCAGATCACTGCGAACCTTTGTCACTGCATTCTTGACAATTGTTGGTGCGAGACCTAAGTAGTTTGTTGGATTTAGAGTTTCTTCAATGTCAGCATCTGTCATCAACTTGCGAATTTCGGGCGTGCCACGTAGCACATCTTCAAAAGGAGTACCGAGAGGTGCGGTTTTGATTGCTTTTACGAGGAGAGTGTGAGCTTCACCTAAGCCAATCTTTGAGGTAAGGAATTGCTGTACGGCTTCAGCCATAACGAAATGCTGGGAGTCATTGAAACGCGCACGCATTGTTTCCGGTCGAATGATAAGTTTCGCGAACATGTTTGAGGTCCGATTAAGTGCAGTGCTAGTGATCATGAACATTTCCGGAATCGTGGACCATTCCGAAATCCATGGCGCACCTTGACGGACTTCTGTTTGTTCGAGCATCTCCATGGCTCCCGTTACTCGGATACGAGACATGGCCGCCAAACCGCCCATGAATTCTGCTGCGCGAGGATTGCGTTTTTGCGGCATTGTTGAGCTTGCCCCTCCTTCCCCTTCGCTCACGCTATTGTCGGCCGTGCGCGACCAGAGATTGAGGTCCGCGGCAATACGCCCAATGGTGCCGTTGATAAGTCCGAGAATCTGAACAACTTCAGCATAATTGTCTCGTGAGGCATTCCAGGTCATATCTGCCTCTTTCAGTCCTAGGTTTTTCATGAGCGTTTTGCGCACTTCCAGACCTTTGGGACCAATGCTGCTCATTGTTCCAACGGCTGAGCCGAATTGACCGACGCTGACCCGGTCGAGGGCTTGAAGAAGACGCGTACGGTTGCGGTTGAGCTCAGCCATGTAGGAGGCAAGGTACATACCATAGGTCGTTGGGATGGCATCTTGACCGTTGGAGCGGGCAATCATCGGTTCGGCGGCATATTTCTCTGCTAGATCGGCGATTTGCTCAATGACAATTTTCAACTGACGGTCGATGAGATGAATGGCTTCAACGCATTGGAGAACTGTGGCGGTGTCCATAACGTCTTGAGTCGTGCTCCCAAAGTGCAGATATTGTTTTGCTAAGGGATCAAGCTTGCGGATTTGTTTCACTAAACCATCAACGGGACGGCCAACCTTGAGCGTGGCTTTGCGCAATTCTTCAATATTGATGTTCTCAGGACGGGCGATTTTGTTGATGACATCTGCAGCAGCTTGAGGAATGACGTTGTGCGTTGCTTCTGCTTTGGCGAGTTCACGTTCATAAATGAGCCAATAACGGATGAGACTGGCGTCATTGAAGATTGCAGCCATCTCCTTTGTTGTAAAAAGCGGTGCATATATTGACGAATCGTAGACGGAGATGCCGCCTCTGAAAGGCTCGGATTCTATGCGTGAAGTGGTGCTATCGGAGGCCGCGATGGGAGCCGTAAAGGCGATAGCCATAGCTGTAATCACGGAGTGGATGACAAAAGTTGATTTCAAGACCTTCATGGAATACCTTTCATTTGCAGAACATAGACATGAAGATCAGAATATCTGTTACTTTTTGCAAATACTGCAAAAGGTCTTGCAGGTTGATATTGGCGCCGAATACAACTCTGCTATCAGGTAGGTTATTCAAGGAAGGTTGTGGATGGTTTTGGACGAAAGGGCGTTGAAAGCCTTTGTTTTGGTAGCTCAGACCGGATCAATGTCAAAGGCGGCAGAGCGGCTTTCTGTCTCTGTTTCAACCATCAGCCGACTGCTCGGCAAGGTGGAATCGATGGCGGGCACAGAACTTTTCGTTAGTGGAAGCCGTACAAAACTTTCCAATGCAGGGCATTTATATTTGATGGAAGTTCTTGAACTGCTTGATGCTCACAAGCGTTTGGAACGTTTCGGTGCGAAGTATCGATTAACAGGAAAGCCACTTCTCAGAATCGCTGCTTTTACTCGTTATGCTGAACCCGTCGTTGTGCCGCTTGCGGCAAGGCTCATTCAAAAACTTCCAAAATGGCGATTACGGGTTGACGTTCACGCTCAAAGAGATTTCAGAACGTCTCGGTTCAGCCATCCATTTGATTTCGGTGTGGGCTTCTTGATTCGGCAACTGGGTGATGAACTTGCAATGAGGGAGCTGGGTCGAGATCGACTGGTGATTTGCCTTCCTAGGACACATCATTTGGCTAAAAAGTCAATATTGACGGCAGAAGATTTAGAGTCCGAAAAGTTCGTTTCAATGACCTCGGATACGGTTGTTGGGTCAGTGGTTCAGGAATGCCTTCCGTTCCTTGCTCCAGAAAATATTTCCATAGAAACTACCAATACTGTACTTGCTTTGTCGATGACAGCCTCCGGTTTGGGTATTCACTTGACCAATAGTCTTGCCGCAGGGCCTTGGTGTGATCGGGGATGTATCGCGGTTCCCTTTATGCCAGAACGGCAAGTACCTATCTTTGCTTTTTGGCCAGAAAAAAGTTCGCTTAGTTCTGAAGTGCTTAACCTCTGTGTAGACGAGGCGGGGAAGATTGTTCAAAACGCGCTAAAAGGTGATTGTTCAGTGTCGAAAATACCTTGAATGAATTTTATTAAGTCCTACATGCATGGAAATATAGGTGGTGAGTTCTGTTCTTCATGAACTTTAGAGTCTGCTTGTCAGAGGTTTCATAGTTCATGACCCATTAGGCAGTAAGTAGTAATTTTCTTCATGACTGTCTTTTAAATTAAGCGTTAGCTATTTGATATGACCGATGAATACTCAAATTATTAGGGATCTTTTTATGAAGTTTCAGCTCTTCATTGGGAAAGGTTGCAGTGTCTTTTTGGTTTAGCCATGTCATTGAGGCCTATTTCATTTCTGATACTTTTCATGCAAACTTCGGATCTATAACAGCTTAGAGTTCGTTTACAATGTAGTCAACGATTGCCTCAGGAGTTTCTTTGAGAAAGAAAATTATTCTCCAACAATCGTAGCTAATTTCCCTCAAAGTAGGAACATCAGGTAACATGTAAAGCCGTTGTGCGTTAAATGTTGTCAGTGCGATAAAATCACTATATTTGAGAATCCACTCTGCATTCGGAGTGTACGTAATGAGAACATCTGTCACTTCTTTGTGTGTATCAATCGCTCCGGCAAGTTGACTTTGTTTGCTGAGTCATTGGCCGCACAAGAAGTTTGGCGAGATTTTGTACAAGATATACTAGGACTGTTGGATAGTTATTAATTGTATCTTGAAAATATTATTATGAATAATATTTTTTTCTGAATGAATTTATTTCTTTGATTAATAGATTCCTATTGGTGTTTGTATTAGGAATCAGTGTACGCCATCTTAACGAATATTCTGCTCTTGAAGAGGTCGTTCTGTTTCTTTAAATGCAGTTGGAGAAATGCCAAAAACACGCCGAAACGCACTTGAAAAAGCCGACGGTGCGGCGTAGCCGAGATATGCGGCAACCTCTTCAGCGCGTTCTCCGGCCAGAAGTTTTTGTGTGGCGGTGAGCATAGCGATCCGCAGCCGCCATGCGCCAAAGGAAAGTCCTGTTTCTTTGAGGACAAGCCTTGCGAGCGTACGTTCGCTCATAGCGGTTTCCTGAGCCCAGGAGGCGACAGGCCTGTCAAGCTGGGGGGATTGAATAATAGATTCCGCAATGCGCTTAAGTGCAGGATGGTTGGGAAACAGCACAAAACTGATGGGGAGTTTCGGAGCGGCAGCAAGTTCCTCAAAGAGGACGCCGGCGAGGCGTGCTTCGTGACTGTGCATCGGGTAGCGCCTCGGCAGCGTCGAAAAATGCTTGAGCATCGCTATCACCATCGGTGAGAGCAGCAGACGGTAGGGCTCATTCGGAAGCATCGCAGCCCATTCCGGATTGATGAGGCAATAGAGCGAGACGGCGCCTTCTCCAAGGAACCCTTCATGTCTGCACCCTGGCGGCACCCAGGCTGCGGAAGACGGCGGAAAGGCAACGCGGTTCCTGCCTAAGGCAAGGCCGACCAGGCCGGAAAGCGCAACCACGAACTGGCCGGTTTGATGTACATGCTGGCCTACAGAAGCTTCGACGGAGGTTCGTTCATTGACGATCGTGCACTGAAGAAGTGACGTCGTGTCGTCTGGTTCAAACCCCATCGGCCACTTCGTAGCTTCAATGAAAGCGTTCATATCTCTCTGCCTAAAGGTGCTTGTTTTTATATGAGAAAACCGACGGAGTTCTAAGCTCCTCCGTCGGCAAGATGAAGAACGTTGGACGCCTTCTGACGGCAACCACTCTTTGTGTCATTAGAAGACGTTTGCTGTCAGAAATGGGCGGTTATGGAACCTTGTACTCAATATTGTGGCACTGAGCACACATGTTTACGCTTTGCTGGTGACCGCGGTGGCATTCGGCACAATCCAGGCCGACCAGATGGTTGTAGTGCGGATTGGGATCGAGTTTAGAAGTTTGTTTAGCAACGGCATCGAGCGACTGATGACAGGTATTGCACTGCGCGGTTGAAACTTTTGCCCCCGCTTTGGGTGTTTCCTTGCCGTGACAGGATGCACATGCAACGCCGCGCGCAACGTGACGGTCAGCGAGAAACTGTCCATCGGCAGCGCTCGCAGTGTTGATGGAAAGAAGGACAAGTGCGCCGGCGGTGAGGACGGCGGCAGTAAAACGATTGAACTGCATGGCGTATACCTCAAAGGATCAGGCGTTCTTGCGGGAAGCGGCGCGGCCGGCTGCATGACGGGCAGCAACGCGGCCGAAAACCATGCCGCCGCCCAATTGGTTGCCGCCGATATCGTCGTAGACCCAGACGCCGCCAGCGGCTGGGCCGGCAGGCTTAAAACCCCGGGTCCGGCGCCGACACGATTCACAACCTGTGCGTCCTTGTTGATCTTGGGTCCGCCAAATGTGCTGGCCATGCCGCCAGCAGCCGGAATCATGTAGAAAGGTCCCGTTTCAAGCGCATGCGGTTCGTCGTATTCGTATGGCGGATCCAGTTCCTTTGCTTTGCCCGCTTTCACTGCGGCATTGAATTCACGCACGGTTTCGACGAGATTTTTTTCCGGCACGCCGGCTTTTTTGGCAGCTTCCTCAATCGTGTCGGCTTTAATCACTTCAAAACCGAGCCGTGCGAAGCGTTTGATCGTGTTCGTGAGAATCTGTGCGTTCTTGTCAGCGTCCGCACCAATCAGCATGAAGCTGCGGTTGTCCTCGGTGCGCTCGGCAATGGCTTTTGCTTTCGGAACCTGCAGCCAGGTTTCGGGAACAAATCGTTTGCCTTTCGTGTTCACTTGGATGCCGTAGCCAGCATGCATGAGCGGAGACGGATTGCAGTGACCCGTCGGCGTGATGGGGCCCGCATAGAACTGATCCATGTTGACGAGCAACGCCTGAACCTCTTCGGCCATCAGAATGTTCTCGCCCGTAATCCAGGGCGAACCGCGTACGATGAGGCGCGATGCCCAGGGACCAATGTACTTGTCGACCATCGCTTCGTTTGCGCCGTATCCGCCCGTGGTGAGGATGACGCCGCCGCTGGCCAGATAGTCTTTACGGCCTTCGGGCGTAATGCAGGACACACCTTCGACATTGAAGCACTCATCCTTGACGAGTGAGACAGCTTTGGTGTTGTAGTGAATGGCAACACCCTTCTTTTCAAGTGCCGCCATCAGGCACCGGATCAGTTTGCTGCCGCCCGTAATGCCTTCTCCCGGGCTGATCAGACAGCGTGAGAGTTCCGGTGCAGGAAGACCTTCCCAAAGGTAAAAGGGGGTGCCGTGATCGGCAAGCCAATCGATACCTGCGCCGGACTCTTCAGCGTAGACCTTGATGAGTTCCGGATCAGAGCGCTGATGCGAGAGCCGCATCATGTCTTCGAAGAAGGCTTTCGGAGAGTCTTCCGGGTGGTTTTTCTGAAAGCGGCTCCCAACGGCAGCAATCCAGCCGGATGAATAAACGGTGGCGCCGTCCGGGCGGTTCATCTTTTCCAGAAGGACCGTTTTTGCGCCTTGTTCGGCTGCTTCAAGCGCGGCGCACATGCCGGCGAAGCCGGCTCCTACAACAACGACATCCCAGTTCTCTGAGAGACGTTTTTTGGCCGGTGCTGCGTCCTGTGCGGCATGAGCGGCGCCTGCTGCTGCAGCGGCGACGCCGAAGAGACCGGTACGGACGAGTTCTCGTCTTTGCATTTGAAAGTCTCCTTGTTCCTTTTTTTATGGATAGGGTCCTGCGGTTGAGGGGATCCATTCGGGATGCACTCATCAACCACATGATTATTTTGAATTAGGCCCTAAGCACTAGGAATCCTCGGAACAGACAAGTGCTTTCGAGAAACGGTCAAAGTGAGTCGGTCTTTAAGTTTCTTTGTAAAACGAACGGCGCGGTTCATCCATTGCGATGCCGCGCCGTTTTTGCCGAAATGTTGTGCAGTTTTTTAATAAGTTGAATGGTCAAAGACTGCCTTAAGCTGCGTGAATTCCATCAGCCCGTAGCGTCCGCCTTCGCGGCCGATGCCTGATGCACCATAGCCGCCGAAAGGAGCGGTTACATCGCGCGGCGCGTCATTGATATAAACGTTGCCGGCGTTAATTCGGCGGGCAACGGCTTGAGCTTCCGCCTTGGGACCCACAACCATGGCGTTGAGCCCGTACGGCGTATCGTTGGCAATGGCTACCGCTTCGTCGACCGTGTCATAAGCAATCACACAGAGTACGGGGCCAAAAATTTCCTCACGGGCTATTCGCATGTCATTTTTGACGTCCGTGAAAATCGTGGGCTGGATGAACCAGCCTTTTTCATGAGCGCCAGGTTCTTCTGGGATGCTTCCGGCAAGCAGAAGCTGATAGTACGGGCTGTCCGGATTGGAGACGAAGAACAGGGACATGCGCCCACCT
>OGPZ01002098.1_pt1 | contig 12800 bp, 9 predicted proteins | sample 1553111 | NCBI WGS metagenome assembly OGPZ01 (sample SAMEA2579968, study PRJEB22360) | human gut metagenome
GGGCGAAGCGGATACCGAAGTGGGGATCGGCAGCGACTACGTGTTTGTAAACGGCAGCGAGTCGGCGGTGACCGTCACGGTGCTTGTAACGGACAAGGCGGGGCGCACCGTGAGCCGCGTGCCGGGCGTCATGGTGCAGTACAAGCGCAACATGCTCACCACCGTGCGGGGCGACTTCCTGACGGCAGGCGTTGTCACCCCCGGCATCAACATCAATACCGACTGGGAAGGTATTCACGAAGTGGAATTTTAATACGGAACGGATATGAAAAAGATACTATATATAATAGGAGTATTGCTGGCACTCGCATCGTGTACGGAAGAAGATGCGGCAGTGCAGCCGCAGGAGATGACCACGCAGACGTTCAGCGTCGCCATCAGCGAACCGGATTATGCCCCGCAGACAAGGACGGCGGTGACAATGAGCCGCTATCTACTCGAAATGTACGAGGGCAACCTATCGGCAACGCCCGTGAAACAAGCAAATACCGATGGCGTGTTCAGCGTCGCGATGAAAAAAGGCGTGGACTACATTTGCCTCTTCTGGGCGGACGGCGGCGCGGCGGATTACGATGCCGCCAGCCTGCAAGCCGTAAAGCAGGCCACTGCAACCAATTCCGGCACGGCGGCCTACTATGCCCGCGTGACGGTGAACAGCAACAACTTCGATGGAAATATCACCCTCCGGCGTGCCGTCGCCGAACTGTCGTTTATCAACACGAAGGAGCTGACGGAAGCGGACAATACCCTGACGGTTACCTATCCCTACGCCTCCGCCGTGATGAACCTCGGCACAGGCACGGTAGTCTATCATACAGGAAGTCCGGTGGTGCATACCCTCACGGGAATCACGCCGCCGGCATCGCCTGCCAATCCCTTTGCCGCCGACTTTATCCTTGCCCCGGCTGAGGGAGGCAAACTTACGGGACTAAAACTCCAGCTCAACAGCGGGGAAGAAAAGACCATCCCCGAAGCGGCAGTTCAGGCGAACTATAAAACCAGGATTACGGGCGAATATAATAAATAAGAGAATGAACCCAAAATAAGTAATAACCCATAAATTCAGAAGATGATGAAAAAGAGTATTTTATCGTTGATCGCCGGGGCGATAGTCGCGTTGGCATCGTGCAGCCAGTCGGACGACATGCCGGGGCAGCCGCAAGAAGGCGTACAAACCGCCACGTTTACCATCCAGACGCCTGCCGCGACACGCACTACGGTCACAGGCTTGACCCGCTACATCGTAGAGGCGTATGAGGGAAGCACTGCCACGGGCACACCTGCGGCACGGGTAGAAGAGGCCACGGGCACATTGACACTCGGGCTCAAAAAGAACACGGAATACACCTTCCTCTTTTGGGCAGACAAGGGTACGGCAAAGACCGGAGGCACAGCAAGCAGCGGCTACTGGAACACCGACGACCTGAAAGCCGTCTCGATAACATCCGGAAAGGAGAGCACCGCAGGCGAAGCAGCCTATTGCTTTGCCCAGACCTTCAACTCCGCAGACTTTGAGGCGAACAAGGCAGTCGCCCTGAAAAACGCCACCGCCCAAGTGTGCTTCATCGAAGCGGCAGGGCTGAGTGCCGCGGACAACACGCTGGAAGTGACCTATTCCGCGGGCGGAACGCTCAATGTAGGCACAGGCAGTGTGACGGATGTGGGGGGAGCAATCACCCATACCTTTACAAATATCGGACAGGTTGCCGCCAACGCAACCCTCGCCACAGACTACATTCTGGCTCCGACGGGCGAAGACAAGGTGCTCAACCTGACCATACAGCTCAACACCGAAGACCCGAAGACCATTCCCAACGTACCCTTCCGGCAATGCTTCTCCACCCACATCAAGGGTGAATATTCATCACTCGGCCGGTTTACTTTCACCGTTACGGCTGATGATACGTGGGAGAAGCCGGATAAAGACTACGACTTTACCGAAACCAATTGGGATGGCAAGTATCCTACAAGCGTGAGCGAAGCAAAGCAATGGCTGGGCAAGGAAGTCGAAGGTGAAACCAATACAAACGGCGGGAACCACGTATTCGAGATTTCCACAGCAAAACAGCTTGTCGCAATACACTATTTAATTACGGAGGGTGCAACTATAGACAATACCGTGGCCTTACAAACCTATAATTTTCCAACCTATAGACTGAAAGCCGATATTAATCTGAATAACCATCCATGGACTCCAATAGGTATTAAACAAGGTGTTATCAAACACTTTTCCGGAGTATTCGACGGACAAGGACATACCATTTCAGGACTGAATGTATCTGCAAATACATATGGATGTTATAGCTTCTGCGCGATCAACGAAGGAACTATCAAGTATTTAACAGTAAAAGGTAAGGTGGAATATACCGGCACAGGGGGTGTAAGCATCGGAGGAATAGCAGGTGAAAATTTCGGAACCATTGCATTCTGTAGCTTTGAAGGAACAGTTAAGACCACCCAAGAGAATATTTATGAAAGCCGTCTTGGATGGATATGCGGGAAAAACATACAAGGAGCTTCATCCAGCCAGGCAGGACAAATTACTTCCTGCTTTGCCAAAGGAACAATCAGCGGCAGTACAAGTGTGGTAATGGGTGGAATGACAGCCATTAATACATACCCGGGTGGTTATTCGGGAACCATTGAAGGATGTACGTGGTATTACAAATCAGGTGCTACCCCGGAAGGCATCGAGGCTTGCTATTCGGGATGGAGTTCAGGCGATAGCAATAGTTCCTACTCTCTTGATACAGAGTTATCTGCCAGGGTCAATGCAATGAACCAGTTTAACACTAATTATGACTATCAATGGCAAGCCGATGGCAGCACACTGAAACTGGTTGCAAAAACGCAATAATCCAGACAGCTATTCGGACAGCCATGCGTTAATGTCCGGGTGCAGTCGGCAGCACTTCCCCGCCTCGCAGCGGGGAATAGCGCAAAAGTGAGAGATTCAACAAATTTATTAATCACAACAGCAAGACAAAAAGATACGCCATGACTGAGAATGAAACAATACCGGGAGCATTCAAAGCCCTCATAACAGGCTACGGCATCGTGAGATTCGATTATGCCTGTATCTCATCTTCGACCGGGCATTGTCCGGTAATGAAATCAACAGCCTGACTTCCGGTGAAGAAACATTGCAGCAAGAAAGCCTCGTCCGGTTCAATTTCAGCAAATACGGAAGAAAGAGCCAAAGTCCGAACGGGATAAAAATAACAACGCCTGACTTACAATACGCTATCAAAAAAAAGGGGGCTGTCTCGCTAAGTGAAGCAAGCAGCCCCTTTGAACTTATTGTTCTTTATTGATTATGCAATTCCATGAGCAGATACACTGCTGTCGATCTTCTTAACAAGACCTTGCAATACTGCGCCCGGACCACATTCCGTAAAGTCAGTGGCACCATCGGCAACCATGTTCTTTACCGTCTGTGTCCAACGTACGGAAGCTGTCAACTGAGCAACGAGGTTCTTTTTGATTTCGGCCGGATCAGTATGGGGCAGAGCATCTACATTCTGATAAACCGGACATTTCGGAGCATGAACGTCAGTAGCGTTGATAGCAGCTTCCAACTCTACTTTGGCAGGATCCATGAGTGGAGAATGGAAAGCACCGCCTACCTTCAAAGGCAAAGCACGCTTTGCACCGGCAGCCTTCATCAGTTCGCAGGCCTTGTTGATACCCTCGATAGAACCGGAGATAACGATTTGTCCCGGACAGTTATAATTGGCAGCAACACAAACCTCACCTTCCGCACTTACCTGTGCACAGATTTCTTCAACTTTTTCGTCCGGCAGAGCAATGATGGCGGCCATAGTGGAAGGCTGCGCTTCACAAGCCTTTTGCATAGCCATTGCACGAGCGTAAACCAGCTTCAGGCCATCTTCAAAGCTCAATGCCCCGGCTGCCACCAATGCGGAAAACTCACCGAGTGAATGCCCCGCAGTCATTTCGGGCTTGAAGTCATCTCCCATGCAAAGTGCAGAGATAACAGAGTGAAGGAATACGGCAGGCTGTGTTACTTTGGTCTGACGCAGATCTTCATCCGTACCGTTGAACATGATATCTGTGATACGATATCCGAGGATATCATTTGCTTTTTCAAAAAGTTCTTTGGCTAAAGCCGAATTTTCGTACAGGTCTTTTCCCATTCCTACGAACTGAGCACCCTGACCCGGAAATACAAATGCTTTCATATTTACTTATTTTTAGTGTTTAATTAAAAAAGTGGTGCAAAGGTATAGGTTTTTTCCGGTAATCATCGCACAAACAGATGTTTTTTGTGCAGGGCGCTTCTTGACGTGTGTTTATAATACAATATGTAGCCCCTCGGAAGGAGTAGTGGGCAAATCGTAAAATCCTTATAAATTAAGGACTTTATAGTTATTGTATCTATTACAATTACGACAATGGAACTCAACTTAAATTACATATTGTATTTTATACGATAACACAACAAGGTGATATTGTAAAAGATATGATATGTATTTGTCTGTAAAATAATGCTTTGTAACATATCAAAAATATTCTTTTCGCCTATTGCATATTCAAAAAACCTCATTATATTTGCAGCCGTTAAACATAAATATTATGCAAAACATGGAACATAACACGCCATTGGCAAACAATCATATTTCCGTAGATTGTGTGGTGATAGGTTTTGACGGAGAGCAGCTAAAGGTGTTGCTGATTAAACGGGCAGGAGAGGAAGAGGGAGAAGTCTTCCATGATATGAAACTTCCCGGCAGCCTGATTTATATGGATGAGGATTTGGATGAAGCAGCCCAAAGGGTGTTGAATGAATTGACCGGACTCAAAAATGTAAATCTGATGCAATTCAAAGCGTTCGGCTCCAAAAACCGTACCAAAGATCCCAAGGATGTGCATTGGTTGGAACGTGCTATGCAGTCCAAAGTTGAGCGCATTGTGACAATAGCATATCTTTCACTGGTGAAAATAGATAGAGCACTGAATCGTGATTTGGACAACTATATGGCTGATTGGGTGGCGCTGCCGAATATAAAAGCGTTGGCTTTCGATCATAACCTTATTATAAAAGAAGCGATAACTTATATCCGTCAATATATAGAGTTCAACCCGTCATCATTGTTTGATTTGCTTCCACGCAAATTTACTGCGTCACAACTTCGTACTTTGTATGAGTTGTTGTACGACAAACAGATTGATGTGCGTAACTTCCACAAAAAAATAGCCCTAATGGAATATGTAGTGCCTTTGGAAGAGAAACAGCAAGGCGTTGCCCACCGCGCAGCACGATATTATCGCTTTGACAAGAAGATTTATAATAAAGTGAGACGATAAAGAGATAATATGTGTGATAATAGGGTGGTAAATAAAGTAGTAGTACCTTTAATTTTTAATTCAATATGTATTTATTAGGTTATGACATCGGCAGCTCGTCCGTAAAAGCGAGTTTGGTAAACGCAGAAAGCGGTAAATGTGTATCTTCTGCATTCTTTCCGAAAACAGAAGCGGAGATTATTGCTGTAAAACCGGGTTGGGCGGAACAAAACCCGGAAAACTGGTGGGAAAATTTGAAACAGGCAACACAGGCTGTACTGGCAGAATCGCGCGTGGATGCAGCAGATATCAAAGCTATCGGCATCTCTTACCAAATGCATGGACTGGTATGCGTTGACAAAGACCAGAATGTATTGCGTCCGGCAATCATCTGGTGTGACTCCAGAGCAGTTCCCTATGGACAAAAAGCATTTGAAACACTGGGAGAAGAAACGTGCCTCTCTCATCTGCTGAATTCTCCGGGCAATTTTACTGCATCTAAGCTCGCGTGGATAAAGGAAAACGAACCGTCTATCTACGAGAAAATATACAAAATCATGTTACCGGGCGATTATATCGCAATGAAACTAAGCGGTACAATTTGCACCACTGTGTCAGGCTTGTCGGAAGGCATGTTTTGGGATTTCAAGAACAACCAAGTAGCAGATTTCCTGATGAAGTATTATGGCTTTGACCATTCACTGATAGCTGACATCAAACCAACCTTCTCCTTGCAAGGACTCGTTAATGCTGCCGCTGCGCAGGAACTGGGCCTGAAAGAAGGTACGCCTATAACATATCGTGCCGGTGACCAACCGAACAATGCCTTGTCACTGAATGTGTTTAACCCCGGTGAAATAGCATCTACGGCAGGTACATCGGGAGTTGTCTATGGCGTGAACGGTGAAGTGAATTATGATCCGAAGTCACGTGTCAACACCTTTGCGCACGTTAATCATACAACAGAACAAACTCGTTTAGGAGTTCTTTTATGCATCAACGGCACAGGCATCCTTAACTCATGGATGAAACGGACCGTTGCTCCTGAGGGTATCTCTTACAGCGATATGAATGTTCTTGCCGCCCAAGCTCCTATCGGAAGTGCAGGTCTCAGTATTCTACCTTTTGGTAATGGCGCCGAACGTATGTTGGAAAATAAGGAAATAGGTTGCTCCATTCAAGGCATAAACTTCAATCAGCATGGCAAACAGCACATAATTCGGGCTGCCCAGGAAGGAATTGTGTTCTCCTTTAAATATGGTATTGATATAATGGAGCAAATGGGTATTCCTGTGCAAAAAATCCATGCAGGCAAGGCCAATATGTTCCTCAGCCCGTTGTTCCGCGAAACATTGGCGGGTGTAACAGGAGCGGTAATCGAGCTTTATGATACTGACGGTTCGGTGGGCGCAGCAAAAGGTGCAGGTATAGGCGCAGGCATCTATAAGGATAATAACGAAGCTTTTGCTACGTTGGAAAAATTGGAAATCATAGAACCGAAACAAGCCGACCGTCAAGCCTATGCAGATGCGTATGCACGCTGGAAGCACTGTTTGGACATGAACATGAAATAATAAATTATTAAATAGTGATATATTAACCCTTTAAATCAATTAGAATTATGGCAACAAAAGAGTATTTTCCCGGAATAGGAAAAATTAAATTCGAAGGTAAAGAAAGTAAGAACCCAATGGCTTTCCGCTACTATGATGCAGAAAAAGTCATCATGGGCAAGAAAATGAAAGACTGGTTGAAGTTTGCTATGGCATGGTGGCACACACTCTGCGCAGAAGGCGGCGACCAATTCGGTGGCGGTACCAAACAATTCCCCTGGAATGGTGATGCTGATAAAGTACAGGCAGCCAAGAATAAGATGGACGCCGGATTCGAGTTCATGCAAAAAATGGGTATCGAATATTACTGCTTCCACGATGTTGACCTTTGCGAAGAAGCTGCTACTATTGAAGAATATGAAGCAAACCTGAAAGCAATTGTTGCTTATGCAAAGCAAAAACAAGCTGAAACCGGTATCAAACTGTTGTGGGGTACTGCTAACGTATTCAGTCACGCACGCTACATGAACGGTGCTGCTACCAATCCGGATTTTGATGTTGTAGCTCGTGCAGCTGTTCAAATTAAAAACGCTATTGATGCCACAATCGAACTTGGTGGTACGAATTATGTATTCTGGGGCGGACGTGAAGGTTACATGTCATTGCTGAATACCGATCAAAAACGCGAAAAAGAACATCTTGCACAAATGTTGACTCTGGCACGCGACTATGCTCGTGCACGTGGTTTCAAAGGTACATTCCTCATTGAACCGAAGCCAATGGAACCGTCCAAACATCAATATGATGTAGATACGGAAACTGTAATCGGATTCCTGAAAGCTCATGGTTTGGATAAAGATTTCAAAGTGAACATCGAAGTGAACCATGCTACATTGGCCGGCCACACTTTTGAACATGAACTTGCAGTTGCAGTAGATAACGGCATGTTAGGTTCTATTGACGCTAATCGTGGTGACTACCAGAACGGCTGGGATACAGACCAATTCCCTATCGACAACTACGAACTGACACAAGCTATGATGCAGATTATCCGCAACGATGGTTTGGGCAACGGTGGTACTAACTTTGATGCCAAGACCCGTCGTAACTCCACCGATCTTGAAGATATCTTCATCGCTCATATTGCCGGTATGGATGCAATGGCACGTGCTTTGGAGAGCGCTGCAAAATTGCTCGAAGAATCTCCTTACAAGAAAATGCTTGCAGACCGTTATGCTTCTTTTGACAACGGTAAGGGTAAGGAATTTGAAGATGGCAAGTTGACACTGGAAGATGTCGTAGCTTATGCCAAAGCCAATGGCGAACCGAAACAAACCAGCGGCAAGCAAGAATTGTACGAAGCAATCGTAAATATGTATTGCTAATATCGATTAATTACGAATTACAAATTACAAAATTACCGGAATTGCGGCTTTGTAACAGTTGCATAGCCGCTGCCGGTAGATTGTAACTTGTAGTTCGTAATTTGTATTAATCCCCCTAATCTATTATATCATGAATTATACAGAAAAAGGTAGTAAGATCTATCTCTTCTCTATTGTACTTGTGGCTGTCATTGGCGGTCTGCTTTTTGGTTACGATACAGCGGTTATCTCCGGTGCCGAAAAGGGGCTTCAAGCTTTCTTCATGGGAGCCGATTTTGAATACACAGACGCAATACATGGCATAACATCATCCAGTGCACTGATCGGTTGTATCATCGGTAGTGCTATTTCAGGCTTTTTTGCTTCCAGACTGGGGCGCAAAAACTCTCTTTTTTTGGCGGGTATCTTGTTTTTTCTATCTGCATTAGGCTCATACTATCCGGAATTCCTGTTCTTTGAGCATGGAGTTCCTTCATATTCCCTTTTGGTTGCATTCAATTTCTACCGGGTTTTGGGCGGTGTAGGGGTTGGACTGGCGTCTGCCATCTGTCCGATGTATATCGCTGAAATCGCTCCGAGCAATATTCGAGGAACATTGGTTTCGTGGAATCAGTTTGCGATTATCTTCGGCCAATTGGTAGTCTACTTTGTGAACTTCCTGATTTTGGGCAGCCATGCCAATCCTGTTATCGATTTGGTTAACGGAGTGAATCAGATTATGAACCCTGAAGCTGCCGCATGGACAACCGAAACAGGCTGGCGCTTGATGTTTGTCAGTGAAGCTGTACCTGCCGGATTATTCGCTTTGCTGGTACTGTTGGTTCCTGAAACTCCACGTTATCTTGCCATGTGCGGTAAAGATGAAAAAGCATTGAACGTACTAAGCCGCATCAACGGTTCTTCACAAGCTAAAGTTATCTTGGCCGATATTAAGGCTACTACCGAAGAAAAGACAGAAAAACTTTTCACTTACGGTTGGATGGTTATTTTCATCGGTATCATGTTGAGCGTGTTCCAACAGGCTGTCGGTATTAATGCGGTGCTTTATTTTGCACCTCGTATATTTGAGACAATGGGCATGGCAAATCCGATGGTACAGACTGTTCTTATGGGGGTTGTCAATATACTGTTTACTCTATTGGCCGTATTTACCGTTGAAAAATGGGGACGTAAACCGTTGCTCATCTCCGGTTCCATCGGTATGGCAATAGGGGCTTTCGGTGTAGCTCTTTGCAACATAGTGACAGGCCTTCCTGCTATCATATCGGTCATCAGCATTATGATTTACAGCGCTTCATTTATGTTTAGCTGGGGACCTATCTGCTGGGTACTGATTTCTGAGATCTTCCCGAATACCATTCGTGGCGCAGCAGTGGCTATTGCAGTTGCCTTCCAATGGATCTTCAATTTCATTGTTTCATCCACTTTCCTGCCGATGTACAACATGCGTCTTGGAGAAATGGGTGACAAGTTCGGACATATGTTCGCATACGCTCTTTACGGTATTATCTGTGTGGTGGCTGCTATCTTCGTATGGAAACTTGTTCCTGAAACGAAAGGTAAGACCCTGGAAGATATGACCAAACTTTGGAAAAAAAGGAAATAAGTTTGTAAGAATCTCATTCTACAAAATATGAAAGGTCGTGCAGTTCGAAATGAATTGCACGACCTTTTGCGTTTAAACCTTTCGGCTTTCGACGCCTACCACCGGATGGTACGGTTTGTACCAAAGCGTGGTACGGAGACTACCACCCGGTGGTACACCGAGTACCTTAGTATGGTACAGTCAGTACCAAAGCATGGAACAATTCGGTATCTGTATCTTATTGATTATAAGCACGCTATTGCCTACCGTAATATATGCTTGATTCGTTCGGACCGTCCGTCTGCGAGGATAAATAGTCTTTTGATGAGAAAGGTAAGAAAAAATCATTCCCACATAAGGATTAATGTATCAGTAAAACTGTAACTTTGCACCGTTTAAACTCAGGTATATAACACAAAGATTATGGACGAAATGAAAATCAATAAAGTGCAGATTCGTAATTTGCAGATAGAAGATTACGACCAGTTGGCACAATCATTCACGCGCGTTTATTCAGACGGGAGTGACGTTTTTTGGACACACAAGCAGATAGAAAAGCTGATTCGCATCTTTCCCGAAGGACAGATAGTGACAGTCGTTGATGAGAAAATTGTGGGATGTGCGCTCTCCATTATAGTGAATTATGACGATGTAAAGAATGATCATACCTATGCCCAAGTTACAGGCAAGGAAACTTTCAACACTCACAATCCTAAGGGAAATATTCTCTATGGCATCGAAGTCTTTATTCATCCTCAATATCGCGGACTGCGCTTGGCACGCCGTATGTACGAATATCGCAAGGAACTCTGCGAAACGCTAAACCTGAAAGCCATCATGTTTGGCGGGCGTATTCCTAATTACCACAAATATGCTGACCAAATACGTCCGAAAGAGTACATTGACAAAGTAAAACAAAAAGAAATTTACGATCCTGTATTGACATTCCAGTTGAGTAACGACTTTCATGTGCGTAAAGTGATGCGCAACTATCTTCCGAACGATGAAGAATCCAAACACTACGCTTGCCTCTTGCAGTGGGATAATATTTATTATCAGCCGCCTACACAGGAGTATGTCAGTCCGAAAACGACAGTACGCGTCGGCTTGGTGCAATGGCAGATGCGTACTTACAAAACATTGGATGATTTATTTGAGCAGGTGGAATTCTTTGTAGATGCCGTCTCCGATTATAAAAGCGACTTTGTCCTTTTTCCTGAATACTTCAATGCGCCGTTGATGGCAAAATTCAACGATGAAGGTGAGTCTGAAGCCATTCGCGGATTGGCGGCCTATACCAATGAAATCAGGGAACGGTTTGTGAAGTTGGCTATCAGTTACAACATAAATATCATTACAGGCAGTATGCCGTTCATCAAGGAAGAAGACGGGCGCCTGTATAATGTAGGCTTCCTTTGCCGTCGCGACGGAACATACGAAATGTATGAAAAAATACACGTTACTCCCGATGAAATAAAAAGTTGGGGCCTGAGTGGCGGTAAATCTTTGCAAACATTCGATACCGATTGTGCTAAAATCGGTGTTCTGATATGTTATGATGTGGAGTTTCCCGAACTTTCACGTATTATGGCAGACCAGGGCATGCAAATATTGTTTGTTCCCTTCCTTACCGATACACAAAATGCCTATTCGCGCGTCAAAGTATGTGCCCATGCCCGCGCCATTGAAAACGAGTGTTTCGTTGTTATAGCGGGTAGTGTGGGTAACCTTCCTCGTGTACACAATATGGATATACAGTATGCCCAATCGGGTGTATTTACTCCCTGCGACTTTGCTTTCCCCACTGACGGGAAGCGTGCCGAAGCCACTCCAAACACTGAAATGATTCTTGTATCCGATGTGGATTTGGATTTATTGAACGAGTTGCACACCTATGGCAGCGTCCGTAACCTGAAAGACCGCAGAAATGATTTGTATGAAGTAAAAATGAAGAAATAAGAAATAATTTGCCACCGATTATGCAAATTATTGATACGGATTCTATCAATTATCCGTTTGTGCAAATTTGCGTAATCGGTGGCGTTTTTTTTATTTGGTACTCGCCAAAGCCTCTTGCAAGTCAATACCCAAAGCAGCTGCTACTCCCGTACCATATGCCGGATCTGCCTTGTAACAATTGCGTATGTGGCGTTGCTTGATGAACAATTCGGCATCTCCCATAGCACGAGCCGTATTTTCAAATAGAAGCAGTTGTTCTTCTGCCGGCATCAGTCGGAACAAATCACCCGGTTGGCTGTAATAGTCATCATCGTATTCACGTTCATTATAATTATAAACGTCGCCATGTATTTTCAAAGGCGGCTCTTTCTTCTCCGGTGAATCCTGCCATTCTCCATAACTGTTAGGCTCATACCCCTTGGCGGAACCATAGTTGCCATCTACGCGCATAGCGCCGTCGCGATGAAACGCATGGAACGGGCAGCGAGGCTTGTTTACCGGAATCTGTTCCGCGTTCACCCCCAAACGATAACGCTGTGCATCCCCATAAGAGAACAGTCTGCCCTGTAACATCTTATCAGGCGAAAAACCGATTCCTTCTACGATATTCTGAGGATTGAAAGCAGCCTGTTCCACTTCGGCAAAATAGTTTTCCGGATTACGGTTCAGCTCCAGAATACCTACGTCTTGCAACGGGAAGTCTTTGTGCGACCACACTTTCGTTAGGTCAAAAGGGTTGATGCGATAATTGTCCGCTTCCTCTTCAGTCATCAGTTGAATCTGAAGTTTCCACTTCGGGAAATCTCCTTTTTCAATGCTCTCATATAGGTCTCTCTGATGCGACTCACGATCTTTGGCGATGATTGCTTCTGCTTCCTGATCAGTCAGGCATTTAATGCCTTGCATGGTCTTGAAATGGAATTTCACCCAGATACGTTCGTTGTTTGCATTGATAAAGCTGTATGTATGGCTGGCGGAGGCGTTCATGTGTCGGTAAGAGGATTTGCTATG
>OGPZ01002107.1_pt1 | contig 12744 bp, 8 predicted proteins | sample 1553111 | NCBI WGS metagenome assembly OGPZ01 (sample SAMEA2579968, study PRJEB22360) | human gut metagenome
TCATAGTTTTATAAATACTTACGATTTCTGCTTTTTGCTAAAGTTAATGACATTGTGTATTTATGCGGTTTTTGCCACAAAAAAATTTTTATTTTTTTGTCCCAGAGAAGAAATGCCATGGCAGCTCCACCGCTTTCCATGGCATTTCCCAGTTATTTATTTCTGTTTCTGACTGTTTCTTATTCCTCTATATCCTCCGCAGGCTCTGCTGGAATGAATACGCGGGATTTCTTTTCTTCGTGTTTATGAAGTGCTGCTTTCTCAGTTGCCTCCATACAAAATTCCATCTGAGAATTAATCTGGGCTTTGCCTCGTTTATCCGGCTTCACATAAGTTCCATCCGGCTGCAGGATATGAGCTTTTACATTATCCTTAAATTCCAGATCAAGTACGTGTTCCAGCTCTTTCTTAATCTTCTCATCTTCCACAGGGAAAACAATCTCTACCCTGCGGTCAAGGTTACGCGGCATCCAATCCGCACTTCCCATATAGATTTCCGGGTTTCCGCCGTTTTCAAAATAGAAAATACGACTATGCTCCAGAAATTCCCCTACAATAGAACGGACATGAATATTCTCACTGATTCCCGGCACTCCTACTTTCAGACAGCAGATCCCCCTTACCAGAAGCTCCACCTGAACTCCGCAGGAAGATGCATAATACAATCCTGCAATAATCTTCGGATCACAGAGGGAATTCATCTTTGCGCGGATCAACGCCGGAAGTCCTTTCTTTGCATTCTCCGCCTCACGTTCGATCAGGCTTAAGAATCTGTCTTTCATCCAGATTGGTGCTACGATCAGCTTATTCCAGCTTTTTGGTTCTGAATACCCGGAGAGCATGTTAAATACTGCTGTTGCATCTTCACCGAAACGTTCATCGCAGGTAAAGATACCGCAGTCTGTATAGAGTTTTGCAGTGGAATCATTGTAGTTTCCGGTCGCCAGATGCACATAACGGCGGATTCCTGTCTCTTCCCTGCGCACAACCAGTGTGATCTTGCTGTGTGTCTTAAGGCCTACCAGACCATAAATTACATGACATCCTGCCTTCTCCAGCTTCTTCGCCCATACAATATTATTTTCTTCATCAAAACGTGCTTTCAGCTCTACCAGTACGGAAACCTGTTTGCCGTTTTCTGCTGCCTGCGCAAGGGCAGCAATGATCGGTGAATTGCCGCTGACACGATACAGAGTCTGTTTAATAGCCAGAACATCCGGATCTTTTGCTGCCTGACGTACGAAATTTACAACAGGATCGAAGCTCATATAAGGATGATGCAGGAATACATCGCCCTCACGTATCACCTGGAAAATATCCTTCTCATTCTGAAATTCCGGTACAGGTGCCGGCTGATATCTCGGTGTCTTGTAAGCATCAAAGCCATCCGCGCCATATACTTTCATAAGCATGGTAAGATCCAGAGGTCCGTTTATCTCAAAAATATCTGCCTCTTTGATGTCAAATTCCGTTTTCAGAATCTTCAGCAGGCGTTCATCCATCTTATCCTCTACTTCCAGACGGATAACCTCACCCCACTGACGTTTCTTTAACTGGCGCTGGATCTCCACCAGCAGATCCTCTGCCTCATCTTCATCAATGGTAAGATCCGCATTACGCATAATACGGTAAGGATGGGCACATATCACATCATAACTCAGGAAAAGTTTGTCAATATTTCTTTCAATAATCTCTTCCAGCAGGATCACTGTGGTATCTCCATCCTTCTTTGACGGAATCTGCACCACCCTTGGAAGCACAGACGGAACCTGCACTGTAGCAAACAGAAGTTCTCCTGTTTTATCCTTTTTGCTGAGTTTATCACTCTTCTCCTTCTTGGAGATCAGAGCACCGATATTTAATGTCTTGTTTCTGATCAGCGGAAACGGTCTGGAAGAATCCATCGCCATCGGTGTAAGTACCGGATATACATTATCCTCAAAGTATCTGTCTACAAATACACTCTGTGCTTCTGTAAGATTCTCATGGGCTGCCACCAGGTGCATTCCGGCTTTCTCAAGCGCAGGGATCAGAGAACGGTTCAGTGTATTATACTGTACATGAACCAGTTCATGGGTACGGACACTGATTTCTTTTAACTGCTCCTTGGCTGTCATTCCTGCAATGTCTGTTTTATGATATCCTGCATGTACCTGATCCTTAAGAGACGCCACACGCACCATAAAGAATTCATCCAGATTGGATGCGGTAATGCTTAAGAACTTCAGTCTGTCAAACAAAGGAAGATTTTTATCTCTTGCTTCACTCAGAACACGCTCATCAAATTTGAGCCAGCTCAGCTCGCGATTCACGAAATATTCTTTCTTTTCAAATTTTTCAAAGTCCATAAGTTCATCCTCCTTTACGCTCTGCCCTTGCGTCTGAGAACCAGACGAATGCCAAATACTTCTTCAAAAAATGCCTCTTTATCTTTCAGCAGTCCCAGTTCCAGGGAAATGTCCTGTGCAGAATCCACGATCATCTGCAGTTCTCTGTCTTTGAGCACTGCTTTGATTCCTTTTACTTTCTGATAATGACTTCTGTCCATGGCATTCGCCAAACGAAGGATTGCAGTCATCTTTACCACCTTGATATAGCTCTCTCTGTCTATAGCGATTCCCATACTGTAAAGTTCATCGTAATAAACAAACGCAGAATTATTGAATCTGACCGCACATGCGATCATCTGGCGTTCCATAAAGGACAGCCCAATGATATCTGTAGACATAATGATCTGATAGGAACACTCGGAAACCTTTTCCATACTGATATATTTGCCACAGTCATGAAGCAGTGCCGCGATCTGCAATAACAGACGTTCTCTTGCTCCCATACCATGAACCTTCTTCATACTGTCAAAGATATTCAGGCAAAGATTCATAGTTCCCTGGATATGGCTCTTACTGCTGGAATAGCGTTTTGCAATGTTCTTTGATGTAACCAGAATGTCATTTTCAAAATTGTGGACACTTTTGAGAAATTTTTTCTTCTCCGCAAAATCATAGGCAATTCCATCCAGCAGGGAAACACCTGGTGCCCAGAGAGACTCTGCATTGAAAATATCAATAAAATTTCTGCACACTACCATGGTCGGCACAACAAGGGATGCATATTCCGGATCAATCTCCATCTCCTGTGCCAGCAGGTCAACAGATTTTCCAACTGTATCCTCATAGCGTTTCATAAATTCTTCCCTTGTAATGATCCTGTCTTCCATTTCCTCCTGGAAGATCATATCTGTAATAAAATCTCCCATCAGGATCACATTCCTGATATCCTTATCCTTCAGATACAGACGCTGAAAGCTCATCAGGTCATTTCGGATAAATTCCTCAACCAGCTTGTCATAATGAATGGTTGTTTTCTCCAGTTCCTGCAGACGCTGGCGGATTCTTAAACTTCCCATTTTAAGTCCCTGAGTAGTGACCAGAGCATCCTTGTCAAAGAGGGAAACCTGAAGGCTGCCGCCGCCCACATCCAGGATCGCGGTGCCTTTCTGGATCATCTTTTTGAATCCCTTTTCTATGGCAGCAATTGATTTGTACCCAAGGAAATGCTGTTCTGCACTGCTTAATATTTCTATTTTCATTCCTGTACGCTGATAGATCTGTTCAATGATCAGCAGCGGATTCACAAGTTCTCTGAATGCACTGGTGCCGCAGGCACGATACTCTTCCACCCCAAAGTCCTGCATCAGCCTCTTAAAGTCATTCAGCACCTCACATAAAACATTCAGCATTTCTGAATCGATCTTTCCGTCAGAATAGACACCCTTTCCGATTTCCAGACTGTATCTGACATCATTCAGTTCACGAAAACCAATTCTTTTTGACATCTCAAAGATCTTCATGCTGACTTCATAAGATCCGATGTCAATGGCTGCAAATGTCATGACTGCCATATGCGTTCCCCCTTTACCATTCATCTATTTGCTTTTTTATTCCTTCTCCACACCCAGCAGATGGTCGATAAACTGCTGTGCAGTTCGTCCTGTAAGTCCTCCATGGGAAAGCTCCCACTTATTTGCTTCCAGAAGCAGTTCGTCCTCCGGCATGGTAATTCCGTTTCTCTCTGCGAGAGCTTTCACAATTGTCTGGAATTCTTTTTTGCTCGGTGCACCATAATAAATACGGACACCAAAACGATAAACCAGTGAAAGCTTCTCCTGCACTGTATCGGAGGAATGCAGATCGTCATCATCCATGATCTCCAGCTTGTCACTGGATTTCTCTCTTACCAGATGTCTTCTGTTACTTGTTGCATAGATCAGGATATTGTCCGGCTTCTTCTCCAGACCACCCTCGATCACTGCCTTCAGATATTTATATTCGATTTCAAATTCCTCGAATGACAGATCATCCATATAGATAATGAATTTATAGTTTCTGTTCTTGATCTGGGCGATCACATCATTCAGATCCTGAAACTGATGCTTATACACCTCGATAATACGAAGTCCCTCATCATAATAACGGTTCAGGATTCCCTTGATACTTGAAGATTTACCTGTACCTGCATCACCAAAAAGCAGACAGTTGTTTGCCTTTCTGCCTCTTACGAACGCTTCTGTATTCTCGATCAGCTTCTGCTTCGGGATTTCATAGCCGACCAGGTCCTCCAATTTCACATGAGCGATCCTTGTGATAGGCTGGATCTCCACATTGTCATTCTCATCATGTCCTACACGAAAAGCCTTATGTAATCCCAGCTTACCCACACCAAAATCCTTATAAAACTGTACCATATCCTTCATGAATTCCTCTGTGGACTCCGCTGCTGCCAGCGTTTTGCTCAGATCACAGATACGGTCTCTGATACGGGAATTAAACATCTTGCTGTTACTTCCGGTGTTGGTATAATCACCGAGAACCTTACAGCAGGAAATTCCAAATGCCTCATCCAGTACAGTCAGGTCAAAATCATACAGTTCTTTAAACACACCGAAATCATTCAGTGCCAGTTCATTAATACTTCCGTTGACAGCCCCTCTGATCTCACAGGCTGTACTGAATGCATTTTCATTATTTACCAGAAGAAATGTCAGATAACAGTGCCATAAATTTCCGGAAAATCCATAAGCGCCGGCAGTTTCCACCAGTCCGTTGGCACACTCAAAGAACAGCCCTTCCTTTTCTTTCAGATCAGGTGCTTTCTTTTCCCAGGCATTCATCAGTTCTGCCATTTTATCAAGGATTTCTCCATGTTCAAAGTTACGGTATAAGATGCATTCATTTAATCTAGCCATTTTTTATTACTTCCTTCTTACCTTGTTGTTTTATCTTATTGTTCTGCTGTGAGTGGTATAATTATTTCGAAAACGATGTACCAGAGTGTGTTTGAAAAATGCTTTACGCAAAATATGCCGCAAAGTGGGACGTGCAGATTGTGGAAATGATTTTTCAAACACGCTCTGGCATTATGGAAATGATTTTTAATAATTTCCCAAAATTCTCATTCTGTCAGCTTCTGCCTCAATCCCTCTCAGGGCATTCTTCACTGCACTGTCCTTTAAATTCCCCTCGAAGTCAACAAAAAAACGGTACTGCCAGTTCTTCCCTGTGATCGGGCGGGATTCTATCTTCGTCATATTCAGTCCATTATAAATAATGTGAGACAGCATATTGTAAAGAGTTCCGCTCTCATGATGCAGTTCAAAGAAAATACTGATCTTATGTGCATCCTTCACATAGATTGGTTTCTTACTCACGATCACAAAACGTGTGGCATTCTGTCCGTTATAGCAGATATTCTCAGCCAGGATCTTCAGTCCGTAAAGCTCTCCTGCCTGTCTGCTGGCAATAGCTGCCTGCGTCTTGTCATTGTCTTCTTTTATCTTCTTGGCAGAACCGGCAGTATTTTCCATCTCTTTCTTCTTCCAGTCCGAATGAGATTCCAGATATTTTCCACACTGGGAAAGTGCCTGAGGATGAGAACATACCTGTCTGATATCCTCCAGTTCAGCATCCGGCAGTCCCAGAAGTACATGCTCCGGACGGATGATCTGTTCTCCTACAATGCTAAGCTCATACTCTGTAAGAAGATCATAAATATCAGCAACAATACCGGCACTTGTATTCTCAATGGGAAGTACCGCATAGTCTGCTCTTCCCTCCACAACTGCTTCCATTGCATCACGCCAGGTTTTTACATGAAAGCTCTCAATATCGTCCTGGAAATATTCCCTCATTGCAGCATAACTGTATGCACCTTCCACACCCTGAAAGACAACTCTTACATCTTTCAACGGAAGTGCATCTACCATTTCCAGTTTCTCATCATCCTCGATTCCATGCTCTGTGAGAAGCTGATACTGTCTCTTACGGCTGATCGCCATGATCTGCTGAAAAAGCTCCTGCGCACCAAGCTGATTAAATTCTCCATGTGCCTTACCTCTCAGGACCTCCAGCTTCTGTCTCTCTCTTTCCGGATCCAGAACCTTCTTTCCTGTTCGTATCTTATATTCTGCAACATCCTCACACACCTTCATTCTCTGTTCAAAAAGACGTATGATATCGCTGTCGATCTTATCTATTTCATTTCTGCATTCCTGTAAATCTATCATTTATATTGTACCTTTTTACTTTCACAAATTCTCTACAATGTCAGTCATCTCTCCGATAAAGGAAAGAGAACCAAAGGCAATGATCACATCCTGTTCCCCGGCAAGTGAAAAAGCCTCCTCCACTGCATCTTTAATCGTATCCATTGCCTGTACATTGGGATTGTATTCACTGACAGTCTTCGCCAGCTCTCCGGCAGGCAGCGCCCTTACATTATCCGGAGTCTGGATCGTAAGTATCCGGTCTGCAAAGTGCGCAGTTTTCTGAATCACACTTCTGTAATCCTTATCTGCAAACACTCCCATAATATAGATGATCCGTTTTCCCTTAAAATAATGCTCTATTGAAGCTGCCATCATATCCGCAGCAGCAGGATTATGAGCCCCGTCTACCACAAACAGCGGTTTTTTACAGATAACTGTAAACCGTCCGTTCCAGTTTACTGTGCGAAATCCTTCTTTTTTCTGCTCCGCAGCAGTGGGAAAACCCAGCTCATCCAATACTTTTAAAGCATTCAGTGCAACTACTGCATTTTCCTTCTGATAAACACCAGCCAGCGGAATCTCATACTCTTCACCCCTGTACCGGATTGTCTGTGCAAGGCAGCTTTCCTTTAGCACCTCTGCCTCAGAAGCATCTGCTATGGTACATTTTGCACCGTGTTCTCTGCTGATCCTCTCGATCACCTGCATTGCTTCCGGCTTCTGTCTGGCAGTCACCACTCTGCAGCCGTCTTTGATGATCCCGGCTTTCTTCTCTGCGATCTGTGCCAGAGTATTTCCAAGAAAAGACATATGATCCATACTGATCGATACCAGCACTGCCAGCAGCGTATTCTTAATAATATTTGTGGCGTCCAGATTTCCGCCCATTCCCACTTCCAGCAAAACGAGATCACAATTCTCTTTTTTAAAGAACAGAAATGCCACCGCAGTCTCTATTTCAAATGCAGTGGGATGGGGATAACCATCCTTTGTCATAGCAGCAATAACATCAGACACCTGTGTAATATAAGCAGCAAAGTCCTCTCTGCTGATCCTGCTTCCCGAAACTTCCATCCTGCCTCTGTAGGAATACAGGGTAGGCGAAACATATCTTCCAATGCGATATCCCGCACCTGATAAAACAGAATACAAAAAAGCAATGACAGAACCCTTGCCATTGGTACCGGCTATATGCACATATTTCAGATCATCCTGTGGATTTCCAAGACGTTTCATCAGCTCACGCATATGATCCAGTCCCAGGACACTGGGAATTTCCCGGGTGATTTTGTCTATGTACTCCCGGCTTTCCTGATAATTCATAATAAACTCCTCTTATTTCCATGAGATCCCCTCCACACGTTCCTTTTGCGCATAAGGCACCTCATTGCTATAGTGTAATAACGTGTTCTCATTATATCCTACGTGTATGTTTTTTTCAAGGCAGGCAATACTAGAATCATAGAAATTTATACAGGAGCGTTACCTATGAAAAAAGCTTTCATTCTCTGCGGTCTGACGGGCTGGTGCATGGAAATCCTCTGGACCGGACTGCATTCCATCCTTTCAGGAGAACTTACCATGACAGGAAAAACTTCCCTTTTAATGTTTCCCATTTACGGATGCGGTGCCATCATCCGCCCGCTCTCCGGTAAACTTTCTGCTGTCCCGCTTTTTGTCCGCGGCTGCATTTATACTGTCGGATTTTTTTTCGTAGAATTTATCAGCGGTGCTCTTTTGCGCTGTTTTCATATGTGTCCCTGGGACTACAGCAACACTCCTCTGAATTACCGGGGACTGATAAGACCAGACTACGCTCCCCTCTGGTTCGGAGCCGGACTTTTTTTTGAGAAAATACTTGGAAAACTCTCTTGAAAAAAGCACCTGATTATTATATGATGTTATGAAGGATTAAATAAAAATTCCTGAACCAGTAAAATATGGAGGTATGAAATGAGACACTTAATGAGTCCGCTGGATCTGTCTGTTGATGAGTTAAATACTCTTCTTGACCTGGCCAGCGATATTGAGAAACACCCTGATAAATACGCACATGTCTGCGATGATAAAAGACTGGCAACTTTATTCTATGAGCCAAGCACCCGTACCCGTCTCAGCTTTGAAGCTGCTATGATGAACCTTGGCGGTAAAGTTCTTGGTTTTTCATCAGCTGATTCCAGTTCCGCTTCAAAGGGTGAAAGTGTTGCCGATACAATCCGCGTTGTATCCTGTTACGCTGACATCTGTGCTATGCGCCACCCGAAAGAAGGTGCTCCGTTAGTAGCTTCTATGGCTTCTTCTATTCCTGTTATCAACGCCGGCGACGGTGGTCATCAACATCCTACCCAGACATTAACCGACTTACTTACCATCCGTTCCCTGAAAGGACGTCTGGACAATCTGACCATTGGTCTGTGCGGCGACCTGAAATTCGGACGTACAGTTCACTCCCTGATCGAAGCACTTGTACGTTACACAAATGTAAAATTCATTCTGATCTCACCGGAAGAGCTTCGCATCCCAAGCTATATCCGCGAGGATGTTCTGAAAAAGAACAATATCGAATTTCAGGAAGTAGAGAGACTGGAAGATGCCTTACCAGATCTTGATATCCTCTACATGACACGTGTACAGAAAGAACGTTTCTTCAACGAAGAAGACTATGTCCGCATGAAGGATTTCTACATTCTGGACAAACAGAAAATGGAACTTGCAAAAAAAGACATGTACGTTCTTCATCCGCTTCCACGTGTAAATGAAATCTCAACAGAGGTGGATGCAGACCCGAGAGCAGCTTATTTCAAACAGGTACAGTACGGTGTATATGTACGTATGGCCCTGATTCTCACATTACTGGAGGTAAAATTACCATGTTAAATGTTGGAGCACTTCGCGAAGGTTATGTATTAGACCATATCAAAGCAGGCAAGGCCATGACTATCTATCATGATCTGAAGCTTGATAAACTTGACTGCACCGTTGCCATCATCAAGAACGCGCGCAGCAACAAAATGGGTAAGAAAGATATCATCAAGGTTGAATGCCCGGTTGAGAATCTCGATCTTGACATTCTCGGCTTTATCGATCATAACATTACTGTAAACGTAATCAAGGACGAGAAGATCGTTGCCAAAAAAGAACTGAAACTTCCGAATCAGGTTGTCAACGTGATCAAATGCAAGAATCCACGCTGCATCACTTCCATTGAACAGGGACTCGACCAGATCTTTGTTCTTGCAGATAAAGAGAAAGAAGTTTACAGATGTAAATACTGCGAAGAGAAATACACAGGTAAACGCAATAAATAATAAAACAAATATCAAAAAAACAGAACGGAAGAAATCCGTTCTGTTTTTTTGTACGCAATCAGACCGATAAGCCGGGTTATGTCATTGGGTAATCATCTGTCTAGGCCTTACGTTGCCATAAGGCTCAAGCGACCCACCTGAAAGCACGACGGGCAGCCGTATCGCTTTCTATTCGGTCTTGCTTCGAATGGAGTTTACATGTGCCCGGCCTGTTACCAAGACGGCGGTAGTCTCTTACACTGCCTTTCCACCCTTACCTCAGCAAGTGAGGCGGTTTATTTCTGTTGCACTGGTCTGGGAGTCACCTCCACCGGACGTTATCCGGCATCCTGCCCTGCGAAGCCCGGACTTTCCTCACCTGGCCCCTTTCGGTCCTGCCAGCCGCGATTACATATCTTACTTTGTCAAAAACGGAACATCAGACAGTTAATAATCATACCACAAACTCTCTTTCTTGTCCATCCCCAAATCGCAGATCCCACAAAGCCATACAAAACAGCCTTTCACACATCAAAGCAGCTTCCCCCCACAAACTCCCGCAGAATCGAATTCTTGGGAATATCCTCAATCGGCACCCCGACAAAATAATCCAAAAACTTCAGCAGCCGCTTTGCCTCCTGGTACTCCGGCTCTCCCTCCTCAATCTGGAACAAAAGCGGCTCCGCATACAGCTTCAGCACCGAAAGCTCATACACCAGCGCTGAATTGAACATCACATCCGCCTTCTCCTGATTCGGGAAAATATTACGATCTTCCCCGCGGCGCACCGACGGCCACATCGCAATCGTCTCCTTCGCCGACGTCGCCCGTGTCCGGCTGTCACGCACCATACGCCGGATCAGCCGGCCATCCGTCGTCGGAATCCGGTTGTGTTCATCCACATTAATCTGCGTCAGCGCACTGATATAAATCCGGAATTTACTTTCCGAAGGAAGCGACCACGTCAGTTTTTCATTCAGCCCGTGAATCCCCTCCAGCACCAGCACATCAGTCTCCTTCATCTGAATAAAATTCCCCTTGTACTCGCGCTTGCCCGTCTTAAAATTAAAATACGGCAGTTCCACACGCTCTCCGTTCAAAAGTGCTGTCATATCCCGGTTCAAAAGCTCGATATCCAGTGCTTCCAGGCATTCAAAATCATAGTCGCCGTTTTCATCCCGCGGCGTATCTACCCGGTTCACATAGTAATTATCAAGGCTGATCGGATGCGGCGTCAGACCATGCGCCGAAAGCTGGATCGACAGCCGGTTGCAGAACGTCGTCTTTCCGGAGGAAGACGGACCCGCAATCAGCACAAATTTAACCTGCTTTCTTTCCGCAATCTGCTCCGCAATCTTCGCAATCTTCTGCTCCTGCAGCGCCTCCGCAATCAGCATCATCTGCTGAATATTGCCCTTCGTGATGCGTTCATTTAAGTCGGCAACCGTGGAAATTCCCATCTGCTCACCCCAGCGCTCCGATTCCCGCTGCACCTGGAACACCTTCGGGGAGAGATTCGCCGCCGGCACCGTCTCCGGCGCCTTTTTCTCCGGCATCTGCAGCACAAAGCCGTCATCGTATAAATAGAGATCAAAATACTTCAGATAACTCGTATCATACGTCATAAATCCATAATAATAGTCTTCAAAATCCCCGAGACTGTACAGATTCACACGGGAGACACGGCGGTAACGGAACAAGCGGTCTTTATCCGTCATGCCATGCAGCCGGAACCGTTCTCTCGCCTCGTGCGTATCGACACTCCGCTTATAAATCGGCACCGCCTTTTCCACCTGTTCATGCATATACGCTTTTACTTCGTCCAAAAACGCCTGATTCAGCGTGATATCGCCGTCCACCGTGTAGAAAAAGCCCGAACCCGCCGAAAAATGCAGCATCACATGGCGGATCTTATCGTAGCCTCCCACATGATACACCGCTTTTACCAGCAGAAGAGAAAGACTCCTCTGATACGTTTTATGTCCGATCTCATCCTCCGTTGTCACAAATTCCAGTTCACAGTCTTTTTTCAGCTGTTTGTGCAGCTCCCGCAGCCGTCCGTCCACTTTCACAAGGACAATCGGCGCGTCCATTGTTTTTTCAAAATCCTTTGCAATCTCATAATAAGAGCAATTTTCCGGATATTCGTATCCTTTTCCATCAATTGTTACCTGAATCAATTGTAATTCCTCCTTCTTGCAAAACTTTCTGAAAATTCAGAAGTGACAGAAAAGGCGCGCCCGAAAATTACAACTGCTGAAATTTTCAGACACGCCCCTCTTGTGCAAACGCTGTCGTTACATCGTATGGAAACGCGCAAGCGCAGATTCCAGTACTGCCTCTTTTTCTTTTAATTCCCAAAGGCGCTGTGCTGCCTTTTCACTGGAGTGATCCGAAAGCTGGCGGATCAGCGTCTGGTTCTGCTCCTGCTGTTTCAGAAGGTATTCCCTCAGCACCGGATTTTCCTTTTCCAGAAGGCGCGGTCCATAGAAAAGCTCCTCCGCCTTCAGATTCTCCTTTTCCCCTGGCACTGCCCGCAGAATCGGATAATATTTTCCATCCTCCTCTACAAAATTCTCCTGTGCAAGGAAAAATCCGTGTTCCAGAAGCCATGCACGCACGCGGTCGATATCCGACTGGGGCTCCAGGATCAGCTCCCGAAAACCGGACAGCAGCGGCTCACCTTCGCTTAAAATTCTTATGGTAAGCCCGCCGCCCATGCCCGCGATGAGAAGAGAATCACCCTCTCCCGCACGCAGGGCATGGAGTCCGTCGGAAAGTCTTGTTTCTATGTAGTCCCCCATCTGGTACTGCGCAATATGCTCCCTGGCCCGCTCCAGCGGTCCGCGGTTCACATCCATGGCGATTGCGGAGGAAATCTTCTTCTGTTCCAGCAGCGCAATCGGCACATAG
>OGPZ01002114.1_pt1 | contig 12716 bp, 11 predicted proteins | sample 1553111 | NCBI WGS metagenome assembly OGPZ01 (sample SAMEA2579968, study PRJEB22360) | human gut metagenome
TCCAGAAACTTGTGAAACAAGGAAAAGATTCTGCTGAAATCTATATCGGACAGGGTCGTCAGGATTTGGCTGACGTAGAATTAGGCCAGGTAGCCGTTATGGAGAAATACCTGCCGAAACAAATGACCGCTGAAGAACTGGAAGCTGCCTTAAAGGAAATTATTGCTGAAACAGGTGCAACAAGCGGTAAAGATATGGGTAAAGTAATGGGAGTTGCCTCCAAGAAGTTAGCAGGTCTTGCAGAAGGACGTGCCATTTCTGCAAAAGTGAAAGAGCTTTTGGGATAACTTCCGGAACTTTCACGATACCGTTGCAGATGTGTGCAAGATGTTTTATCTTACACACATCTGCAACTTTCTTTAAATACGGCATTCACCTCCTTCACCACTCTGAAACATCGATGAATAAAGGGATTTTGGGTGAAGGGCTTCCTTTCACATAGGTTTCACCCGATTCACCGCATTTTTTGCAAGATTGAAATAAACTGCCTTATGTTTTTCTCATAGTCAGATACCATCCCTTTCCTCTTCCTGGTTCAAGATAAGCATTCGTTCTGATTGTCCCATATATTGTGGGAAAGTATTCCTATATATTTAGGGAATTTGTTCCCACAAAATAAGGGAATACTTTCCCAATTAACTGGGAATCTTTTCCCACAACATATGGGACAAAGGAAATATATAATGAAAGCCAAGCGGAGGATAAGTTTAATCCATTTCCGTACTGAAAGAAAAGAGGTGAAAGCTATATTTGAAATAAAGATCATGTATGAGACGAACATTAATAATCTTCATCCCTCAAATTAAAATAATCTCCTATCAAAAGACACGAAATAAAAAAAATGATTACTTTTACAACGAAACTAAACCACGACAGACAAATGAAAAACAGCATTGGCATAATTATAATATCCATATTAGTACTATCAGGATGCAACAAACAATCCATGTCCGACAGTCTATTAAATGAAGTGGAAAAAGTCATTGCTGTTAATCCAGACAGTGCATCCAATCTACTAAAAAGCATATCATCTCCTGAAAAACTAGACGACAAAACTTTTGCACGCTGGTGTATGTTATCTGGTAAAATTACAGACGAAATTTTTAATAGCATCCTACCAACTTACCAATTAGAAAGAGCTTATGACTGGTATTCCTCGCATGGTAGTCCTGACGAACAAGTGCAAATCTTGATTTATTTAGGTCGATCCTTTTTTGCAGATGGAGATTATGATAAAGCAATGTCAATATATACTAATGCTTTGGATATTGCAGATAAGAATAAGCTCAATAATCTCACCGGATACATCTATAGCTATATAGGCGATTTGTATAAAGAGAGATTCATGTTCACAGAAGCAATTAAAAGATATGAGACTGCTGCCGAATGCTTCAAAAAAGAAAAGAATATAGATAGTTATGCTTGTGCATTAAGAGATATTGGACGTGAATATGCACAAATGGATTCATTATCACATGCTCTAAATATTCTAACTATAGCTGATTCTGTAGCTGCTAATACTAGTAATATTAACGTTACTGCATCAATAAGTAATGCCTTAGGAAATATCTATTCCATGCAGGACAAATACGATAAAGCTGAAAAGTTCTTTCTCAAAGCATTGGCTGGAAAAAATAAAATGCCTAATTATATTGCGTTGATAGACCTATACACTGCATCTGACTCTATAGATAAAGCTAAAAGATTATTATTTAGCATACCAAAAGATAATCCAGAATATACATGCAGCATTAAATTTTTATATTATCAAATCTACAATGCAGAGAAAAATTATATAGATGCTCTTACTAACTTAGAAGAATATGTTAACATGTTAGATTCTATTGTATATGCCGACAACCAATCCAGGATATTAAATATAGAGTCAAAATATAATCACCTAAAAAACAGTCAAGAAATAGATAAATTAAAGATTAAGCAACAAGGCTACATTATAGTTTCAGTTATCTGCATAGCCTCCTTATTATTGATAATAATAGGGTATCTCCTATATCGCAAAAAAGCGAAAGAAAAAATCCAAAGACAACAAGATGAATTAAATCAAATAAAAACAGATTTGCTCTATGTTTCTTTAGAATTGGAAAAGAAAAAAAGATTGCTAGATACATTTAAAGAAAAAAATGAAAACTATAATAAAATGCAAGAAGAAATAAGTCTTCTGACTGCTAATTACAAGGAATTACAAAATAAATCTCTAGAGAACTCACCTCTATTCAAAGAATTAACATACCAAGCCAACCAAAATAAACCAAGAAATGATAAGCCATTAATAACAGAAAAACAATGGAAACTCATCTCAGATGAAATAACACATATCTATCCAAGCCTCCATAAATACATATATAGTCTATGCCCAGATCTATCAGAACAAGACTTTCTATATTGCTGTCTTTACATGTATGGGTTCGACACTAACACTGAAGCAAAATTATTAAATATAACAGTCGACTCAGTAAGAAAAAAACGCCTCAGACTTAGAAGAAAACTAGATATAACATTAACAGATAATAATTCTACATTATATGAATATTTAATCGAAAATATGCACTAATAATCATGTTTTCTAAAGAAATAATCTACAGCATAAGATAATGTCCACGTAAAATTCCATAAATAACTGATTATCAGCACCTGTTTGTCCACGTTCAAAAATGCACTTTACTTGCTTCCCCCCTCATCTCTCCGTAAATTTGCAAAAAACAATTAAAGATATGAGGAAACTAAGTATTGTACTATTATTAATTAGTATTTCATTCATGACAATGAAAGCTAACAATCTATCAGAGCATAGAACTAAGAGTTTAGTTCTCAAAAGATGGGATTACCCACAAAAAACACCTATTTCTATTCCCTTAGAAGCCATTCTCGACGAAAACTCTATTGAAATTCATTTCCTTGAAAACGTAGACAAACAGATCATCATCCAAGTAAAAGATCAGCAGGAAAATATCATCCTCCAAGATGTGATATTAACTCCTAATGAGCAAAAGACTTATAAAATTGATTTAAAAGGCTACAAAGCCGGTCATTATAAGCTTCTTTATATAGAAGAAGACATGACTTTAGTTGGAGAGTTTGAAATTGAATAATCAACGATAAATAATAAAAACATCATACTTTATAAACCCTATAAAACTAATAATTATGGGAAACATTTTCAAATTCTTATTAGTGGTGTCTTGCATCACATTGTTATTATGCTCTTGCGAAAGTGAGATTGAAAATGAGATTCAGTCATCTACAGAAAAACTGAACTTATCAAGATTGGAATCGGACAGCCTTCAATTAGGAAGTTATGAATTGTCTAAAATGACAGATGAGCTAAAAGCGTTAAAGGAAAGGATGGATGAACTAAAGAAAACGAAGACACGATCAGTAGCTTCAAGTAACTATAGCCAATATTTTTCTGAAAACATGTGGGCTATTAGAGAGTTACCCTTCACACTTAGCACTGGAGGTGGATATTTATCATGCACTGGTTGGGGACAGAGAGTGACTTATGAGGGATATAATCCTGGCTCTTATGGTAAATTCTATGTCCAAATTCCCTCATCAATTACCGGCATACCCTATTTAATTTATTCAAACTACTCGAAAACTCGTCTAGCTGTAGGACATTACACTAGTAATCCAGAATCAAAAATATTACTTGCAATGAACAGTAATTCTACTACAGGAGCCATGGATTCTTGGGACATTATACCTGCTACTAATAATCCAGGAACTTATGTCCTCCAAAATGAATTATATATTGGTCAAGGAAGTAGTGGTTCATGGTGGGATGTATTCAATTATGTGGTAGATATACAAGCTAATAATGTTGGTTTCAGCCAATATACACAAAGAACCCAACAGGAATTTACTATCACTCCTGATGCTGTATTCACACTGAAAAGCCTAGAATTTATCAATTCATATTCCGCAACTGTGACCCAAAGGGACAATGTCTCTATCAAACGAGCCATAACAAACTCTTCATCCCAATTTATACGAGAAAACCTCGTATTTGAAAAGACTGTACAAGAGGACTCCTATTTTAAAGAAGAAAAGGGAATAGCATTTAAGGTTCCAGCCTCAGATACGCTATTTGCACGACCTACAGTTACATTAGGCGAAATAGATCTTGTTCCTAATGCAAGTATACCAACTGATACAAAATACCAGCCCAATGTACGCAGAGTATTAGAAAACACATTAAAACATATAGAACCTGTCAAAGTTTCGCCACGTACAAAACTTACAGTGACCTATTATTTTAAAGAATATGATGTATCAGTAGACTATGTAGCCACAATTGAATATAAAGAAGACGGTAAAGATGCTAGAATAGCCAAATTGCCTGGACGTTGGAGCGGAAGGATTCATGTAGATGAAATATCTGATGTTGATTTTGAAGAGACAAACTTGGATACTCAACAAAGTGTAAAAGGAAAAGTGAACATCAGAAATGCAAGCCAATCATCACCAATCATATTTTAAAAATATACCTATATGAGAAAATCTACTATATTTTCATTTATCATACTGTTTGCAATAGCATCATGTAACAATGAAGACGAAATAAGTTATGCTGATTCGCTAAACAATCAGGATGATTCAACATCAGAAATCATCTTGCAAGAACGTGACCCAAACCTACCAAAAGTTTGGTCTAAAAAAATAGCACCCAGACCCAATACTAGGGCATCATTTACCGATGCTACAGATTTTCTTGGAAATTCTTATGCCATAGAAAACGGAACATCAATTATCGGGGACTTTTCAAATGCTAGATTTCCAATTATTAATATGGAAAAGCTACTTGAAAGATATCCTTCATACAGAGTTGCTAAAGAGTTGAGGACAACCTCAACAGAAGCTATGTCATACGCTAGCTTTGAACGCTTAGAAACTACTTCATCGTTTACTAAAACAGTCAAATCAGGATTCTCACTAAATGTTGGTCCATTCAAATTTGGAAGAACGAAAACTGTAACCGATATTTTCAAGCATAATACCAATGATTCCAAACAAGCAGTACATGGAGAGCTTAGTGTTGAGGTCGTCAATACAATGATATCTCTACAAACCGCTCCTAGTGCATTGAAAAGAATTTCAGCAGATTATTTAGACGAATTATTTGTGGATGCCCTTTATAATTCATCAATGGTTGAATTAATGCAAAGCTATGGAGAGTTTGTCTTAACATCTTACTACACAGGCGGACGAGCATCGGCTTTATACTATGGCCTTGACAAGCAAAGTACAGATTTCAAAAGTAAAGAACGTGATATGGATAAATCAATAAATGCGTCCTACTCATGGGATAAAAACTCTGCGTCAGGAGATTTCTCTATTGGAACAAAAGATGGCAATTCTTCCACAGCAAACGAATCTTTTTCAGAACTGCGCGTCTCTATTAAAACATTGGGTGGAGCCTATGGATATAATGTTGCAACACCTCCTTATGACGTTAAAAACACTTCCATTAATTTAACAAGTTGGCTTCAATCATTAAACGATTCAAGAACACATACAATGATTGACATTCAAGATGGCGGACTTTATCCCATATCGGATTTTATTTTGGAAGAAAACTTTAAGCAAAGATATAACGACACCCACATGGATTTTCAGCACCAAGAACAACTTGAAGAACCGTATATAGAAATAATGAAAGTATACGTCCGCAAAAGTAGATCGGGAGAGAAATTATATGATATTGTACCCGTGCTAAGCACAAGACAAGGAGATAAGCTCATTTTCTCAAATTCAAGTGCAGCAAGTCAATCCGATGCAGAATTAAAAGCGAACAGTGTTGCCGCAACCTTTACCGAAAAAAGTAATGCTATAAAAAATGAAAAGAGCAAATATTATAAACTAGCTATCAAATCTAATCCGAATAAAGTAATAAATCCTATCCTACAAACCACATTATCATTTTCAATAAACGACGTAGACGAAGCTGGAATGTATAAGTTTAAAAATGCAAATACCAATATTTGGTATATCTACAATCCGACATCGTTATATTGTTTTGCATACTACGACGATGATTATATTCTTGATGCATACGGGATCTTAGACTGGGTAAACAGTATACCTGTAAAATCCGTTTCAATGACGACTTTATATCAACGATATAGAATATTCGGTTTGTAATGAAGAGCATTAATAGATATTCACCAATAAAAAAGACAATCCTTTTAAGGAAGAGGTAAAATACGTATCATTTATTAATTCAAATTATTCGCTTATGAAAAAATTATTATTACCTTTGACCATTCTGCTGTTTTTCGGATTAGTCATATCATCATGTTCTTCAGACGATATACTTCAAAGAGAAAACAACGAACAGCCAAACATTGTAAAAAGAAACAATGAGAAAGCTCGTGAGGCTGGCATAAGATTATTAGAATCATTTGGAATGACAAAAAGTCGTTCATTAAGTACTAGTGACTATCCGGACTATTATGGAGGAAGTTATATTAACGGGGATGGTAAACTTGTTGTTTTTCTTAAAGGAGAAATAGAAAGTACCAAAGCTACTCTTATAAGGTTAATAGGCGAGAATGATGTCATATATACGCAAGGCAATTATTCTTATACGGAGTTGAATAATATTCTAACCAAAATAACTTCATTTATTAGTAGTAATAAAGATTCTCAAATTGCTAAGAATATAAAATACTATTATCTAAATGATTTTGAGAATAATGTCGTGGTGGAACTTAACAGATTTAATGAAATGGAAATAAAAGAATTTAAATCAGAAGTAGTGAACTTTTCAGGAATTGTATTTAAACAATGCACTAGAAAATTTCAAGACCACTCATTATCGCCTGGAAGTTCTATAGGCACACCTAAAGGCACTGCGTCAATGGGCTATAGAGCTACTAGATTTAACACTGACGGTTTTGTTACCGCAGGACATGCTTATAACACAGGCGACCCGGCATATTATAATAATACACTAATCGGTAGTTGTGATCTTTCAATCCAAGGAGGTTCTGTTGATGCAGCATTCATTAGTATAACAAATTTCTCCCTCGTTCCCAATAATGGAAATCTTACCGGAGAAGAATATAATATTTGGGCAGGAGATAATGTAACCAAGTTAGGAGAGACTATAGCTCAATCTGAAGGTTATATTACGAGTACCAATGCAAACGTAAATGTCGGAGGAATAAGTTATACAGACATGGGAGAAGCTACATATTTGAGTGCTTCCGGTGATAGCGGAGGTCCAGTATATCTGACAAATAGTAAAAAAGTAATAGGCATACATAAAGGAAGCACAGCTTTTACATCTATATTTGTTAAGGTTGATAATATAGCATCAAAACTAAATGCTCATTTTAACTAATATTCATCAATGGATTGGATAAGTAACTTATCCAATCCATTTCATATTTAGCTTATGTTCAAATTAATATCTATTTTGATAACCAATGGAATTGTTTTATTCATGCTAATCAGTTGTCATAATAAAACAAGCAATTCAAGAAACACTATAAATCTTGAATATGAAAATAATGCCGACTCTCTAAATTCATATAAAATGGATATATCACATTTCATTCATTCCATCGAGCCAGGAGAAACGATTGTAGAAGAAAAACAAATGCAAGGGAAAGAATTGATCACAAGAAAAAATGAGAATATAAAAGTCTACTTTTTATTACAAGACCCTTGTTCAAAAGACGGATTCTTGAATACTGAAATTACAAATGATACAAATGATACCATTTTTTATATGAACGATCTCTTTTCATACTATAAGGAAAGTAATGATTCATGGCTTCCTCTCGTTTATCCAAGTAATTATGTAAAAAATGATATTGGATATTCAATACCTTCTCAAAAGAGCATCCAAATCAAGTTCTTTTTACCTCCTCAAAAAGAATACCCTAAGGGGAAATACAAACTACAATTGCTATTTCATAGTGCTTCGAAAGATACTTACTATTATATTAATAAATTTTTTCTAAGTAACGCATCCAAATAAGTTATTAATTAATCAATCCATTTTTTATTATTATGAATACGAAAAAAATTATTGGGATTTCTTTATTATCCCTTTGCATTACATTCTTCATGAGTTGTAGTGATGATGACACTCCAAATGATCCGGCAGACACCATCACACTCAATATGCTTAATGAGCACAATGGAAAAACTTATTTAGGCGAATCAGGAACTTATATCAATGAAGCTAATAACTTCGTCACATCTTCTAATTTCATTTCTGACGTAGGAAATGGCGCAGGAGTTGGAGCAAATATTCTACCCTCGCTAACCAACCTCACACACGAAGTAGCGGTTACGCCGGGGCATATTTATCAGATTTTTGATAAAAATACACTTATAGATTTTCCGTCAGGTAATCGTGCTATTCAAGTAGAAGCAAGTTATTACCAAGTCTATGTTGTATCCAAAATATTAAATAGCGACATGACTATCGGTGCAATTGTAAAATACATACCAGTTGTCCCTGACAATAATGAACTGCCTGCATATAGGTATAATATTGGAAGTCTTCACTACATAGGTGAAACGGTTGAATTAGCATTACCCCCAAATATTGAATTTTTCTTGAAAGAACATAGCGCAGGTAAAAAAGGATTAAATGTAACATCTGCCAATAACAAATTAAGAATAACCCTAACTAAAGCACCTGACATAGTCTACGGACCTTATGGAACATTCGACCTTTATATCCGTTCAAATAATGTCTTTACAGTCGTAGAAGTGAATGTGAAATAAGAGCTTTATTATCCAGTAGAACTAAGGGAAAAGGAGAGGAATAAACATCTCTTTAATTATTGGTATCTTCATACAGTTGTTCTGAAGAGCAGTCGTACGAACCTGAAAAGATTACCTCTTTAACCCTAATGTATGACGATAAAACAGAGAAATTCGGTTTTAAATTTGCTACAAAAATGTCATACGGATATATTCTACAGAGTGATAAAACATCAGAATATCATGCAACGATATCCTGACGCCGGTATCACAGAAGTAAAAGTGAATCATGTTTGGAAGGACAATGGGATAATCCAATTAGGAGGACTTACATTTTAATTAAATTGAAAAAAGGAGGTTATTAACAAACGAAGATTGCCCTTTCATCGTTTGTCATGGAATCTATATCCAAGTCCCAGCATCAGATTGCTGGGGTCTTTAAACTTGCTCAACTGATATCCCACGTGCAAAAACAAATGCCGGGTGACATAAGTTTTGAGAGCCAGAATCTGGTAGAACCCTTTTGTATCATCCCCACTGTATATCAAGTTCCGACCGACGCCGACATTGATAGAGAAAACAGGCATCACCAGTTCTGCCCGAAGAGATAACCCCATGGCAAATTGCTTACGGAAAGGAGGACGATGAAACTTCAAATCACCCGAGTAGAACTCGCCCACTCTATACTCCTTAAGATTGGCACTCTCATCATATTGCGCATCTGCAGAAAGCCCTGTCCGAAAATAGTTATTGAAATTATACATCGGGGCGAAATTGATGCCCGCCACTCCGAACGAACCGGGAATCAGACTCGACACATCGTCTCCAATCAGTCCTCTTTTGCGGGTGGCTCCGTAAATCACCAAGTCATAGCTGACGTGAGGCTTTATAAAGAGCCGTCCGGGAGTGATGGAACCGGGCGCCTCATCCGCGCCCAAAGTACGTACGATGCCGACTCTTCCTCCAATAACATTAAGACCGCCATTAGGATAATGCGTGTTTCCATTGGAGAAATGGGTGAGATCTACGCCTGCCGCCAGTTTCCAATACCTGTGAACTTGCCAGTTCAGCAAAAAGCCGAGATTGATGTATGCATTGATCTTGGAGCCAACCAACACGTTTTGCGGATTGGATAGTTCGTCATATTTCTTCCAGCCAAAAGAAGCTCCGAAGTTCCATTCGTAATCAAGCGATAGGCGGGGCAACAGTTGCGCGATACGTGACCCTTGAAAAGCGTATACCGACACCGGATTTCCCAATTCAACGGGACTAAAGAAGGTATGGTAGGAAACGCCAATACCCTGATAGGTATGAGGAAAGAGCCTGCCTAGATTGGATTCTTTGCCGAATCTGAAAGCGTACTTGAAATGGAAAGAAAGCGATTGGTCGATTTTCTTTTGTTGCGCATTGTCTCCTTGCAGAAAACTATGGGTGGAGACGATATAGCCCGGACGGATGTCAAAGCCGAGCTGATGGCGGATCAAGGGATGGCTGACGCTGTCGTTCCGTTGTCCGATGATTGTCTGGGCTTCCAGATTTACGTTGATTGCCGGATGTACCAGAAGGCAAAGGAGGCACAGCAACCGTATGGTGTTTCTATTTCTAATCATTAATATGCTAGTTATTGAAAGGTTAGTTGTTGAGAGGAACATCCCTGTGTGTTATGTGATATTTTACAGGCATTTCGCTATGTAACGTACCGCTTACGATTCGTTGTTTCTTGGTTTTGGGGTGAGAAACATAGAGGGTATATCGCGTTTCCAACCAATCATACACCATCCATAAGGTATAGGTTCGAGCAGTCCGGGGAGGGATTATGTCTTCTTCCTGTTCCGTACTGGGGCAAGACAACATTTGTTGTGCAGAAATGAACGACACCCGTTTACCGTTCATCCCTAAATATCCGTCTTTCATGCTTGGTATTTCCACCGTCAGACCGGCTTCACCCAGTAGTTGAAAAGCTTCGGGCACATCGCTTTTGAATCTCATAAAATGGTAAAAAGACTCAAAAGGGGAAAACGTGTATGTAGAAAAAACATCTGTAAAGTTATGAAAGGAGACGCCTTCTTTTCTCTCTGTCTTGTTTTCCGGATTGTAAGAATATGCATCCAAAGAATAAGTGATGCTATCCATTACATATCTGTCTGTCGGAGAGATCTCGACATGTATCTCCTGCCACTCATACTCGTTGCTTGCCGTGAGTTGAAATTGAAAAGGAGCGGAAAGGGCATTCTCGCCCACCGTTATCTTCACTTCTTCGGGATAAACACGTTCGATGGTGAAATCAATCATCTCCCCGACACACACAATCTTGCCTAATCCGTTCAGCAATGGACCTTGATCATTTGTTACCAGGCGATTGTCCGCATCATATACTTTATATTGAAAGGGAAAACCGGAAGCTGTATACATTGTTAACCAATCCCAATTGGCAGCTGCAAATTGAATAGTGGCAACATCCCCGTTCCCGTCCAACATCAGTTCGGAATCGGAAGGACGGAAGTCGTCGACAAACACGTCTCCGTTACAACCATAAAACTCCCCCAGGATGAGAAGACAGATTGTCAGGTATAGGAATCTTTTCATATTGTTTTCTCTCTTGTTCATGCTCTTTTATTCTCTACGGACAAAAGTAACATATATTTTCAGGAACAGCATACAAACCCGCATTAAGAAGTGTTATTATCACCTGATTAATTACCATATACAGTGGCGGACGCTAAAACGGAGCTAAAACAATATATAGCAAGCAGATGGAGAGAAGTTACTAATTAATCAAACAGTTCTTTCAATACCTCCAGTGATTTCAATGCCGGAAAGTCCGGCAGATGCAAACGATAATAATCATTCATGATCGTCAGGCAGCGAGTACGCTCCGCACGGCTCATACCGAAAAGATGCATGGTCTCATAGTTCATGCGCATCAACTGACGGAGACGGGCGGCCTCTTCAGGATTGATATAAGAAGAATGTAGCTGGGGACGAATAGAAGTGAAACAGGCATTCAATAAATCGAAGTAATCGCCGGTATGATAATCTTCCAGATTCGGGTAAAGCCCCAGAAAACGCGAAAGACGCATCAGGAAAACCAGATGGAAATTGGCAAATCCCTCTCCACACTCGTCCAGCCAAATGATAGAATGTTGCAGATAGGCGAATAACGGACGGTTCTCCGCCTCCTCCCGGATAGCCCTGTAAAGAAACTCCGACAGGAAAAGTGCCATCGAAGACTTATACGGATCATAAGGTATGGAAGAAAATGGATAAAAGGATTTCGCTTCCTTCACACGATAGAGTGTTGCATTGGGCCGATAGTCGGCCTCGAACTCGATAAAAGACAACGGTTGGAAAAGTACGGATTTTACAGCCGCCTTCCGTGAACGGGGTACTGTTACAAGGAAAGAAGCCCTGCCGGACAACTCTGTATACATATCTACAATGATAGAAGTATCATTGTATTTTAATGTATGAAGAACTATTCCTTTCGTTTTTTGCAACATAACCAAATAACCTCGTTTCCAATCCGAAGCAAAGTTACAAAAAAGACAGGCCGATTGGAGACTTTTCAGAGGCATTAACAACAAAAAAAAGAAATCATGCTTCAACAATACATTATTATAGCCAGCTATAAAAAGAGTCATAAGCACATAGATTGTATTTCATTATATATAATAAGGTATATTCAAAAACAGTTCCTCGAAGTTTTTACATAATAAAGACGCTTTTTTTACAAAAAGCAAAAGCTTATATCCCATTGAATATCAACGCAAAACGAAAGTTACTTTGAAAAAAAATACATATTCCACGAAAATTTTCCCATGAATCATTTGTCAGTTTCAAAAAAGTTCCTACCTTTGCATCCGCAATCGAGAAACAAACACAGATTCGAGAAAGCAAAACGCAGAAATGCAACAATAGGATGGCCCGTTCGTCTATCGGTTAGGACGCAAGATTTTCATTCTTGAAAGGGG